>Ga0116230_10002751_pt1 | contig 16985 bp, 17 predicted proteins | sample S1TSphfallax_3_FD_88678 | JGI IMG/M metagenome (GOLD analysis project Ga0116230, IMG submission 88678) | Host-associated microbial communities from peat moss isolated from Minnesota, USA - S1T2_Fd - Sphagnum fallax MG | ecosystem: Host-associated > Plants > Peat moss > Unclassified | place...
ACTTTCAAAATTATATTCGATTTTGACAATTTTTAGTGCACCAGATGCACCAATAGGAGGGGTTCAAGTTTTGTTTAAACACCAAAAACAATGGAGCCCTCCCCTTGGATCTAACCTACCTTGAGCACTTAAATGTTATAGTTATAACTCAATTTGCAACTTATGAACAACTAAAAGATTTAACCCATATGTTTTGTTTTCAAATCCCATATTACAAACTATATAAAGAAATTTTGTTCTCTTATGTTCTCACATTAAAATACATGTGCCATTTTTGGATGAACATAAAAAAACTTAACCTAAAGGCAAAACATAAAGTAAAAAATAAAATTTCATGGCTATTCTTTATTACACTTAGTCTTGTGCTATCTTGCCTACCTAGGTAATTAAGTAGATAGGTAGGTCCTAGGTAAATATATAGGTATGTAGGTCTTAAGACCTACCAACCTACCTACCTATGGTTATGTACAACCTATTTAGCTACTAAAATTATTATTTTATTTCTTCCAAAATAAAATTAATATGCCATGTGGCAATTTTTTTATTGTGCCACATGTCACAATTTTGAACCATCATTAAAATCATAATGGACGATGGAGATCAATATTTTGAAAAAAAAATTATGTCCAAAAATCTTCATAATGCCATGTGTCAAATTTTAATAGATGGATGACAATTAATGATGTCAGCATGACATCATGTGTGCATTTATAATGGAATTACATAATAGTTGAAAACAAGTTGTTTTGACTAAGTTGCAATTGAGTTGCAAAGAGTTGCATCATATATATGGTGAGTTGCAACTTTATAACTCATGCAACTTGTCCATTAACACTCATAACATATAAATACAATGAATTGCAAATGTCCTCTGTAACTCAAAAATTGAGTTGTAAGGCCAGTTGCAAAACACCCCTTTTTCTCATAGTGACATAATAATGATATTCCTTTATAATTTTCTTGCTATCAAGATTTGTTGGATAGTCTAGATTATGATGATGGGTAATGTGAATAAGTATAGTGATCTGGAAAAAGAACCAATGCATCTCTTAGATTTCATTCTAACATTGAAAATAATAGTTTTCTATAAAGTCAATCATAGAAAGGACCACTTTCTTAGGGAAGGTAAGAAAGCATTCTTTGACCTTTTTATCTTGCCATCTAAATACAAAGTTGTGAGTTAGAAAGATTTTCAATTTGGACTTTAGGTAGGGAATGAAATCACAAGATTGAGTCCAAAATGGTTCAAGTTTAGTGACCTTTTTCTTTACCCCCATTCATGTAAGTCTAGTTGCAATTGCCTGGAAGCACTGCCAATTCATGAGATGGCCATTGCCAACTTCCTAAGGACACAAATTTAGGTTTTGAATGCCACAATTTAAGAAGTCATCATACAAACAACCAAGGTTATGCCATTCTTGTAGTGGAACTTTAGGACATAAAATAGATTCTCAAAGAGGTGTGACACCATCAGAAGTATGCAAATGAACTTCACATTCATTTTCAAGACCACAAATATCACATGTACAAACACAAAACACATGGACGCCCTTCCTTTTCATGCGCATGTGAATCCTTTGTGGAGCTTCTCCATCCTTGCATGATATTTACAATAACAGGTGTTTTGTTCTTTGAGTCTATGAACAAACCATGGCTTCAAATGTTCAAAAATTGTGAACCTTACTATGATGGAAGGATGTTGCTTGACAAATTTGGTGTAAAATTCAAGCTGCATCAATGAATGTTTCATTAGTTCCTTTCTAAGTTGTTACATGTAAACAAATGCACTACCCAAGGAGTGAAATAATTTCCAATATTATGGAGTCTAACAAATTTAAGGATTGGTAATCTTGAAACATAAACAAATCTAGGATGTTTCAAGTACCTATTCTCAAACCTAAGACCCAAGTCCTTGAGGGAAGATATAATACAAATGTAGGATCCTTCTTTTGCTATATATCAAAACCACTATAATTTAAGGAATATGTAATATAGCACTATGGGCATGATCTGCCTTTTACCAAGACAACAATACCCTTAAAGACAACATAGTATGACCATGAATATTTTTGTTACCTTTTGCTAAAAAAAGGATTACAAAAGCACACCTATGTGTTCAATAATGGTAGGAAAAGGAGCCTCAACAGGGGATGAAAAAAAACCTTATAATCCTAGAACTTTAAATCATTTCCAAAGGAAAAAAATGATGCCCAAATTGAAAAATTCATAGGTTCAAACACTTCAAATGCTAACTCACCTTAACAAAACTAAGCATGACATTCCCATAAAGTTATAAATGTAGGGGATGGTTACTTATGTGTTTTGAAAGAAAATGCAAAATAGGATGTTGTGATGGCAAATATAATGAAAAGTGGTCAAAATCCCACATCTACATCCTAGTTTCAATGATGCATCAAATCTAGTGAGAAAGGATCACCTACAAAAACAACACATTCAATGTAATTTTTTTGCAAAATAAAGCAACTCAAGTCTTGTAGTTGCTTCATTTAAAAGTTTTGAAAAATAGTTACTTGAGATTTCAAAAGTTTGAACAACTCATAAAAATGTCCAAAAATTAATATGTTCAAAAAATTTGAAACACAAAGTTTACAATTATCATAGAATTTGACCTATATGAGTTCAAGTTCTTTTGGAATGACTTTTAGAACTAAGAAAACCCTAACCAAAATGCATGGATAGCTTGGGATGACAAGATATAACAACAATTTCAATAAACGAAGGACGAAATCTACTTGAGATTCCTAAAGGTAATGTCGTAAATGTGTGATGTACTTCTTCACCCCCTTATGCAAATGGACTACATCCTTTTTGTTTAGTGAAATGATCATCTCTAGAGTCCATCAACCCTACACCAATTTTTTCACACTCACACCAAGCAAATCCAATTGTGGAAGTTGTTCCTTGGCGCCTCACAAGGGCATGCTCAAGCTCAAAATTTTACATTTTTTCTTCATCACCTTATACAAAAATCACCTATCAACACCCAAAATTTTTGTAGCTAACCTTTCGCTCTTGATGTTTTCAAAAACTACCATACTACAAACCATCTGTTGTGTTCTCACTCCATCTCTCTTCAAGGCCCCAACCCTATGACTCAAATTATTAAAGAGGTTTTCAATGATGCAAGTCCCTTCGATTACTTAAATCAAACACGCCAATTTGTTAAACATAAAGGCTTGAATCTCTAAACCTTCCATGAGCTTTGACCAAACTTTTCTCTTCCATTGCATGTCTCCAAGGCTCATCTCGTGCATAACTTGAGCCACAAGTTTTTTAGCAAAATAGGACATTTGACACTCTACCTACTTTGCACCATCTTCAAAAGCAAAAGTATTAATAACTTCAACTAAAATTGCCAACACCTAAGCTTCTTGCTTTGCCTGAGCTTTCCACTTTGCTCAAAGAGCTCTAAAATGTTATTGTTGAACCCTCCATCCCTCTCAGAGTTGTCTTGTCTTTTTTTCATCGTTGGCCCTATTGTCATGTAATGGCGTTCCTTGCACACGAGGTTTCCTGAATGCCACAACTAGATGCCAATGTACACAAGGAGAGGAACCTGACAATACCAAGCATCATGACCCTCATAAAATAATCAAAGGATCAATGAAACAAAATGACCGCATGATGAAAACCAAAGTTGGAAAACCCACTCATTTCTTATTAACCACTTGCATTAACTAAACTATTAATCTTAATTTTGCATTAAATAACCTCAACATGTTTACATGGATCATGAACCCAATATTATTTTTGGGTTTAAGAACTGAGTTGAAAAAGTACCCCTAGAAATAATTTGGGCCACGTGTCACTTTGGATCACCTTCCTTAAATTGATTAGTCATTCAAGGACAAGGACGTGAAGAAGGTGACCCTATGACAAAATTTTGGTACTCCTTAAAGAGCTTTCACCCAAGAGGGAATGGCAACAAAATTGTCAACAATGTCAAGTAGAGTTACAAACAACAGAACTAACAAAAGAACAAGCATGCATCCTTGTGACACTTGCAACAACTACATGTTTTGGCCTTGACAGTCAGCAACAAGTTCATAAATGAAGTGTTGAATTGGCTAGTACTATATCTTTATTCATTTTTGAATTCTTGAAAAGGTATTCAATTTTCTTCAAGGGTGTAGTTGTTGAGAAGGTTTTGGCAAGTTCTATGTTGTGAGAGTGTCTACCAAAGTATTTACGTGATCTAAAGAAATTAAAAGAGAACCAAGGTGTCATAGAGAATCTGAAATGTAGCTTGACAAACCACTTGAGAGGTCAAAAGTCTTCATCCATGGTCATGGCCAAGAATATTGTCTATGCTTTAGTAACATCTAACAAGACAAGTAACAACAAACAAGTTGCTCGAATTTTGGGTGTTGATTGCAAGAACATCAAGAGAGCAATTGAAAGGCAACACACTTTAGACAACAACAAAGATGCATTTTGGCTACAAAGAATGACATGAAAACATGCTAATGTTTTGTGTGAAATTGCAATCCAACAAATTGTTGCCTTTTAGATTTTAGAGACCATTATTTCACCAAATAGTAAAGATGTTACTCAAAGGAGAACTGGAAGGAAGCAATATGACAATCATGTTACACATTACTTTCAGGTTTTTCAGGTATATTCATACACCTAACTTTTCATTGTTGTGTTGATCATTAGAAGTACCCTTTCCTTACCACGAGTTATTTGTGGCCTTAGAAGGATACTTTGCTAAATAATTTAAAATTTTCACTTGAAAAGTCTTGTCTGGCCATGGAAAAAAAAGTGCATGTACTATATAATAAGGGCTCTATACTTTGTGAATCAATTTTGGATGCTCCAACAAGTATTAGTTGTTAAATTACAATGACTTCTTCCTGGGATAATCTCTCCAGCAAAATTGTAAGGACTCTCAAGTCCTTAAAATTTTTATGTCCATTATTTGCTTCAAGGTGTATCTGCTTTGTGAAGTAGTCCTAGTGGTTTGTGTTGATAAAATTAAGCATTGTTTGCTTAGACAACTCTAGGTGGTCATGGAAAGTAACTTTAGGTGGTAAAGGTACAAGTTGTTAGTGGTCAAGTCCTTGGGAAAAGTTCTTTGTCCTGAATTCAACCTGTTTCTAGTTAGCTCAATTCTGACTACTTTTTAAAGTGCAAGTTTTCATGTGCAGCCAATGTTTCCTTGGAAAACCTTTAAGGTCAACATTGACCAAATGAGTTAGGTGCAAGTGCTAGGGATTTTCCCAAAAACTGAAAATTTGTCTTCCCATTGAGTTCAAGGTGTTTGTGCCTTGTACATCAGTCTAGAGATGTGGAATAAGTCCTTGAAATCCAAGCACACATTTCTCTTTCCACGCTCATTGCTGGCTTGCTGGCTCTATAATTCCAAGGTAAAGTCCTCAGATTTTCATTTGACCATGAAGTTCAAGTCATCCTTAGTGCAATTTCTGAAACACAAATCCCACAAACCTGATCACATTCAACCAGAATCACTGTGCAGAAGCTCTCTCTACCTTTGAATCCTTAGCTTGAATGAATCCTTGACTGAAATATCAGCAAGTGTACCTTCCAAATTCAAACACTCTGTTTTTGTGCAGATGACCATGTTGCAATCTGTTGACATGTTGCAAAACACAACAAAACACCATCTCAGAAATTTGCTGTGGCATTCCTCAAACAAAACCTTGAGAAAAGATCTTGTATAGACAACACTTTGTTTGAAATCTGCAAGTTCTAAAGTTTTGGCAATTATCAAAACTTCTGAAACTGTCTTGGATGTCCATCCTCACAATTGAGCTCTGACAAAGAAACTATGATCCAAATAGAATGAAAGTAGCAGAGTTCTTGTCATGGGTAGTAGATCTTCCAGTTTCCTTCTTGCACAATGCACAATGCATTTGTTGAACTGTGCTGTGTACTTGCATTGAGTCATCTTTGTTTGTTCTTTACCAGTGTCACGAGTTCTGTCTCTGCACACTCGTTCAAGAAATGGCAAAAATGTAGGGATTTTGCTGTGACCTTGCATTGAGTCACCTTTGATTGTTCTTTACCAGTGTCATCACTTCTGTTTCTACACATTCAAGAAATGGCAAAGATGGACATCAAGAAAGGTTGCTCATGGTGCAAATACATGATGAGTACACAATGAGTGTTACTCATGGTGAAATATATGATGAGTATGCTAGTGCATCTGTGGAATTACTCTGGAAACCAAAAAATGGGATGCTTCCCATCATCACACCAAGGACACCTGTGGGTATAAAAATGCCAACAATGTAAACTCAAGACTGGCCTTCTGTTAGTAACCTTGATCCAAACACTCCACAAGTTCAAGGTTTTTGCATCAGAAGCTGTGTTCAAGAATGTCAATTTGTGTAGGTACTTGGGAGCGCTTGTTTCAAGAGGCCGGATGGGAAACTGATGACAAATGATGTTGGGAAACTTTAAGGAGAAACAAGCTCACAACAAGAGAAGCCAAGCAGCAACAAAGTGAGATTGTTGATAGATCCAGTGCTCAAAGCATACGAAAGAAGTTTGTAACAGCAGTAGGTCAGTGTTTCTCAATAGGAAAATGGATGTTTAAAAATCTGTTGTTACAGCATTTTTTATCAGTCCTGTGGATCATTCAAATCACATTTTGCACATTATGACGACCAATTTGGTCATCAAATGACTGTCAAGAGGTGGGGAAATGGCTTCAGCTGTCAGTTGTAACAATTCTAAAGCTTGCAACATCTATGAGTGTTTCTTGATCCCCTTTCCAGATTACTTCAGACTCTGCAATGTGATGTGACTACTTCTCGAAAACAGGCATTGTGTGAACAAATGAAACTTCTGGAAGATTTACTGACATAGTACCCTAACATTTGTAGACCAGCCTCCCCTGCAAGCCAGAGATTGGCAAACAAACAAGAATCATGAGACATGGAGCAATAAGCAAAAGCTCAAAGGCAAGGTTGCAGTGAGAATGACAGTAGCCAACCCCTTGCACTAAAATTTCAGAAGACATCATTCCTAAATTCCTTGAAGGCAGAAGTTTAAGACACACACATAAAAAGTCTTGCAAATTCTGACTCCTGCACACAGTCATGAGAAAACCAGAAAATGTGTGGAAAATAAGGACCTGATATTACTTCACTTGAAGACATTGCTCTGGTCCTGACCTCATTAGCTTGAGAGTCGCTGCTCACATTTTGGATTGTGGTCAATTCTTTTTCCCTGCACTAAAGAAACGGTTCAAGCTCACACAATCCAGTCTCTGGCAACAATCATAGCACTGCTTGAAACCCCAAGACTCTTCCCAGTGTCAGCCCAAGCTGCAAACCAAAGACTCAGTGGCATCACCATCCTGATCACAATGCAATGTTGCCCACTCAAGACTCTAATTGTGCCTTGACCCTGTCATGGTGGTAAATCTCAATGTGAAAAATTGACAGTAACAGCCTGTAGTCACCTCAACTGTAAGCAATTCTCAATCTTTAGGATATTGGTGTCAAGACATCAGTGTCAAGAGATGTGCTCAGACCAAAAACAAGAACAGATTGACTGAGATATACCGCTCCCATCATCATGGTCAGTTCTCCAAACAAATCTTTGAATTTGAAGCTTCCTATCAGCTGATGGGCCCATTTTCATGCATAAATTTTCTGTCCATGCCCTGCAGTTCAGGCAAAATGTATGAGATAGTGCTCTAAGGAGAAAGCAATTATCTTCAAAGGTATTGAGAACTTCTCCATACTTCTCAAGTAGCATCAACCTGCATGGAATTGAGAGATGACCAATTCATAAGGTTATAGAGTCTTCAGATCCAATATGTGTATTTCTGTTGCAAGGCCTGCAGTAGCAGGAAGACTCAACCATGGTGTTGGCTTTCTCCTTCCCAAGAAAGGAGAAAGAAACTGCTCAGTTTGGCTAATACCCTGGACAACTGGTACCTCCATCTCTACAATACAATTTGGCAACAACTGGCATCTCTGGCCTCTGTTTTCAATTGAGCTGGAGAAACAGTTTCTTACCTCATAACACGTGAATGTTGTCAGAAATTGTCATGGTTGTCCTTGGTTCTAAGAGTTCTTCTGCTTCCACTTTAGCATTCTTGCAGCAAGCCCTTTTCAGTTTTACACAGCTTTTAATCTCTACCTCGGCCATGAAAGTGGAGCTCACTGGCCGATGATCAGATAACTGTGATTCTGTCTGCTTGTACTCCAATTGCCTTAAGCCCTTCCCATACCATAGTATTCGATCACACCTGCAAAGAGCAGAACATCACATAAGCAAGGAAAAAGTACACCACACAAAAATATATCTATGAAATTGCAGAGAAATCCCCACAAACAATCAGTGCAGTCTTAACCTTATTCGCCACACAAAATCAAGGTTTAGGGTTGGAGCCAAGGCCAATGCCATCATGAGGGTTCGGGCATTGAGATTTAGGCTTTTGAGCTTGAAGTCAAGGACAATGAAGCATGAGACTCTGATGTAATTCAAGGATGATATGTTGATTTGATATCAGATCCTGAAGAGTTATCATCCAATTCAGAAAGTGGCAAATGCAGAAAAAGAATCCCAGAAGTGGAAGACATTTGTCAGGTCAAACTCTAGCAATCAAAGATTTTGTGCCAGAATGATTTTGGAGTTACCAGGCAGGAGTGCGTCGCTTGGTCCCAATTGGTGCATCTTTGCCAAAGTACTCATCTGAATTGATAATAAACTTGTAAGTTGGTGGAAAACAAATGGGGTTTTCATGCCAGCCCTCAAACACACGCCCTGCTCTTTGCTCAAGCGTCAGCTGCTCACCCAAAACCAAGACAATGAACATTCTCAAATGTTAACTGAATTTGTCATAGAAACAATGTGCCTTGCTGCTAAACATGGCAATTGCAGTGAGAGGACAGGAATCAGAGCTAACTGACATAGACTTTTGCCTGAAGAATTTTTTGTCAAAATTGTCAGTACCTGATCTTTCTGAAGAAGGGACTCCCAGGCACCTTGGTTAACCAGCTCCCATGTGTATTCATCCGGTGCATCAACACGGTAGTTCAGATCTCCAAGCCATATGATTCGACTGTACAGCTCATCAGTCATAGCCACAAACACAATCACAAACGGTCCTCAGCAACAATAACCCAGTCTCTTGCACTTGACATTTGCTGCTTCAAATAATCAAGCTTCTCGACATGCAATCGAATGAAGGACCAGTGTGACCAATTGAACACAAATGAAATGAGTCTCTTACTCATGAGTCATGATAGTCTTGGGCAACTCAATCCTGGGGTGCTTCATCAACCGAGGGAATGTTGTCCGACGCAGTATCTCAGCAACATCTGCATTTCGCCGAAGTTCATCTCCTTCCTCATGGCCTGATTTCAAATGTGTGCATACAAAACAAAAGCTGGTTTGATGAAGAAACAAACTAACTGAAACTGCCCCCTGCACACAAAACCCCAAACTCAAGTCTCATTGCTCAAACTCCTTTCAGAAATTTCACAAAGAACTAGTCTCTTGCAATGCACTCTATGGAGTGACAACTGAGTCCCCCCCCCCCTCAGCCTAGCATCCCAACTCTTTCTCTTCCCAAAAGAAGCCCACCTTGTTGCCGAGGTAGTTAAAAATCCCACAGCCAACGCTGCACACTTTTATATCATGGACATGATGCCAGAGGTCTGAACGAATCCAGATTGTGATGAAGATGCCAACCATTTGCTTGCTCACAATCCGCAAGAATTGATTGTGTCTACAAGGTGAAGAAAACATAGCACTAGTTGAAGAAACTGAAGGTGCAAATGACATGGACTCTTTGTCATCTTCCATTGTGGCACCAGCAGACCACTCTATCGATGTTGAATCTTCTCGTGGGTGCAGATGCAATGTTTCATTCTCCAGACCACTCATATTTTGCTTAGAAGTCAAGCAGTTGATCTGAGCTTGTTCGTGATGAAGAATAGTAGAATTTGACAAATGGTGTTCAGGAGGCAGGAGAGCAGAGAGCTCATCTTCTTCATTCCTTACTGTTTTCAATAAGCTATCGGTGCCAGAAACCTCTGGAACATGATGACTGCACACATCACATTGTGATGTGATTGGTGGCTCCCTGTAACTTAATAATGGATCGTCTGCATTAAAAACCTGAATCTTGTTGTTCAGAGTATGGTGAATCAAACCTTCCCAGATGGGGATCGGGGCTTCATCCTCCATGCATACAACATTGCAAGCAATCAAAGGTACAATTTCTTGAAACCTGCAACCATTCACCATAGTCAGACCTCTGCTTTAAGGTGCCAAACAATTCCATCACCCACAGGAAATCTCTGGAGAGATCTTTTGTCCCTATTTTAGCACACAGACCAAGAGCTTGGTAAAACACTATACATCCAGACAGGCAAACAAGACATAAATCCTGGAAGACAAAAATCAGACCTAAATACCCACCCAATTACATAAATATCTGCAGGCTCTGAAGTGTCCAACCATTCCCTCAAGTCAATATCATCTGGAGGTAGCATCCCTGCTACATTCCATGAACCTACTGCAATCCTGCAAAAAGACAAAATTCCCAATATCAACTCAACATCATTGACCAAGAGAGCATAACTCTCCAAGAAGCTCTAGGCCCAAGTGGCTAGATTGGATGTTGTTTAGCATACAAGAAAAGTGAGAGAGGAAGCCTAAACCCTAGAAGGGTTCAAGGCTCAATACATTTTGTGGAGGAGACAATAGAAAAGAGTCAGGGCTGAAACTGAAAGCTCAAGAACATAAGGGCAATAAATGAAATTCAGCAATCCCCATAGCTCAAAGGTTTGAGCGCCATTGGCAAAGCATTGATCATTGGACTCAGAGCTCACAAAGCACAGTAGGAAAGAGGGGTGGATTTAGCATTGATTTCATTGATAAGTCAGGGATTGGAGAGGCAAGACATCAGCAACCATACCGATACTCACGGTCACTGACAAACTGTTGATGACAAGCCTCTGATTGCATGCTCGATGAAGAGTTCTTCATGGGTGATTCTGGACCCCCAGGCACAGAGCAGAATGTTCAAATTCTGAAACTGGAGCAATGAACTTACATCTTTGCAACAAGAAAATTTCCATTGCAATTTCACCATCATGGAATGTGTGTCACTGAAACTTTGGCTGCATGCAAAACACTAGAAATGGGACAGATGATGATATTGACCACATACCAGCCATGTTGATGAGCTCATCAGACTGCTGTTCCAAGACAGAAGTACAGCCACCCGTATTCTGGACCTGACAAGAGTCAAGGATTTCTGTTGGCCCTGTGTGTACATTCTACACTCATGAGAAATTCTTTGAATTGTTTGTGCTCGTAATCCAGTTGATTCATTCTCTCTGTAAACTCTCTTGTTTCTTCCTATTTTGCAGGCTCTTATACCTCTGGGGTCATTTAGCTTCACTCTCATTGGCTTTCTTCTTGACTCTCCTTAGTGCAATGACTCTTTTCAAGGGTAGAGATAACAAGGTTGACAGTAGAAAGACAATGGAATACTTTTCAAAGAGACAAAAGAAACCTCTCATGATTAGCTGAAGAGTGAGACGTTCAGATATTGTCAATGAAAGCAAGAAAAGGGAAGAAACACTCACCATTGTCATCTCCAATTTCTTGTGACTCATCATCCAGTTTGGCATCTGAGTTCTCATCACAGCTCAGCTCATCTCCAGGCACTTGGAAAGTCAGCCATCTTTTCAAAAACTGCAGAGGCAAGAACTGCAGGCATTGGCACCTTATCTCGGTCAGAAATCCAGCTGACACCTCAAACAAAGACATAACTTGCTCTTTCCAATCTTAACTGTCTATTGGTACATATTCTGAAATTTTTAAGATAGAAATCTCCACAATCAGAGCAAGGTCATTTTCCTCTACAAAAGATCAAGTTCAAGAGTGAAGACTATTGATCACCATCTTTATCACCATAGCTCAGGATTGTGCAAGGTCCTAACAAAGGCACAGGCCATGATCAAGGCCAAAGAACAGTGCTTTTCCACATATTCATTCCACAGTGTTTGATCAGGAACTGCTGAAGAGTTGTGTCAGTGCACATTTTTCAGTGATGCAAACAGCAACCGTCTTGCACTTACCAAGCTAACCTGTCTGGTTAGAAAATTTCAACTGATGAGATTTAGTGCAACAAATTGTACATACCTCTGAGCACCCAACTTGCATTCCTGATGAAATGTTGGTCTGCGACCTTTTCACAGGTCAACTGCTCTGGCAACACCCATGCAACTCAACGTCAAGCCATGGCCAAAGAAGTGAAACTACATAAACCTAGACTGCAATGGCTGCCATTTATTGTCTATGAAAATCTCAAACCATGCTAACAGTGCTTAGAAACCACTCATTGCAGGAGCTTTGGCAATGAAAATGCTTGGGACAATGCAAGAGTTGGTGCAAGCATTGGAGGATGGACACCTGAAGCAACCTAATCCCAGACAATGATGATCACCTTCTTATCAGATGAAGCAAATCTTCCAGGAGAAGAAGCAAAACAAAGCAAGTTAAGGAAATCTCAACTAAATGCAGAAACACAATTTAATGAGTGTGAAGGAAAAATGGTCAGCAGTTTTGATGATGCTGCAGTTTCCAGGCTTCATTTACCTCTGATGATGGACAGGGTTTCTCCTCTGAATAAAAATTTGCAAAGTGGTAACATGTGTTTTGTAAGTTCCTTTGTGAACCAAGCTTACCCTATGATTGCATGAAGTCAGTCTCTCCACAGCCTTTTTCCTGTCTTGATGATGCCTCTGAGCTCTGTTGTAGAGAGTGGATGTCAGAGGAGTGTGTGGTTCAGAAGTGCAAAACGTCTAGCTTGTTTACACAAAGTTCTTCATTACAGGAGGGGGCGGGAATTGTAATCAACGCTCCAATGCGAACACCAAAATGCAACCAACAAAACCTGCTGGAGCCCAAAGAGGGGTGAAGAAAACTGAATAAAAACTCTCTATCTCAAGGCTGTCATTTCACACAAATCTGGAAAGGAGGGAAGAAGGGGCGAAAGGTCTATGACTGCACGGAAACGGCAAGAAAAGGACCATGCAAAATGGTAGCCGGTTCTCTCAGCAAATGTGTCTGCAATCCAGAGAGAGCAAACAAACACGCACGCACGCACGCACGCACGCACACACACACACACACAACTCTCTCTCTCTCAGAGGCTTCGACACCAAATGTGTGCAAAATTGGGTGCCTGAAAGAGGGATTATACGAAGTGGCTGAAAACAAGGTAGATCGACAAGGGAGACAAAGGTGAAGCATGCGTACGCAGTTTCTTCTTCTCCTGAATCTCCAGACTATCTATGCGCACACGAAAACACTCTGCTGGCTACTCGAGTTCCAAAAGCTCAGAAATCACCACGATGCTCCTAAACCCCATGAAAGCATGAACCCCAACCGCGAGAAAAGGTGATGGTGACCCACAATAATTTAGAGACCCATCCAATGAGTAGATTCTCAAAAATAAAGAGGGGTGGGATGGGATGGGGAGAGAGAGAGAGAGTTGCGAGCAACTCGAAATGGAGCTCGAAACACTCGAAATCCACCTCCCACAGACGCTTCAACAAGTTGTCAACGGATCTCACAATCCTTATTCCCCTCTACTACTTAGTGTATGTAACAAATGGAGTTTTGCCGCAAATCCAAATCACGGCATGCGCTCAAAGCTGGCACGAGAGGAAGAAGAAGAAAACAGTGAAATGAACGACACGAAAGCTTGCTTTCCAAAACCCAAAGAAAAGGTTCAAGCTTTACAAGAATATATGGATAACTTTTTCTCGGACTCTTCGCAAACACATAATCGGAGGAGCTGCTGGTTCACACCCCAAGGACATGTTGCTTTCTCACCTCCAAAATAAATTTGTGAACATCATCACTCAGAAGATGTCCACACTACAACAAATTCGCATCTCAAATAAGATTTGGCAAATCAATCAAAGACTAGCTATCAAAACCGAAAATCTCGTCTTGTGTTTCTCGCAGGGATCGAAATTTGCGTCTCTTTTTTCTTATCTCGCTACAATCGAAGCAATGTCTCTCTCTCCTTCTCACCTACCCACCAGCCCCGCGCGCAACCAAATGTCAGAAGCTCCTAAAAAAGGGCGGAATACTTTTTGTCCTTCAGCTAGGAATGCACCCCCAAATCTCGCCAAATCAAACAAAGCTTCAACAAACCCCCACTACGCAACAACAAACCCCCAAAAAAAGGGAAAAAGGGAAAGAGAAGCTTGATGTTTTTGTGTCACGAAGGAAAGATCGGAACCCAGAAAAAAGCTGGCCTGCTACAAATGAATGACGTCAAATAAGGAATTGTCTGTCAGCAGACACCACCTTGCTAAGTTTGGAAAAACCACCCCAGAAAGGAGACCAAGAAGAAGACGAAGATGTAGAAAATTCAGCAAATCACGCAAGAGCTTTCGACGACAACAACCCAATACGATTTCAATGTAGTTTGGTTATACTCAATCTAAAGATTCCGAGTTGCCAACCCTTCAACAACCCACTAATAATAACAACTACGAAAACAACAAGATCAGCAGCAGCAACAACAACAAAACTGTCGTTGCTGCTACGACCCAGAAGAAGCAGTAGATCTAAGCCCCTTGATGATGATGATGACCATGACCCAAGCGGACCATCTATATGGAAACTCAAGAACATACATACAAACAAACAAAAGAAGCCAAATTTTGTTTCTTTGGTGCAAATGAAGCAAGAGCGTTAGATCACGTAATCTTCTAATAGCTCTCTTTCTCTCTCCCCCCCTCGCCTTCCCCCACCCCCCCCCCTCTCTCACTCTCTATGTGTCTCTCTTTCTCACTTCTTGTGCTTTCAAGGCACGATATTTGGTGCTGCTTTTTGGGGGTCAGGGTGAGATCTCCCAAAAAAAACATACCATTTGTCCATCACAAAACACTCCTCAAAGTGGGACCACCAAACAAATACACGCGCACTCTCCATTCCCTCCAGTCCTTCCTACAAACACACACACACACACACACTCTCTCTCTCTCTCTCTCTCCTTCCCAAATTTTTACACACCAATTTCGTGTCTATGATCCCAGTGTTCTTTTTTCAAATTTGTGAGGTAGGTGGGTTGGCTATCACCCACAAGAGGACTTACCCAAATTTGGCTACAAGTAAGAGAGGAAAATAGAAAAAAATAGGATTCCTCCTGTATTCTGGCTACAAGTTGGAACTTAATGTCTAAATATGGCAATTTAAGAAAAAAATTCCTCATAATGTGACAACTTGGGCCCATTTTTTCCAAAAAAAAAAAGGTCATATCATGAGCGCCTCCCCCTTTCTTTTTGTCTCCAGGATGCAATTCGCCCCCAAAAAAAATACAGTCTATGAACCATGATAGTGTACTCAACAAAGCAACATTATTCTTTTCTTCCTTTCAATGAACTCAAATCCACTCATCCAGTCACAATTTGAGTGGCCTTTTTTTTATTCCAGTCAAAGTTAGTCCAAATTTTCGCATACAAATCACCCACAAAACTATTTGATCAGGTTGTGCACTGCTTGATTTTGCCCAATATGTTTTCCACCCTCAAGCATCTTCTATTTTCAATTGGGTCCATGTCAAAGTTAGTCCAAAAGCTTATGCACAAACAATTAGATTAAGGGTTGGCATTGCTCAATCCCATTGTCAAATTTAGTCCAATTTTTTTTCACTCATGATCCATCAATTCAAACAGGTTGGGGACACTACCCAACTCCATGTCAAAATTTTAGTCCACACTTATCACTCACAAACCATATTCAGTCATTTGGGTGGTTGTGTAAGGCTCTCCATTCTCCATGTCAAAAGTAGCCATTGCCTCCAAATGCCAACAGCAGTGTAAGTAATTTTTTGGGGGTATCATCATTGTCCCATCATTTCTTTAGTGTTTTTTTTTTGTTGTTGTGTTGTTGGGACAGCCCACCTCATCTTCTTTAGGCACTTGAATATATGTATAAATTGTATCATGTCATTGGGCTTTGATTTGACATCATGTCCTATGTACTAAGTGTGTTTTTGCTTGCAACTCAGACAACATTCATTCAGAGTGGGTGGTTGGCTCTACCACAACAACTTTTTAGTCCAACTTTCTTCTTAGTTTGTTGTGTTCCAAAGACAAGGAAACATAGGTTGATATGATGAAGTCCACAGTCAGTCAAGTCATTAGAGTGAATCAGTGGCCAACAACAAAACACACACACACACACAACCCAAAGGATGAATCAATAAATTAGCTAGCTAGCTCTCTATTCTACTTGTTTATACTTGCTAACCCATTTTCCACAAATCCATTTTTCCATCAAGGAAAAGAGAAGCTACATGGGAAGGTGGGGCAGAAGAAAGTAAAATAAAATTGGGTACATAAACATAGCAGGCTATCATTATTCTTCTTCTTCTATGTTTACTTTTATGTTTATTAAAATACTAATAAAGAGTTGCTACCTATATAAGTAGGTAGGGGGGGAATAAAGCAAAAATGGATGAACACGGCATATGGTGGGATGGCCTCCACTTGGCATGAAGCTATTTGAGAGAGAATGGGAGTTCATGCCTGGCACAAAGTTGTTCCATAAAAAGAATCACATTCTTCTATCTTCATTGGTTCTTTTCTCACAAGTAGTTAGCCATTGGGAGACTCTACTTATATTCAAACGTAGACTCTACTCACACTTGTATGAGGACACTATACTCAAATGTGACCCCCATAAACTGGGGGTACTTATTATTCTGTTTCATATTAATTAGTTGGGGGTGCCTCACAAGTCCAACTTTTTTTTTTTTTTTTTTTTTCTAATGAACCAATTTTATTTTCCCTTTTCATAAAAATATTTAAAATAATTGAGGCTGCCCAAAAAAAAAAAATTAAAGGAAAGATACAATGGCTCCCCCTTTGGCCCACCTATATAGGTGAGAAGGGAAGGACTTTGGGCAAAACATATGGGATTAAAAGGAGGTGTTATTGGGA
>Ga0116230_10002752_pt1 | contig 16985 bp, 10 predicted proteins | sample S1TSphfallax_3_FD_88678 | JGI IMG/M metagenome (GOLD analysis project Ga0116230, IMG submission 88678) | Host-associated microbial communities from peat moss isolated from Minnesota, USA - S1T2_Fd - Sphagnum fallax MG | ecosystem: Host-associated > Plants > Peat moss > Unclassified | place...
GAGGTCTGGGAGGTTTTCGTGGTCCTGGTGGTCGTGATCCTCCTCCTCCTAGATTTGATGGTTGTTTTAAAAAAATCATGGCCACCTCTTTGGGCATCTTTATATGTACATTCACAAGCTTTGTTCCTTTCAAAGTCTGTGGTCTAGATTTCATAGGGTGAAAGCACACTACGAGTGAAACATTTTTCACCACTTTTCACCCCAAAAAATGATGTATAACAAGTATAATAGGTGTGCAGTAAACTGAAATCTTGATGGCATTTTTTGGAAATCTTAAACATAAGAAAAAAAACTTTAGAATGTGCATAATAACATTTTGGAACTCAAAGTTTATTTTCAATCAAAGTTAAGCTTGATCCAATGGTAAGATGAAAAGATTTGGTGAAAATTAATGTGCATAAAGTATGTAATATACATCTTTTCAGTGGCCATGGGGCCTCATGTTTGTGGTTCATGACACATTACCAAACCAAAAAAAATGAAAAAATAATACAATGCCCACCTATAAAAAAATTTCCTTTTTTTTAAAGTAATGGTTTTTTCCCAAAAAAAAAGTTTATCATGCATATGTACATGTATAATTGCATATATGTTAATGCAATATACTTGAAATGAACAAAAATAATGCAAGATGTGATGTCCACATGTATTTAAAAAACCAAATGTAGAATTTCTCTTTCTATGATTACAATTTTTAAGGGATGTAATGTGCTTTCACCCCACACTAGCAATGGTATGGGCTAATGTTGTTGTAAGTGGAACTTCAATAACTATAACCATAGAATGAGGCATTGCCACAAAATATAATGGTACAAATCTTGCTAGTTCCATTATGAAATTAGAAGTTCGTACATAGGTAACTCCAACATTGTTGTGATGGAATAGATTTGGTATAGGAGCTATAGAAATTAGTACTACATCTGGCATAATTTAAGCTCTCATTTCCACTTTGTTGTTTCTATAAATCTGTTTTCTGAATCTATTTAGAATTCAAACCTTCTCATGGTATAGATTCTCGAGTTCAAAATCTCCATGGTCCTCTATTCTTGCAAGTTTTGGATTTAGATTTTGGAAATGTTCAACAAATCCTTGCTTCACATTATCTTCAACAAATGGACATTCATTGATCTAATGTCCAATCTGATGGCAGTATGTGCAATGTGGAGGGTTCAGTCTTGGAACTCTATTCACATTATGAATTATTTCACTCTAATCCTTCGGGTCTCCTCTAACAATGCCTCCACTCTGTTGATTAAATTTGGGTTCACTATACTTTATTTTGATAGCCATAGGTATACCTTTTGTTATTATTGGTTCTACTTTTAGTAAAACTATAGTTTCTTGTCTAGTTACAAGTACCAGCTCAACTCATTTGGACATTTTGAAGCCTTGAGTTGTGCCTTCTTGTTCAACCACATAATCAATTTGAGGTTCAAAATTTTGAGTTCTTTCTTCAAGCTTTTCATCTTCATGTTCTTCTTGATAGCAAAGAGGTGAAACAAATTTGTACCTTGGTACTATTTCCTCTCTTTCTAACCTATTGAGTTTTTGTTCTTCTTCATGAATCAAAGCATTAGATTCATGTTGTTGCATCAAACTTGTTGAGTCCAACGCAACTCCCTGTCGATGTTCAGATTTTCCATTTTTTTGTCTAAACTTAACTTATGAATTTGCATTTTCAATTTGACGTTCTTTTTTCCTAAAATTTCATTATAGATTGTTGGTGTGCTTCTGTGTTTCACCAGTTTGCACTTAATGAGAAAGTATCAGTGCTACTTGTGGTGTTAAGTGGCCTATAGGTCTTTTTTCTGTCCACAAATGTTTTTATAATAATTGAAAAACTTTTCTACATGTTATAAATTGTTGACCTATCTAATTTGTAAGGTAGATGCAAGCAACAGTGGCTCAAAAGTGGTAAGAGTCCTAGTCCCAAAAGTCCATATAAATGGAAAAAATAACACTATAGTGGAAACAAATGTTAAAATCCAATGTTTAGTGGGCCTTATGTGGTGATTAACAAATTAATAAAGTCCATATAAAAGGCTACCCATAAAAAAAAACTCTTTATTATACAAGTTAGGGGAAAATAATTATCAATCCAACAAAAATGATCAATATTGCAACTTTTGAAAATATGGTCCAAATTGAATCATTCAAAAGTCCATTTTTATTTGTTCGTTAAAATTTTTGTTCTAATTTTTTGTAATTCATATTTCTTTTTCCATCATATGTCATATATTGAGACGAAATCATAATAAAAATTTCACTTAAATGTTATTGCAAAACCCAGATTATAGTTCATATGTTCACTTTAAAAGTCCATTACTATATGATTGGTGTATGTTTATTGAATTTTTCCTTTGAATAAATATTCATTTTCAAGTTGGCAATCTTAATCCACAAATATTTTTGTCAAATTAATGATTTTACAATGTGTTTATGGCATTTTGAATAAAATACATTTTGTAAAAAGTCCATAAGGTTGCAAAAAGTGAACCACTGTAGATTACATCTACCATATATTCAAATTCCCGTTATGGCAATGCCATTTTCCACTTGTTCATGTATTATAACCTGATCTAATTGTTTCTTTAGACTTCTATTATAATTATATTTTCCATCTTTCCATGTTCTAATTCAAATTTGAACAAACTTTTGCATTAAAACAAAATCCTCACAGTTAGCTATTCTATTTAGATTTGCTTCCTGAACAAAAATTTATGATAAAGATTTGGAAAAAATGCAAGAAATGAACACTGAATTTCACTATCAATTTTTAAAAACAAAAATTCCAACAGAAAAACATAAATAACATTTTGAATTCAAGCCCTAGGATGGTCACCAAATGCTAAATCCATAATTCCTATTCTATATTCTAGTCTAAATCTAAATTAAACATATCATGAAACTAATATTAATAAACTTTCCTCAATTAGATCCACTTGTTCCATACTCTTTAATTTTAATGTTCTACAATCCTCAATTGGAACCAATAGTAAAGCACTAACAACACCATTTGTGGTACAACATGTTGCCATTATTAAATTAATTAGTCCACTAAAAGGTGGAACATGTATAGAGATCATACCCTTACTTGTTCAAATTTTTTTTGTACCTATTGACATTATTATTGCTATTACTGAACTTGTGGATAATAATGACAAATTTGTTAAGGAACAAGTTGAACTTGTTGATCCTTGATTTATTATACTAAATAGTGGAGTAGGACCTTTGGAATTTTTATCTACTAGTTTGTCCTTGACCCCACACCAAATAGGTATAGGTTAGGAACTCACTTTAACTTCCAATACCCCGCATGCTTTGAAGGTATTCATGACACCCATTGAGACCTTTGAAAAAACACTTGCTATAACATTGACATGTTTTCAAATTTTGAACCAAACTAAACTTGTGGAGGAAGGAGGTGTTGAACCTAATGAAGGAGCCATCAATCAACCAATTGTAGAAGACCAAGCTAACCTAGGACTTTGAGCTAGCATTTCGAGGACAAAATGTAGTTTTCAAAGGGGGATAATGTTACCCAGATTTAATAACAAGTGACCTAACACATTGTAAATTTAGGTAGGTTGTTAAACTTAACAAATAAAATAACCTATTATTTAACCCAAGTGGTTATTGAACTTGACAAGTAGTACTACACTAGGTTAGTAGACAAGTTGATAGGATAGTCAACCGGTAGTTTACAAAACAAGTGGCAAAATAAGTAATTGAATAGATAGTGAAACAAGGTGTTGTTTTCTAAAAATTTGGATTATTAGTTTAAGTACTAGTTATTGAGTATTTAAATAGTTAGTTATAGACTTGTTGTAGGGAGAGGATGAGACTTTTGATTTTATTTTTGATTTTATGTTTCTTTACCATTTTGGAACTCATGCATTTCTTCTTAGCAAACTTTCTTAAAGTTATATGCAAATTGAATACATGTTCATAAGGTATTGTAGATAGTTTTAGTTTTGATACTTTAATTATACTTGTTTGTTGTTTTAAGAACCTATTGCTGGAAAAAAAATCAAAAGTTAAAAGAAAAACCTTAATGAAATAGGAAAACGCATTAACAATGATGCCAGTTCTTCCTTTGTTGGTGTCACAAACATTTGTTGATCAATTTGTTTTTATTTTTCGACGTGAATAATGCACTAGGACCTTGGGTCAATTCACTGCAAGGACATATTATTATTTTAAGGATTTGAGTTGTGTGTACTCTGCATGTTGAAGGCTACCTTATAGGATAGAAGACCAAATGCTCCTCATTGATGATGAGCCCAACAAGGCCCTTTAAAATGCCAAGTGTAGTGGTCTTTTCCTTGAATTGTTTAAAGGATAGAAGTTGTCAAAAAAGAATGTCCAATGGTTGGACCTCACATCCCATTTGTGGCTAGTGTTGCTTGGATTGTTGTTGGTGAAGATGATTAGTGTTTATTATGAAATCATTATCAAATATTCAAAGCCCCGTTTGACATCCTTCTTCCCTGAATTATTTTTGGTTCATGCAATATATGAAAAGTGAGCATGGGAACGAGTGGCATTATTAAACTTTCTTTAGGTATGAACTCTTTTAATACCTCAGATGTATTGTGTTTTCATTATTCACCCTTCCATTATCTTTACCTATCCAATTATTGAGTTTTGCTTGCAGTTAGTTCAAATTATTGTTTGCAAATTATGTGACAATGTTTGTAGCTTTAAAGGGTAGAAAGTGATGTTTTTTGGTTGGGTTACTATTGTGAAAAGGTGTCAATGTAATTGTTTATCTAACTGTTCAAGAATCATAATTATCTTAATTGTGCTAATAACAGTAATATGTTAGCAAAGGATATTTCATTGGGATTTATTTATTTAATAAATAGTTCATGATTGCTTTTTACTTGGAAATGTTTTAAATCCTTCAAATCCATTTTCACTTTTTATCATTTGGTGACTACCAGGTATTAGTTCTATTTCATTTTTGCTTTTGTGATTTACACAATACTCATATTGTCCTCCCAGGCCCTTGTTTATTTTGAGATTTTTTCCAAAATACTTTAAATGTTAGTTAGTTTTCCATATTTACTTTTTCTCACCTAGTGACCACCAAGTATTAATTCTATTTCATGTTTTGCTTTTGTGACTTACATAATATTCATATTTTCCTCTTGAGCCCTTTTTTATTTTGGATTTTTCTCCAAATTCCTTTGAATGTTGTTTTGTCCTCCATCTTCATTCTTTATCACTTGGTGACCACTAGGTATTGATTCCATATCATGTTTTGTATTTGTGACCTACATAATCTTTGCTCATATGATTTTTTTGATCACCAACAATGATAATATGCAAATTGGGCTTATTCGCCATGAGGTTCAATTTACAATTTTGAATTTTTAAAAACTATTCCTTTTGTTTTCAGTTATTTTCAAACTTTTCCAATGTTTGAAATTAATTAAATACATGTTTTATATTTGAATTTTATTATTGAATAACATTTCAATGTCCATTTTTTGGAAAATATAAATTCAAACACATGATTTGTAAATGAAAAAACCTTTTGGGGTAATATATATATATATAATATATATCTTTCATATCTTAAACCTTCATTTCATTTAAGTATTTATATTATACAATTTTACTTCTAATATACCATAATTTTTCTTATAAATTTTAATTTAGATTTATGATAAAATTTCTTTATGCATGTATAGATATTAATGAAAATCAGTTCCTTATGTTAATTTATATTCATATTAAATGATTAATAATAATTTTTAATTAAATTTGAAATGATTTTATTTTGGTCACATTTTCAATTGATATTTTGAACATCCACATCATTTTGTCACCAATCATGGATGCCATATGGATGAAAACTTGCAATGAAAAAATGACATCATTTTTCTTATTATCAAATCATCATGTACTAGTCAAATCCATCATTAATATATGACTATAAATTTTTACACATGAAATTTTAAATAATATCTTATAATTACATTCAATGATATAATTGTTTAGGAAATCTATTCATTGATTTCTTGGTTGCAAGTGACTAGATATTTTCAATGATATTGTACATTACAATGGATGAAACCACAAAGTTAAACTCACGCACATATCATGAACCAAGTCTTTTTGTGTGACAAAAATTACATTTTCTTGTGTTATCTTTCCCCCAAAATAAAAACCAGTGCATCCATGATTTCTAATTGTATTTTGAGTTCACTTACAAAATGTGTTCTAAATTCAAGGCTTTAAAAGTTAGTTGTCTAACCAACCTAGAAAGTTCCTTTCAAAATAAAAGGAGCTTCACATTATGTCCTAAGGCCAAATTTCATAAGTCCCAAGAAAAGGAAAACATCACATGGAAACAAGCCATTGGAGGTGTAATAATCATTATTATTCTTGCAAGTTGGGATCATTACAAAAAAATGGTTTGGACCTGTTTTTCAAGTTGGAGTTGGGTATCCATTTTTGCTGAACCCAATTCTTTATTTAAGTCCCAACCCATTGAACCAGAAAATACAGCTACGTAGAACTCCCACTCATGGTTGAGACTTGTAAATCAAGCTCATGTGAAAGACTTGATCCCAAGTCAAAGCTCCAGGCCAATTAGATTGCAAGATTGAATTGGGAGTTATAAATTGATCCTTAGTGTGAAGCAGTCCTTAGTTAACAAGGACCAAATCCAAAAGTTTTCGTTAAAATCACAAATCAAACAACATTGATAACATACACAGCACACCATCCTTCTATGGAGGAAGGTAGTTAGTTAGTTAGTTTTGTTTGTTTTCAATGTGTACGGGTGCCTAACTTGGTTTCATAATGTTGGACTATGGTGGAGAAGTTATTGAATATTAAACAAATTTTTCACTTAAAATTCATTTAAATCAAAACTAAAATTATGAGAGGCTTTGGGTGCTCTCTTGGTATTGTTAGAAACCCCTTTGTGAGTAGAGTAAGATTTAATGAAGATGATTTGGAACTCTTTAGACCTAAGGTGCAAGAGATATTGTCTTTTGAATAGCTTTTTCTGTCATTGGAAATTAAGTTAAATTACAAAAAATGATTTTGAAAAAAAATTTAGTTGGGTACCAAGTTCATAGTTGGGCCAAGTGCACATGCTACACACTAATATATATGATTATGAATAGTACCTTCTTATGAACCCATAAATCATCAAAATAGATTGTGGATTGCATTCAAATCAACGAGGGTGACATATAGCATAATTATTAGAGAGTTACACTTTCTGTCTCTACAGCCTCAGACACAAATATGGGGGGGGGGTTCTTTGAATGAAGTTATTCATGGGTATAATATGTTGAAAATCCACCCAAGTTTCAAGATACCCACCGAGGTGTCTATGCATATGCAAAACCGTGCATTTGGGTTCCCAAGACCGCTAGGTTACTTGGGCCAGACATTCTAATCAGGAGATCAATAAGTTACTTCATTAGAGATTCATTAAGACCTCCTTGGATTTTTCTAGTGTGTTTAGAGAGAGTTGCAGGGTGTAAAGAGTGTAAGAACTTGCAGGGCGTTTCCAAAAATGAAATGCCTACCAGGGCAGGCATTCATTCCATTTTCTAAAATGCACACCTGGTTTCCTATAATACCTTGTGGGTATCTAGTGCCAGATACCCACCAAGTATCATGGAAGAAATAATAACAAATGCCCTGTTCACGCACAGTAAAGCCCACAGCCGTGGGACTTATCCTAATCGAGCTCATGCTTGGCTTTACCTCATGCGAGCCCTTCTCCCCGTCACGCCCACGACCCTGGGTTTAGCAAGGCGCTAAACACCCCCTAACGAGCTCTGTCCGGCCCTGGTTTCGGGCCTCACAGTGCAGCCCTGCGGAGAACTGAGTTGTTCTGCCGCAGGGTTTTTAAACCTACACCTGACCAGAAGAATCTCCCAGTCAAAATTCTGTCGGGGAAAGATAAATCCGGGCACTTAGCATCATCTCCCGTTAGCGGTAAGGTTGAGCTCTGTACGAGAATAAGACAAACTATCAACGGGAGACAAAGTCAACAAAGCAGGGAGGTGTGCAATAACGCGTGCCAGAGAAAAGGCCTGAGGTGAAGGAGGTGTGCAAGAACATAAGCCAGAGGAATAGTCTGAGTTGAGTGCAAGAAACCAACCAGCCTGGCTTTTATGTGTTGACACAGAGGGCGCACCATGGCACAAGGACCACTTGCATCGATTCTCTAAATCTGGGCTCTCTACGCAAACAAGTTGATCACCGATCTGGAATACACACACGCCGAATCCATTTAACGGATTACTTTTCACTTGGCTCATATTTGCACGGAGGAGCCTGCTGCGAATTTCTGTGAAGGTGGGTTCAATCGACGGTATCGTCGTCAATCTCCTCGCATACATCCAGAAGGCTTGCTGGCTCAATGCGAAAACAAGGCTATCCATCATCTAACTGTCAAATTAGCAGGTGTGTGTCTGGCACACCAGCATATCTCTAGGCTCTTATGTCGAAGTTAGTATTTTGTGACGCCAAAACTTAGCTTGTGTCCGTAAAAACACATAGAAGTATGGGGATTGGAGGGAAAGAAGTTTGTGGAATGACTTAGATTCGCATAAAGGAGCCTACCGCGATTTTCTGTCGCGGTGGCAGATGTCGGGACTCGGTGCTATTCTTTGCTAATATGCTCACGTATATATATATATTGGCTAGCGCAGCTCGACCTTAAAGGTTGTTGGGGTCATTCATGTGCCACCTTGCGACTTTGCAGAACTTGCAGGTATGTGCGTATTCACTAACTTCTCTCATCCTGAATTCAACATTAAAACTAATTAGTTTTTGTTCGCAATTTCTTTTTGATGATATCTAGATAAGAATGTGTGGAGTCTATTTAATGATTCAACTCGTGACTGATTACAGCTTGAGCATAATACTCATGGGGTCCAAACTGTAGGGAACCTAATTAGTATAGAACTCATGTGACCCGCATCTTCTCTTATAGAAAACCACTCATGAATTTAGCAGATAAAGTAGCTCGCAATAATCATGCTTACAAGCGAAACCATTCCATTCAGCAGATGTAAGAGTGCAACATTAACATTCGACAGGTTGGCCATGTATTTATCTTGATGAAATAGTGCAGCAGTAATGTTTGAGAGTGAATGAATTTGTCATTCACTTCACACCAATGGACTTCTAGCATGAGGAGTGACTAGACTAGTGCGTGCCTCAAATGATTGAGTAATCCCCTCTGTTAGATCCTTTGCCCATCTAAGTTTGGACCAAATCAAGAGCCATTCCAGAAGCGTGAGAAGAATGGGCGAAGAGGGATTTTAGAAGGAGGACACTCGCAGTCGATACATAACTAGTAGGATTCACACCTCTCAGCAGCTATAACTGCTAATTCAGTAGTTGGAATGGTGCAATAATGATGTTTGTCAACAAGAAACACTTTATTTAGAGGATAGGATAGTGCGGTAAGGATGTTTGTTGGTGATTGTCCAGGTTAAGACTACGAAAACATTCTTTGTCAAGGAAAGGTGGTGGGCTGCGTGGAAGACTCCACATATCGTCACTTTCTTTGCTGACGAAACCCGTATACCAGTTCTCCCGAGATCACACTTGCTTGCCTTGCCTTATACCTTATTGCTGCAGTGCTGAGAATGGATATTAAAGGGAAGGTAATTCTCTTTGGAAAAACCGGGGAGGGAAAATCTACCATTGCCAATGTTCTTATAACAGGAGGCATCGACGAGCAACCATTTCCAGTTGGACACGGTATGACCGGTTGCACCTCAAGAGTGCAGACGGAACGCGGCCGCGGATGGACGGTTACCGATACTGCCGGTCTCGGCGAGGCCGAGGGAGGTAAAGTCAATACCGAGCAAGCGGAAAAGATCATAATCGACTTCCTGAAGAGTGTAAGGGGTGAGTACTCACACATAATATATGTCAAGAAAGCAACCAACAGGTTCGATGTCATAGATGAGAAGATATGGAAAATCTTCGAACGTGTGTTCATCGGCGCTGAAGAGTGCTTCACCGTGCTATTCACAGAAGGAACCAGCAGCTGGCTGGAAGAGAATTGGGAAAGCCTCCCAAGCTGGGTCAAGAATCGTGGCAAGCAGAATGTACTCATCACCAACATACCCCCCATCGACCACCGGCCTGTAAGGGAAAAGCGGAACAAAGCCTCCAGAGCAGAAGCGATGGCACGCCTGGAGGACGAGCTTTGCAAGACTTTCAAGGCACGAGGTTTTAAATACTCGATACCCAATATAAGTAAAATGAATGATAAGGATTTAAAGAAAGAATCGAAATCTGTGCTTGACTACATAATGATGATTTTCAATAACGTCATAGGTCCTATGTGCACAGCCGCTCATTTTGCTATAGCGGTAGCGGATATATGCATGTTTCTAACCACAATAATGTAAGGTGGTGTTTCGTGTCATAGTTCACTAGGTAATTCTATCGCATTGTAGCATGTACTACTATTACTTGATGAGTTGCTTTTTCTCATAATTTAAAGAGATGTAGTTCAATATATTGCTGTTGCTACAATATAGTATGAGGCATATAGTAGCTATTGAGTATGAATAAAGTATTTTACGTAAGTAGTTACACATTGGACGCATTTGCTCACACCTCATGAAACGTGTATAAGAACTCTTTTATTTGTTCATAATATATGGTTTTATTCCACATTGTAGTGTCAGGTTCAAACTGGTTAAGGTGTACATCAATATTCTATCACAAGTCGTGGTCATTTTTTATGTGAGATCAATGAAAAGGATTTTATACATGAAACATAGACTTGGGTAAGTTATCTAGCCCATTTTTAGTGAAATGGATTGCAAAGTCAACTATAATATTTTCAATTTAAAGCTCTTGAAGTCATTGCTATCCTAAAATGTCATAAAAGACTTGACATTAACTGAATTTAGGAAGTATTAAAGCAAGAATCTAAGATTAATTTGAATCTAGGACTCAAATTTCACACATTTGATTGATGCATTGGAACAGAAGAATGGCATATAAAATAAAAATTGACCATCTTTTGTTACATGTATTTTAATCATATTTTCAAATACTTGGGTTAATAATAGTTGTTGAAGGACTATTTCTTTTTAATATTGCCTAGTACAATGCCTTGATCAATTTGGACCTTGTAATGTATCCAATTGCACATCAAGGCTTATTCATGGTTGGGGTTCCAAAAAAAAGAAAAAAGGATTTCAGAACTTTTGTGAGGCTACTTTTTGCAAATAACATTTACTTGAAACAAATTTAAATGAACAAAATTGAATAGTCTAATTTAAGATAATTCATGTGGTGGTGGTGAGTTTTCTCATTCATACATAATTGTGTGTGAATATTTTGGTTTCTATCCAAAAAATTTCCAAAAAATTTCAAAATGAGTTTCAATGGATAACCAAACATGTTTTTTGGCAAGATTATTTCTTGCACATGTGACTTGCACCTAAAGTTAGACATTTTGAACCCATTGAACATTATTTTTTTGTCAAACAATAAAAAAATGAATCCTTTTCCTTGCAACCTTTTCCTTTGAACAAAATTTTAAGACTTTGAAATTTGTGTATAATTTGATTTTTCATCAAGTTATCTAATGAACATGTACTTTCATAGAAGGGGGCATGTTTTTGTTATCCAAAAAGTTTGAAATCAATTACATGACTTTATGCATTCCTTTTGATTCCTTTAAAAAATAAAATGCAATTTAAACATTTGACATAGTTAGTTTACAAGACTCAAAATGACATTTACATAGTATTCCAATTATTGTTATAGTTTTATTAATTTATCTATAGTAACATATTTGACTGTTAAAAAGGAAAAATATACCCTATAAATTAATGAAAATTTTCACTTTCAAAAATGGTGAAGAATTTTTTATTTGGTGGTTCAATAAAAAAAAATTAGTTGGACCTTTTTAAGGCTTAGAATACCTAACATCCACCTTTTTTTAAAAGGGCATTAACTTAAGCCAAAAATGTTGAACAACAAGTTTAGGTGATGAAGTAATGCCACATATGCCATGCATCCAAAGGCCAAGCCAAGTGATTAATCATTTAGTGAAAAATAGCCATGCAACCAACCAAAAGTGGTAAAGAATTACACAAAAAATTGTTTGCAAATTGTTTCATAATTTTTGGAACTTTGGTGAATTAATTATGTTTTTTTTTAAAAGTCAGTGATGATTGTTTGATTGATTTATAGATGAGAACATCTATCACCAAGGGCAATAATTTATGACACCAACTTAAATGATGTATTTAATAATTTGTCTTTAAACCTATCATTGACACACCAACTTTACGTTTCTTGCATAATCTTATTAATGTCAATGTCATACCTAGAAATATTATGTTTATAAGTGGGCACAATAACTAGAAATAACTAACCTATTGTGCCTACCTAAGTTTACCTAGCTCAATGGGTGAAAACATGAAATAAAGAGCCATAGAGAGTGTGGACAATCCTTAAAAACTGTTTTTTAATTTCTTGAAAAATCACCATGGGAACATTATATATGAAAAAATTCATTTAAGTTTTGAAATAAATTATTATACTTTCAAAGTTGCAACTATAAAATTTTCATGAAAATTCACCATGTTTCAAAAGTCCTTTTATATGTTTAAAACACTCATAAAAAACATGTGGACAAGTGGTTTCAAAAGTTTTTTTATCAAATGTTCACCAAATCATTTCCATTTTTTTGTGAACTTTAATATATTCCACAAAAAAGGATCCATGTGTTCAAAAATTTCAAAAAATAAAAATAAATGTACACTTTTAGATTTGATACTCAAACATCCTTAAGCACTAATATAATTTTGAATTTCTAACCATGGTCCAAAGTAAAGTTATAGATTCACTACATTCTAAGGCTTGATGCAAACAAATTTGAGTTTTTAGTATGTTATATGTCATATTTGGCCTTAAATTTGATATTTTGTTTGAAAAGTTATGTGAAAAATGTAATAAAAACCAATAAAAATTTGCCATGTGGAAAATGTAATTTTTGGAAAAGATTTTAACCTTGGCATGACTAGCTCCTTATTTCATGTTTTCACCCAAATAGATAAGGAATATTTGATCGACATCTCAACATGCATTAACCACAACCCATGTCATTATGTTCTTTCACATTTTGAACCTCTATTTGATTTTTAAAATCATATTATACAATTTATAATAGATCATAATTGTACCAAGAAAATGTAATTTAAATGTATGATATATAATTTACTTACTATATAATGTTTATAAATGGGTCTTAAACTACTCCTACTACTTAGTTTATTCAATAAATAAATTACATTGCCCTACCTAATTAAATAATTAACTCAAAGAATATCACATGTCAACATGATAAAATGCCTACTATTGATGAGCCTACTTAGATACTACATAATATTTACTACCTATTAAGTAACCTACTTAATTAAATAAATAATTTAAAAAAATTATGACATATCAACATAATAAAATACCTACTACTTAAACACATATATAATACCTACTACCTAGCCCTATTTCTACCATTAATTGCCATGGATCCTTTCAAATTTTCACAAACCCACCAAGTCTTACTACACATTTAATGGTTAGTTCATTGAAAAAAATTTAAGGGAAAACAATTAAACCATTAATACAATAATTTCATTGGCCAACTTTTATCTTTTTCACATTTTAATTGCATGTACATTTGTGACTAGGATTTATAATCGCAAATCAAGTTGAAAAGATGCCAAGTGGTGTCCAATAGCCTATCAAACCTTCCAAGTTGTAGAAATAACTACATTTTCATCTATTTTGGGATGTGAGGTTTGATATTTAGACCCTAAGGATGGATATCATCTCTTTTGCCATCTAACCACACCACTCAATGTGAAAACATAATAGGATGCATTCTATTTAACCCATACTTGATTTCAAACATTGCACAAACATCAATTTCAATATTTCATACTTTATTGATATTTGTGCAAATGTAAAATTTTAAAGTATACTCTTAAAGTATTTTTCAATGATGTCCAAAATTAAATATTTTTTCTTCCAAAAGTCTACATTAATTTGAACAAATTATTTTTTAATTTCTAAAATTGAACTACATTTCAACAACAATTCATTGGAAAAACAAATTTAATCACATGATTTATAAATGGAATATATTTTACAACTAATTTTTAATAAAAAAAATTATCTCCCGCATTTTAATCTTTCATTTCATTTTTAAAAAATACAATGAGATTATATATCATAATTCTAATTAATTCACATTTTTTTTAATAAATGGATAATATATGGTCACATTTCAATATATATATATATATCTTAAACCTCTATTTGATCCAAAAACATCATAGTTGATTATCATTATAATATGTTGTAATTTTAACGATAAAATTTAATTTAAACATATAATATATAATTAAATAATCATCATATTTAATATTTATAAATGGATCATAACTCAAATATATTTAATAAATATATTATGATAATTTGTATTGTTAATTTCAATAACCAATACAAAATACCAATAAACAGTTTGACACAAATTGATTATTAAACAAACATTGTAATTCCAAAGATGCCACATATGTTTTAATCATCAAGGTATTGTAAATGAAAACATTATTGGGTCCTAGTCACCAAAACAACTATGACTAGTTGCGAAAACAACTAAATTTTCATCCATTCAATATTGGATGAAAAATGTGCATTTTTATTTTACTTTTCCATCCAAACATGTAATAATCACAAACTATAATCACCTTTGAAATTGAACCAACCATTAGCCCTAAACCTTCAAGTAAGTTCTTCGTTTCCAAGTCATTAACATCATCATAATCTTGTTGCAAGTATTCATTTAAATTTAATTTTTTAATCTTTGCCATTTGCACTCTGGCCTTGTAAAAATAGTAATTAAAGAACTTTGGGAACTTGTTGATTACAAACAAAAACAAATAGAATGGATGGCTATGGTTCTTGTGCAACAAGTTCTATTAAGGATTTTGCAATAGTTTGGTTTCGAAAACTATCACTTCAAGAATCAAGACCTCACTTTGAAAGTCTAATGCAAAAATAGGGTTTTGGTTTCCAAGCACAAATAATAACTTCAAGTGCAACAATGAGGTTTTGACATTTCGATTCCAAGTTTTTCAAGAAAAGGTTTAGTAAAACTTCGTAAAAAATAAGTAAACCGTCACCCTCATGCATATTACAAACTACAAACCATGGATTTCTAATGAACTTTAGAAGGTGCCTTTAAATGGACTTTCAGGAGGTGTATTCAAACTTCAACAGTTCCGATTCTTTTTTAAATAATTTGGGATGCACCTCACAACTAGTTAATACAGGTAGAACTAACAAATAGGCGCACCACAAGTTGTGGTTCCAAAGAATGTTTGCTGGATATTGGTGTTTCACTTTGTACAATGGACCCCAACAGTAAGGGGCACTCTATTTTCAGACCCACTAGTCTAGCCAGTGTCATTGGCCCAAGTGTGAGCTCATTATCCAACACCCTTACTCATCAAGGGCTTTCCAATGGTCCAACAGTATGGCAGGAAATGTGCTTGTTTGATAGTTATGATAATTTACTTGAATTTTTATTCAATTTTCCAAATCGCCTTCATTAAATCCTACTAACTTGAGGCTTTCCAACAATATTCAGAGTGTAGCAAGAGGTACTATGGTTTAGGATATCCATGATAAAAAAACTTAGAGCTTCCTTCATAGATAGATTACAGCCCCTATAGGCTTTGGTATTTTAAAAACAATATGAATTAAGATGCACTTCACTCACCGAATCAAAGCATTGTCTAATATATTTACTGGGCATCAATTTAAGGGGGTATTGAAAGGGAATTTTGATACTTCCTGGCTATGACTGTGCATTGCAGAGATCCAATTTATTTGACTGAATAAAAGGAAAAAATTGAACCCATCAATTGAAAGGAGAAAAAGAAAATTTTGGATCCAGATAACAAAGTTGAAGACCAAATCTATAAATCTTTTATGTATACAGAGTGGCATTGCAGGGGGAAAAAGAACCCCTCAGAAGACATAACTGCCTGGGCTTCTGGAGTGCATGGCATGCCACATTACCTCATCACCTAAATTTGCTAATCACAATTTTTGGCCAAGCTCAATACCCCTTCAGGAAAGGGTGAATATTAGGCGCTAGGCCTATCTCTACTCACCCAAAAGGAACCAACTAGTTGTACGTGGGTTTATCATTTTCAGGCAAAAGCATGGGAGTTGGGCCGAAAGTGACAAACCCATCTATAATAGTTAAAACCATGTACAATTCACAGGTTAAAAAGTTCTAACCAAAGACTGGGCCACAGGGATTCTGTTGTTACAAGCCACTTTAGGATGAGAATGTTGACTGGAAGCTAGCCTTCAAGCTGAGCTTATAATGAACAGATTTGCTCCTGAGATGTGTTCCCTTAGGGAGCTAAGGGCTCATGAATTCAACAAGATCCAAACGTAGATCTATTTGCTAAGTTTTCAAACTAAAAGTCGACATAAGAATGCTCAATTTTGGTATTCAATGCAAGTGACAATGGTGTGTCAATAAGTGGAGTTGCCATGACATTCAGAATCCAGTGTCCGCTATCCCAAACATCGTATCCAGTTTTAACACATCAGTTGATTCACCTCAATTATTCACCTCAATCCAGCCTCAATCCAGGTGCACTTGGGCTGTGCCCGTCTTCTTTCTTTGTCACGAAACATTTGCATTGATATCCCACTTGCCAACAGCAGCGTATAGATGCTCAACAGTAGCACATAGCCCATAACATTTTCAGGGTCAACTTCCAATAATCTATTCTGCAACATGGTTCTCCTGTAGCCAAAAAGTGGAGGTCCAGGAATAGTACAGCACATACACTGCCTACTACGGACCCTGCCAGCCTTGTTCTGCCTTATCAATCTCTCATCGACAGACACCTATTCCCACTTAGACTCAAACC
>Ga0116230_10002753_pt1 | contig 16980 bp, 11 predicted proteins | sample S1TSphfallax_3_FD_88678 | JGI IMG/M metagenome (GOLD analysis project Ga0116230, IMG submission 88678) | Host-associated microbial communities from peat moss isolated from Minnesota, USA - S1T2_Fd - Sphagnum fallax MG | ecosystem: Host-associated > Plants > Peat moss > Unclassified | place...
AAGGAAGATGGGTGGGTGGGGGGTGGGGTGAGGGAGAGGGGGGGAGGGAAAAAGAAGAAAAAAGAAATATCGCAAAATTTCGATCTTAAAAATATTATTTCGACCTATACAAAGGATTTTATTTGTGGAAAAAAAATGGAACAAATTCGCCAGATTTTGGAAAAAAAAATTCCGAATCGCCAGATTTTTATGATAAGTTCTAGTAAGTAGCCAAGACTGTAGAAGGATTCTGATCTTTTTCTACTTTCATATCTAGTCTGTAGCCAAATCTGGCTAAATTATCTTATGGATGATCCCCACTTCAGCTACATCACAAAATTGAAGAAAAAAATCCTGCCTTACCCCCATCAGGATGGATTTCTTTTAAGGATTATTGTGATATAGACAAAGTTGGGATCATCCAGAAAATAATTTAGCCAAATTTGGGCTACATATAACTAAGTAGATATGAAAGTAGAAAGGAGAAACAGAATCCTTTTGTACTCTTGGCTACCTACTGGAACTTATCATAAAAATCTGGCGATTTGAAAAATAAAATATAATCTTCAAATTCTGGTGAATTTGAGTCTTTTTTTTCCATCAAAAATCCTTTTTGTATAGGCAACCGAAATCACATTTTTCAGGTCAAAATTTGGCTAAAATTTACCAGCAAAAGCAACACTGAACCCCATCACAAGGGTGGTGGCCAGTAAACTGAGGCCTATAACTCCTCCCACTCTTAAGCATGGATTACACTCAAGTACCAATAAGGGCCACTTTAGACAAGGGTCCAAGGTACAGGGTCCAATGAAATAGAGCAATCCTATTGGTTGAGAGTCATAAATTGGACTCATGGCCTTTAGATGAGGGTCCAAGACCAAGGAATTCACCCCCTAGGAGGCATTCTGCACTTAGTTTGCCATCAAGTTTCAGCCTATTGGCATTGCCCTAAAAGCTCACTAAAATGCAGAATGCACCCTAGGGGGGTGCCTTCTCTAGTACAAAAAATCAATGGATCCTACTCTTAAGAATTTTGTGTGTAACATTGTTTTATATGGGTATAAGATCCATCCCGCTTTTAAGGATCTATTGAAAGAACTATATATGGGCATACATACGATCCCTCCTACTTTTAAGGACTAGGTGTAGGAACTAAGAACGCTATATCATGGCCGTAGAATCCCTCTTACTTCTAAGGCATTCAAAGGCATTGAATGTCAAAATGATGGCTCTTGATTGACAAGTTATAATGATTAGCCCCGGTGGTTGCAAACTTTAATAGTCAAGCTCATGTTATTACAATGCCTCATTTTCATGTTTATGGGTGGTGATGGGGGAAAACAATTAGCACAGTTTGTTGAATTTGATTAAATGTTACTAGAGGCCCAAATATGGGGTACATGTGAAGGTGCTCGCTCTTAAAGGGTTCGATGAAAAAGGAAGATTTATATTGACATAGATGCCAATTATTCACCTTGGCCAAAGGGCAAACACGCTTGGTGTTCTAACCAAGCATGCCTCAAGAGAGGTGTAAATAGGTGCAATGAATCAAATGTGGCACCTAAGGCTATTTTTTACATCTTATCACCCAAATAGGTAAAATGCTATTATTGCCATCATTCATTCATTCATACATATTTGATAGAAGACTATTGTTACCATCATTCATGGGTAGAGAGCATGGTACTAAAATTGAAGAATTGGTGGGTTGGGAAAGTTTTAGAATGCCTCAAAATTCAAAAAACATGTGTATCCAGAAGGGCTTTGTTAATACTCAAAACCATCATTTCAAAGTTTTGATGGTGGCTAGCTAGCCTTGATGATGGAATGTCGGAACCTCTAGGGCAAGTTGTTCCTTATCTCTCATATTGTAAAGAGAGGAGGCATAACTTTAATTTGATCTTCTTCAATTTTAAGATAGAAGCACTTTGAAAACTTTCAAAATAAACATTTTGAGTAAATTAGACTTTAGTTTCTCTACAGTCATTTTTCCCTTCAATACAAGATGATCTGAAACTCAACCCAAGTTGAAGCTGTTTTTTAAGAAAAAATATGAATTAGTTGTTAATTTGTGTATTTTTGTTCTAATGGCTCCTTGAATTATGAGTAGACTCATCTAGGAATTTGTTTGTGTAACATAGTAAATCCTCAATGGAGAGCTTTTAATATGGTCATTGATGATCTTAATAGTAAAGCCACTGGCCATATTGTGTTGTTTTGTAATATCTTTAAGGTGTTTTTCATTGTAGTCATGCATTCTTAAACAAATTGAATAGTTATAGGGTCCATAGTGGGACATGATAAACCCCTTATGCTATTAGGTGCTTTTACCTTGTATGTTGTTGGTTAGAATTTGAATTCATTGCTTGTAAAAGAGTTTTGCAAAAGAATTTGACAATGCTTTATTGAACCTAACAAATGATTGTAAGGTATAAATAAATAAAATATGGGGTCATTCATAGTTGGGGTGCTCAAAAGGATTATCTAATATATAAAGAGTTACATAAGATAACTTTGAGTTTTTATAATATTTAACTTATTACAATCATAATGTATTGTTGTGTGACTATAATTAAAATTTTATCATATTGAGAAAATAAAAATATCTAAGAATATATTGGATATCATTTTTTTTAATTCAATCTTTCATAACAATTATATCGGTGGTTTTATTTGCAATATTTTTAAATAATGATTCAAAATAAATGTATCAAGTAATGTAATTAGTTTCAACTTTTAGATCTATGGATGAACAATGTTTATTAATGGAGGCATTTAATTAAATTATGAATTGTACAAGAATTTTGAAAGTTATAAAATTCATTTCAAAAGGCTACAAGGAAAATGACCATTTTTTTTATGCAACACAAAATGTTGGTCACATGTGAAAACAAATCAGGCAAAAAAACATATCAAGTTGTATATAAAACCTCATTTAAGTATTTGTTTTTAGATTTTGTGAATTTGAAACAAAATGTTAATGCACAACATTTTATGCATGTGAAAAATCACAAGCACCATACAAATTATTTCTATTTTAATTGTGAACTTTTTCAAATTGAATTTTCCCCATGTAATTTTATTTATTTATAAATAATGGAAAATAACTTATATGTCCTCTAATGATTCTTGAAGGGGTACCCAAATCGTGAGTGGGCTTGTATAAAACAAATAAAATAGACATTGTTTATGATTTACAATCCTAATAAAGTAGAGGTGATGTACTTGGGAAATAGGGTGAATCGTATTAATAGGAGTCACTTTGAGCATAACCAATCCTTTTTTGACATGTTTACAAGTCTCAAAAACTAAGTTATAATGTTGAACATGTGTTGTGTTTGTACAATAATGTTTTTAATATATGAATCTAGCATTTTGATTTTAAGTTTGAATATATATATTAGCACTTTTAAAAGCTCATAATCAATGTTTATTAGCATAATGAAATAATGTAAAAACAATGTATAAGCACCATTGTTTAACATTGCTTCAAAACTTTTCAACCAATCTCATGTTACCACATCAATTTATTAAGATTATTTAGGAACTACCTCAAAAGGCATTGGCGGTTCCTTTTATGTTTGCACCCAATAGTATAAGATTATATTTTATAATATACTACCTTTCACCTAAACTACATATTTAATCTTCATGTGAAGAACGAACATAAGGGTCATGGTTTGCTTGTGTTTTAAGAATATTATCATTTGTTATGTTTTAACAAAATATAACAAAAAGGCAATATTGTGTGAGAATGAAAATTTAAAAGGATAATGTTTTAATATGGAAAAAACACATGACAAAAAAGTTGAAATATATCCATGCATATGAATAAAACTAATATTTTGGTATTATTGTATAAACACAAATTTCTTATCTTATAGCAGGAAATATTTTATTTATGAATAAAATTGATTTAATATAACCATTTGTATAAGAAACAACTACTATATTTGATAAGTATATATGAGATGCATATTTTGAATACATTATCAACCTAATTATATATATATTGATGAACCATTGAAAACGTGTTCAAATTTCCTATTTTTTGTCCATGTAACACAAAATAAAATTGTGTGAATGGGGGGTGCAATCACGTCCTAATGATTTAATGTGATGTATTTTATGACCTATTTATTTCTATGTTTGAAATTGGTCCTCTTTAAAAAAATTAGTTAAATGGGTCCCAATTTTTTTAATATTCAAAAGATATGACTTTTTTTCACCAATTACCAATATATATGTTTAAACCCAAAGTGGGTACAAGAATGTCACAATGTTATATGGTTTGAATGTTTGAAAATCTTGACACATAGAAAATTGTGCATTTTGTACATTTAGGTGTGAAGGTTAGTGGAAATGTTTGAAATTTTGTGGCATTTTTAAATATTTGAATATTGCAACACCTTTATCATTTGTGTGTTGTTGAAGGAAACCATGACCCATAAAAACAAAGAGAACCAAGCAACAAAACTCTTGGGGTACCAAGTTTTTCTATTTTTTACAATACTTTTTATTTAATCTATCCTAGAAGATAGGGAATCCCTTGTTAAAACTACCACTCTAAAACACAAATGCATATGCACACACTTACTCGATAGGTCTTCACACCAAAACCACACACACATCAATTTTCAACATTTCGAATTACATTTTAAATAGTGGTAAAAAAGGAATTAGAACCAAAAAAAGTCCTTTCTCCCTTAATCAAGTGATTCCTTCATCCTTTGTTTAAAAGAATGGTGGCTTCTCCAAATCTAGCCTTCATGTATCCTATTTTAGTGGTAGTTTTTGTTGCCACTAGTCCTACTTTTAAAACATTAACTAAAATAATGGCTTCAACCTTGAAATTAAAATTAGTGGATGTTATTCTAATTCTTGAAATTACCTACCACTGGTAATTATGGAATTATTGAAAACAATGTTAAATCAACCTTAGGATTTGCATTCGATTTTTTCTCCAACTTCATTCTATTGTTGAACTTTAACCAATTGTTTTACAAAGTTGATTCAAAATCAATAGAATGTTCAAAGGTTGGTACTCCAAAATCCAGAAAATATTATCAATATCTTTGTTAATGGAAATTGACATAAATTGGTAACAAATTCCAAGGAAAACAATACATTTTATTCAAATTTAACATTACATCCATAAAAAATGATATTGAACATTCAACTATTCAAATATATAATTCAACCAAAACTTAATCTAAATTTTATGTTTCCATTGAATTTGGTACCATATATTTGTTTGAATATTTGATTTTAATTGAAGTTATGAGGAGTGATGATGAATTCACAATCAATTTTTGACATGCTCATATGTACCAAGCAAACAACCATTAAATAATAAAAATAACATAACATCAAGTTGTCAAAGAGGAATTAAGGTGTCGCAACCCCACTTTGGGTGAAGTGGGAGGATGAAACTCCCACTCCCAAAGTTGAGGATTTGGAGTCCTCCAGGACTCTCGAATGTTTAGAGTTCTACAGCAGAGGGCAAAACACCTTGCATTGGGGTGTTCTTGATGTCATTGAAAAGTGTAGATGTTTAAAATGCCTTCGCATTGGTCATTTGGACATCTACAGCCCAAGTTATGGGCAATAGAAGGGCCGGGAGTCAAACTGGCAATTTGACTCCCGACCATTAAAAGTCAGGAATCGACCTCTTCCCGACCTCCAAATTGAAAGTGCGACACGGCGTTGAAAAGATCTCGACGAGGGCTATAACTTTAGTTTAGACCTTGTCGCGATCAGACTCTGCAGTCGGGAGTTATGAGCTCCCAAAGTCCTGGGACTCCAACCGGGATAATTTCGGGACTCCAACTTGGGAGTCCCGGGAAAATGTGCCATTTGGATGTAGTCCCCGTGGAGTGGCGCAAAGAATACTATATGGGGGAAGGTGGTGGCTTCCCTCGAGTCCGGGCCGTGGTGAGTCTTGTGTGTCAAAATGTCCGTGGCTTGTCCCAACACCCAAGGGTGTCCCGAATGTGAACTAACCCTCTCGTGGTTGGTTCTTGGATGCAGATTCAAGCTTGATCTTCTAGTCCCTCTTCCTAGTCTAATCTCGGGACTTCTAGCACGCCCCTTTACCCCTCTATAGTGTTGGAAGTCGGGAGCGCCTTCCCAGTCCCAACTTTCCGCAACTCTACATAGTTGAACCCTCAAGTGGGTTCAACCCGAGACTTGGGAGTGCGTCATAAGGACAACATTCACAAAATCATCTAGGAAACTTCAAAGTTTCAAGCCCCTATATGACATTACTTTCTCCCCTTTTTCCCCAAAAAATAAAATAAAATTCAAAATTTTAGGAATGGTAAAACCTATCCAAACTTTGAGTCATCAAAACTTAATTGAACCTATTAACAATTAATACCTAAGTCCCTTTGTTAAGGGTTTTTTTTATATTTTTATATTATGAAGTTTTTTTTAATATTTTAGAATATGAAGTTTTTTCTTTTCTAGATTTCCAATTTTGGTTTTAGATAACCACGTGAGTTGCTTCATATATGTATTTTGTGAAAATCAAAGACACAAAGGCATAAATGTTTATTCACAAATACAAAGACAAAACTTAAATCAATCTTCCAAATCAATTTTAAAATAAAACTCAAAATCCAAAAGTGTACTTGTTCATAAAACCAAAAAAAAAAAAACAAAAAGGTCATCTCCAAAATTTAAGAAAGAAGAAAGAAGCTCCAAAAATTCAAAAGTTTCAAAAGAGTTATTCATCATATTCTAATCCTCCTATTTATACCAAACATAACATTGTTTTAAATTAAATAGTCACTAGCTAGTATAATAATTAGAAAACTCAAACTTAAATTATAACAACTATTACCCACATGTTTAAAACAACATGTTATTGTCAACAACCGATTAACTTAATAAACCAATCAACTTAAAGACATGTTATTCGATAATAACCAAATTGTCTAAAGATAATATTACCTCACTTGTTACCAGTTGGTAACAATTAGTTATTATGTACATATTAAAAAAGTAGGTTAACATTACCCCTCAAAAACAAGATTTTGTATTAAAATTCAATCACTTATAACTACATGTTCTACCCCTATAGCCAAATCATCAACAAGTTGCCCACTTGTTACATCAACATGTTCAACCAAAATAATAGGTTTAGACCTTGGTGTCTCAGCAACAAGTGTCTTTTAGTACTATATATGGAGTCCTAAAAACCTCAAAGGCATGTGTGATAATGTTAATCAATGTAACATTTGCACCTACCCCAATCTTTGGTATAGCTAATGGAACAAGTTTGGGAGTAACAAGTTCTTCCAATTCTTCTATCGAAGTACTAACAAATACAATAGATATTTCCATAAATTTTGTGGGCAAAGAAAAAATACAAGAAACAATGGTGAACTTTGTTCCTCTTCTAATTGGCTATGGTTCCTCAATGGTAATGACAACGGGTTCACTCTAAGAATTCATAGTTGTAGTTATTGCCTACACAAGTGAAAAAATTTGGGAAACAATAATAGGTACCTCAACCAGTTTGACGTTAAGCCAATCGTATGTATAACCCTCAAATTGTAAGGGATATGCAACTAGTTTATTCAAGTAGGCCTCTTCATCTACACAAATGATCTCCAAACTATCATGGATCTATTCTTTCATAATCTCTTATACGATTTGCCACCATTATTCCATTTCAAGTTTTTGTCTACTAGGTGGTTTGAAAAACTTTACCATGTGTTTGGTGAAGTGTTTCCAATTCGCTTACAATTCTTGAATTTATATTCAAAGCTCATGGGTATAATTTTCCATGTCAATGTTGACCTCCATTAATTGTTCCTATTGTTGTAAATAGTTGTTTTCCAGCTCTACAAGAGTTTTCTCCCATTGCACACTAATAAGCTCCATCTTGCGATAGTCCTTTGTTAATCGGTCAAGGTTAATTTATACAACCTTCAGGTCATTATAGGTTTTAAAATGAACCTAGATCAACTCATTATACTCCTACTAAAGAGCTTCAACTTTCTTGATTGTTTTTTCAACTTCAATACCTTTGGCAACCAAGTGTTCATTCTTTGTTTACAATTTAAGGAGTTGGGTTTTCACAATAGCCAGTTCTTTGTCCTTGTTTTGCAACGTTTGTTTATGGCTAACCAATTCAAAGCACTGGGCCTATAGCTGGTTGTTAGTATCCTTAAACAAGCTTTCAACATAATTATATATAATCCTCAAATTTGTTAAGTTATTTAGTGTTTGAGGCCAAGTCTAGGGACCTAAGGCTACTTGCTCAAATAAAAGTGTAACCTATTTTAGGCTTTTGTGTTGAATGTAAGCAATTAACATCGTAGGAAAAATGTAAACAAATCTAGGCTGAACTAGTTCAATAGGCTTGGATTGAACTAGTTGAACTGGTTCAATATTTATTGATAATGGGTTGTTCACTTATTCTATAGGAATAAAAGTTTCTTGAACAAGTGAAAGCTCTTGATTTGGTACATGTTTGCTTTTGTCTTCCATGAACTGATCATTTTCCGTCCTTAATGATTTGTCATCATGTTGTGTAATAACATCAACTTTTCAAATTTTGGGATAGGTTCATCCTAGTCATTTTGATTTTCATTCACTAATTTTATGAATAATGTATTGAAAATTTTGTTAGTAGACTCAACTTGTCCATTCCATGTGGATAATAGATAGTAGCTAGTATGTCTTAGGATAAATTGATTAATTAAATAATGAATATCATTAATGAAATGTGTACCTTGATTGGTAACAATGGTTAATTTGGACAACCAAACCGGGTGACAATGTGGTCATATGAAAAGTTTGTAGTAACAATAGTTGTGTTAGTCACAAAGTTTTCGCCTCCACCCACTTGGTGGCATAATCAATGGCAACTAAAATGTACCAATTGCTAAAGTAATGACTTGTTGGATTAATGGGTCCGATGAAATCTAGTCCCCATTTTTGGAAAGGTTATTCATGAAGAGTAATGATCAACTTTGTCATATTTTGTGCTAACATGTTACCTATTCATTGGCATAAGTCACACATTTGACAAAACTACATCTATGTTCATGGTGGCCACTAGTAATTGGCATCAAGAATCTTCCTCACATTAATGTCCAAGGAAAAATGTCCTCTTCCAACTCCACTATGCAACTTTTGTAGTATAATTGGCACATGTTTTGGTTGTAAGACACAACAAAACCAATTATGTTGTCCAAATCTATACAATATTCCATCTTATAACACAAATGGCTTCGCTTTCTAAGCCAAATATTGCATTTGTGAAATAATAGGTTTATAAACAATTTTCAAGTCATATTCCAAAAAAATAACAACCACCTAACTTTTTTGCTAGAAATTTGTGGCTTATTATCTAGGTATACAAAGGCCATGTATACAAACTTCTTACCCAATAAGTAATGTTTAAATTTGTGTAAGGCATAGACCATAGTTAGGGCTTCTCTCTCAGTAATAGTATAATTTCTTTTAGCCGAGTTTGGTAAATTGGAGGCATACATAACCAATTGATCAAATATATCGATTGGGTTTTATGCAAGTATGGCTCCTACTACTAGTTGAGATGCATCTGTACGAACATGAAATGCAAGCTCCCAATTTGGGCTAATCAAATATAGGGGTTTGTACATATTGGTTGTTAATTTATTCCCAAGCATTCTAGCATTTTGTAGTCCACTAAAAAATTTCAAACTTCTTGAACAGTTTGGTGATTGGTGACATATAATAAAAACAATGTTTTTTATCAAACATTTGTCAAATTATTCCCATTCAAAACTTGAATCTCTCAGGGATAATGGTGATGGCATGTTTACTCATGCTTCAACTTTCTTGGGATCCATAACTTTTCCCTCTTTAGATACTATGAAACTTAAGATGGTTCCTAAAAATGCCATAAATGCGCACTTGTCTAAGTTTAGGCTAATACTAAACTTTCTACATTGAATAAAACATTTCCTGAGTTTCTCAAGGTGAGTTGATAGGTTGTTAAAAACCATAAAGTCATCAAGAAATATTTTCATGAATTCATCAATGTATTCATGAAACGTTTTAGTTATTGCCCTCTAATAAGTGGGTGGTCCATTTTTGACACCAAATAGCATCACAACCCACACAAAAGCCCCCCAATTTGTCACAAGGGCGATTTTATGTTGATCTTCTAGTGTAATTAAAATTTGATGATATTTTAAAAATCCGTCCAAAAAGGTATAAACCTCATACTAGTAACTATGTTAATAACTTCATCCGTAAAAGGCAACAAGTAAAGATCTTTCTTTGTTGTTACATTGAACTTCTTGAAATCAGTTACAAATATTTTCAACTTCTCATTCTTCTTGAGAACAACCACTATTGACAATAACCAAGTTCCTTCTTCAACTAGTTTGATAAAACCAGCAACAGGTAACTTGTTTATGTCTTGTTTGATGATGGCAACATAATTAGGATTCAACCAATACCTTGTTTAATGAATAGGTGGTACTATGGTATCTAATTCAATCCTATCTTGAGCAATTTCTAGTGGGATACCTTTTAGGTCTTTGTATGTTCAAGCAAATACATCTTTGAACTCCTTTAGAAACTTAATCAACAATTATGTGACAACCAATTCAAGTGCAACGTTCAATTTCACCTATTGCACATTCTCCTTGGTGCCCAAATTAACTTTGGTTAGTTGTTCCTCCTTAATAATTATCCGACCAACTATGGTTAGATCTTGTATTCACTCTCAAGTAGGTGTCTCATCAATAATCATCTCCCCCTTTTCTAGATGGGAAAAAGTTTTAGGTAGGTGTTGTTTGACAGTGTCAAGTGGGATAACTAAATTAACAACTAAAACACATACCGGTTCAACAAATTGTTTTAGAATCGATTTTGCTATACTAAGATTTGGTATGCAGACTAGTTTAGAAAGTTGTTCAATATGAATAGGTATTTCTTTGGTTCTTATTGAAAACAAATCTAACTATGTGGCAAACATCACATCCTCCTCTTCATTTGATATTCTAAAATGGAAATCATAACATACCAAGATTTCTAGTCTTTTGGTTTGAACACCAAGTTTCTTAGTATTAGGTATGATTCTTATTGTACTCGTTCCTTGTATGGTAATAATATTAGTTCCCCAATCATGGGATATTTTAGCATCTTTCAACCATGGGCATCCTAGCAACATTGAGTAACTAGAGTCAAAAACATTATTGTTGATAATAGTAAATGTAACTGCATAAGGAATACCATGAACAAATATATTTTGGTCCTTAATAGGACCAAGGGGTTTGGTTGTGGTTTGATCCACCATACGTAGATTGTAAGGCACTAGATTAAATTTTGACAAACCTAATTGTACATTCAAGTTTTCAATAATGATACTTACTCCATAACCTCCATCAATTAGCACATCATCAATAAAGTTCTTACCAACCTAGACTTGAATCATTGCCATCCGGTGGTCAATACCCATTGTTTCAAAGGTAGGTTCAGGTTGCATCAGCTAAACATATTTAATTGGTTTGAAAATGTATCTTTTGATGTCTTACACAATCTTTAAGAGTTGTCCCAAGTTGATTACATACTTAGTCTCTAGAACTTGAATGTTAATGTCTCTTGGAATCTCCTCCAAAGTCTTTTATAATAATGTTATTTGTGTAATCAATTGAATAGGTTGTTTATCAATAGTCGATTGACTTAATAATATTGGTAAATTGGCCCAATTTGAATGATGTGGTCCGTTTAACTCAACAAGTGCTTGTGATATTGAATCATTCCCTTATAGCTCCTTGATAATATGGACAAAATAATCACACATTTGTCTTTTAATTTACCAATCAATTTTGTTTTAACCTTCACCAGTTCACATTTCCTAAACACCTATTATTTTAGTACTTGGTTACGTTGTAATAATAACAACTACATTAATTGGTACTATTAAATTTAGAAGGTTTTGATATTATAATGGCAGTAGTGGTTGGCTTAGTTTGAAACATGTTTTGAACTTTTATCTTTCTAAGACAATTGGGTGCATGATGTTCAAAACTAGAATAAATAATATAAGAATATCTCAATGGTATTATAGTTGGTTTAATAGGTTATGCAATAACTTCAGCTACCAATTCAACAACTTTGGTGGGAACAACAAATATTCCAAGTTCTTCTCTTTTCCTATTGTGACAAGTTTTTTTAGCATGACCAATCTTACCATAGTTTGAACAGGTAAGCTATTATTTAATAGTAGTATAAATGACTATAGGTTGTGCAATCAGTTTAAACTCTAAGTTAATTATCAAAATATTATAATTTTCCATGATTAATCCACTTTCTTCATAGATCACTATAACTTCCTTATGTTTGATAAAGGAATATCTTGTCATACCTATTGTTACTAGTTTAAGGTATGGTTGCAAACATGTTTTAAAAATAATAACAAGGAACACATTAGTAGCCTTCACTTACAAACCATTAACAAGTGTTAAAAAATGTTCATAATAAACTTTTATTCGTTCACCAACTTGTTCACTATATCAACCTCCATAGTTTCCCCATTTATTTTAATTGTCTTTTTGAAAAGTGATGTGAACATTAGGATTAATATCCTTCATGTTTGTTGGATATTGAAATTTTTGATATGGCAATTTACTAGTTGGTTTAGATCAAATTATAACTAGTGGATACATGGTGGCATGAACATTTTTGGATTAGGTGTTGGCCATATGTAAAATCCTATAAGTGGATTAGGCAATGGCACTAAAAGAAAAACATTTTTTTTTACTGGTCTCTACAACTAAATTTTAGTCACATGTGACATTTGTAACTAAAATCCCCTTAGTCACCTTTGACAAATCACATGTTATATTAGTCTTAAACAACAAGGGGTATAGGATGAAAGAAAAAATCAACAAATACAAGTTCATCCTTTGACTCCATTGCATACATATTGTCACATGCAATTAAAATGTGAATATTTTGGTCATTATTGAAGGCAAATGATGTGCTACAATGTGTCCCAATATTTAACTATTTATTATTATTAATATTATTATTGTGAAATAATCTAGGATGTTCAATTCACATGTTTGAATGATTTATATTATGACATGTGGCCCAATGTAAATATGTCACACGACACTATTAATGAATTTAATAAAAAAATACTAATATTAAGTTGGTAGGTACTTAGGTAGGTACATAAGTTGATGTAGGTGGGTAGGTCAAATTGGGCACTTACTTAAATTAGGTATCTACTTAAGTAGGTTAGGAAGGTAAGTAGTTTAAAATTACACATTTTTAATTTTTTAATTTTTGAGTTAAGCCTTTGAATGATTCATCCCATGTGCACACATTTTTTAATGCGAAATTGGATAACCATACCCTTTATTTATACAATGTTCAAACTAGGAATGGAAAACAAACAATATGGGATAAGTTTTGAAATTGTAATTTCCTCACAAATTAATTGCAACTTCAAAACTTGCCTCATGCCTTTTTAATTTTATTAATTTTTAGATTTCTAAACAATTCAAGTACATGGTTTGTTAGATAATTAAATAATCATTTAATTAATAATGAATAAATTAAACATAAATTTAAAATATAAATTATACATTACAAATATTAAGTATTCATTGTCAACTATTTAATTAATTACTAATTCGTCAAATTTTAACAAACTAGCTATCTAGTTACTCACAACTTGTCAATGCATAATTCATTGGTAAATAAATAATTAAAATAATTAAAATTAATTCCTTACTTTTAAAAATCTGCCCAATTTATAAACAATATATTTAATTGAAAAATAAATAAATTGTTATACTAAAACTAACTATTATAAAAATTCATTTTCAAATTTAAAATAATGAACTAATAATTGCTATCAAAACATAAATTCCTACACAAATTATTTATTTTAAAGTGACATTAAAATAATTATTGTAATTACTATATAATTACATTTGTTATTTTAAAATTGTTATCGATCAAGTAAATTTTTTTATTGGTAATTAATAACTATAAATATAATAATTTGTTGAACATACATTATTATTTTTAATTACTCTAATATTACTATAAAAATATTTATCATAGATAAGTAATTACAGATTATATATATAGAATAGAATAATTCCTGCAATTATAATCATTACAATAATTATTTTAACTAGATTATGTTTTTTCTGAAATTTTAATTCATATTTAAAGTTATAAATTAAAGACTGTGAATAATTATGTTCAATTTGAAAATAAATCATGAAATTACTAATTAATTAAAATAATGTAGCATTAATTACAGTAATTGATTTATTTTACTATAAGAATCAAATTATAATATAAAAATCTATGTTGTAGCAATAACTATTTAGTGTAACTTATAATTGATAAATATAATCATTTATAAAAAGTGAGTTTGGACAAGTAGTTATAAGAAATAAATATTTTCATATGTTATATTAGAATCCATACAATTATGGTTATAACATTAATTATTTTAATTAAATTATGATTATTCTAGAAACTTAAATGACAAACAAATTTATGAAAAATAAAATTTAGATTATAACAATAATTAATCCTAATTAATTAATTATGCAAGTATTGTAATTCTAACTTACAAATAAATTAAATAACTACAATGATTTTATGTTTTATAAAATAATACATATTAATAATTTACTGTAAATAAGTAAATAATGAATAATACATATAATTATTTAGTGTATCTTTGTTTTTAAATACATTAATTATATCAACTTTGCTCATTATTTGAATAATTATTATAAAAGTTTGAAATAAAAATCTTAATTATAGGACATAAGTTCTCAATTCGGATATGAAATATTATTATTAATAATTAAAACATAAGTGTTGTAAACACAATAGTTATTTTCTATGATTGGGCACTATCATTTTTATTAATGTGAAATTTTATGTAGTAATATTATTTATTCATGTTAAATAAGAAATATTAAAGAAAATAATTTATTAAAATTATTCTAAATTTTTATGATGTAATAATAATTATATATTGTAAGTACATAATTAAATATTCTAATATACTGGAATGTAATTGTTACAATTGTAAAAACTAAATTAATTCATTTAATTAGAGTGGAAATATTTTTTTAATATTTTTAAATTATTTAAAATAAAAATTATGGATAATTAATCTGAGTTTTAAATGTTTTTATTATAATTAATTTATAAATAAAATAATTATTATGGTATTATAATAATTTTACATTATTTATATAAATTTTATTGTTATTAAAAAATATATAATATTTGGTTAACAGTCTATGTTGGATTATATTTAATCTATTTGAAATTATATGTAATGAAAAAAATATGATTACAATAATCATATCAATGATTTTAATTACAATAAAAATACTATGAATATTTTGAGTATTGATTCGAAATATAGATTAAAAGTTATGAATATTAATTTTATATTAATTCAATTAATTACTCTAATTTATGTATATAGACATATGTCAATTCTAACTGAACACCATTTTGCTTGCGACTAATGGGAGTTTAGATGGTTATTATTGAATGATAAATCCAACCAATATATACATGTAAACCAATTTAGTCGTAGACTAATTGCAAGCTAATCATAAGTGACTCAATTGATATTAGCATGATGTCACACTAATCATAAAGGGCAAAAAATAAATTACAAAAAACCAAATAGTTGCAAGTGGTTTTAAATGCGTTGGTCATGTATTGGCCATTTTCTTTTAGTGTGGTCCTCCAAGCAAATCTCAATTAGGTGATCTTCCTCCTAATGATCTTCCAGTAGGCAAACCTCTAGGCAATTTTCCATCCAGCTATGGATGTGAATGAACCTTTTTTGGCTATTGAAACAAAACATCATCACCATGGACAAGTAGTCAATTGGCAACAACTATGTTAATAGGTAGAATTGTTATCGTTGTCTATTGAACATGTACACCTTCGGTAATTAGAATCAATTGTTCTAATCTAAAAGTTGGTATTTTGGCAAGATATTGAGTATGCTCTAGTGGCTCAACAGATGGCACCAATTTTGTTTAAGTAATATTGGCTACATATTTTTCCTTTTTTCGAAAAATCAATGGATCGGGTCCTTTGATTCCAAAATAATACAAATAATACATGTTTAAATCCATGGGTACAAAGGGTGAAATTATATTATACCACATTGGATATGGCACAACTTTAGGTTGTCTTGTTATCAATGGTGTAACAGATTGCTACCAACCTAAATGTTGATTAATTCATGTTGGGTGAGTAACAAAACCCAATTGTGATCGAATTTGTGGCATGAATACACCATCCTATATCGTTGGTGTGTTCATTGTGGTAGGTGGTAAAGAAGTTCTGAGTTCTTTTCTAATTAATCATTTCAATTTGTCATCCACTAAAGGATAATTCTTAGATTCATGTCCACCTTGTTGACAATATGCACATGTTAGTGCAATTTCAACAATGGGCTATGGGGTTATAACGAGTATACTTTTCTAAATGGGTGGTCATTCAACGATTCCCATAACATGTACACTTGGCCAAACACCTTGAGTGACAGGTTGTGTTTGTCAAACAACAAGTACTATGACTGCATCCATTGATTCTTCATGTTGTTGAAAACTAGATTGGTGTGAAGGTCTTCACTCCAAGTTGCATACAGTAGTCTCCCACTTAAGTACGCAACTTGAACCTGCGCGGTTTGTGCGTACTTTAGATTCATGACATGTTCAACTACAGTAGTCTTAAATCTAACTTGGGAAATGTTAAATTTGGACTTGTAGGGCCTAAATTTGCCAAAGGTTAAGTAGATTTATAAGCATCTGAAAAATACTTTTGGGTTTTTACTTTTTACCAGGTTTGGCTAGCACCCAGTTCGGCAGGTTAGAACCACTTATTCCAGTTAGTTTAAACCAAACTGAAATTGGGTATGAAGTTTTGGAACACAGGGGTTTGGAACTGGAACTGGGTTCTTTGTTTTTTCAAAGAACC
>Ga0116230_10002754_pt1 | contig 16980 bp, 12 predicted proteins | sample S1TSphfallax_3_FD_88678 | JGI IMG/M metagenome (GOLD analysis project Ga0116230, IMG submission 88678) | Host-associated microbial communities from peat moss isolated from Minnesota, USA - S1T2_Fd - Sphagnum fallax MG | ecosystem: Host-associated > Plants > Peat moss > Unclassified | place...
ATCATCATCATGACCGACGCCGATGTGGACGGCGCCCATATCGCCTCGCTCCTGATCACCTTCTTCTACCGCACCATGCCCGAGTTGATCCGGGGCGGGCGCCTGTACCTCGCCCTGCCCCCGCTCTATCGCCTGAGCCACGGCGCCTCGAGCGCCTACGCCCGCGACGACGCCCATAAGGACGAGCTGCTGGCCACCACCTTCAAGGGGAAAAAACCCGAGATCGGCCGCTTCAAGGGCCTGGGCGAAATGATGCCGGCCCAGCTCAAGGAAACCACCATGGACCCCGCCAAGCGCACCCTGGCGCGGGTGACCGTGCCCCGCTCCGAAGAGGCGGTCGAGGCCCTGGTCGAGACGCTGATGGGCCGCAAGCCTGAGCTGCGCTTCCGCTTTATCCAGGAAAACGCGGAATTTGCGGTGGATGATTTAGACGTTTGAGATGTTGTGCGTGCTTCGAGACGCCCCTTTAAGGGGCTCCTCAGCATGACGAATGTGGTTAAATTATAATAACTTTCGTCATGCTGAGGAGCGAGCTCGCTCGCGTCTCGAAGCACGCACCCCGCGGAAAGAGAGCGTCATTGAGGTAGCTTCGCCGCGAAGGAAATCTATATTCGATCGCGTGCCCTATGATCTTACCCTAACGGACAGTCCGACAACGGCCGCCCCCTCCCATTCGCCCTCGTCGCGTTGGATCAAACGCGGCACGCGAAGCTTTTGGCGCGCCAACATCGCCCTGGTGCTGGCGGGGTACTCGACGTTTTCCCTGATGTACTGCGTCCAGCCGCTGTTGCCGGTGCTGGCGCGAGAGTTCGGTCTCAGCGCGACGCAGAGTTCGCTGGCGCTTTCGGTCACCACAGCTCTTCTGGCCCTATCGATCTTCGTCGCCGGCGCGGTTTCGGAAATGGTCGGACGCAAGACGCTGATCGCGGCGTCGCTATGCAGCGCAGCGGCGCTGAACGTGTTGGCGGCGTTCGCGCCGAGCTGGCCCCTGCTGCTGCTGGCCAGGGGACTGGAGGGCATAGCCTTGGGCGGCGCCCCGGCGGTGGCCATGGCTTACCTCGCCGAAGAGATCGAACCGCAAGCCTTAGGCTTCGCCATGGGCCTCTATATCGGCGGCACAGCGCTGGGCGGGATGACTGGCCGGGTCCTGACCGGACTCGCGGCCGATCTGGGCGGCTGGCGCACGGCGCTGGCCGTGATTGGCGCGCTGGGCCTAGCCTCGGCAGTCGGATTCGCGGCGCTCTTGCCGGGGTCCAAAAACTTCGTCCGGCGGCCGGGGCTGAACGCAGCCTATCATTTGAACGCTTGGGGCGGTCATTTGAGCGCCAGGGGCCTGCCCTGGCTGTTCGCCATCGGCTTTCTGGTCATGGGCGGGTTCGTCGCCGTCTACAACTATGCCGGATTTCTTCTGACCGGGCCGAGCTTTGGCCTCAGCCAGGCGGCGGCGGGGGCGATCTTTCTGGTCTATCTGTTCGGCATGGTCGCCTCCTCGCTCGCCGGCGCGGCGGGGGATCGATTCGGCCGGGCGCCCGTGCTGGCGGTGGGCCTTCTCATTTTTGCAGCCGGTCTAGGCCTCACGCTGGCGCCCGCGCTGCTCGCTCTGATCGCCGGCATAGCGTTGGTCACCATCGGCTTCTTCGTCGCGCACGGCATCGCCACCGGCTGGGTCGGCCAGATGGCCAACGGCGCCAAGGGCCACGCCGCCTCGCTCTATCTCTTGGCCTACTATCTGGGATCGAGCGTCTTAGGCTCTGCAGGCGGTTGGTTCTGGACAAAGGATGGCTGGGGCGGCGTCGTGGGGTTCGTCGCCGTGCTACTGATCGCCGCCCTGGTCGTCGCCGGCCGTTTGGCTAGGCTCGCGCCCCCTCACCGCTCCTGATCGGTCGGCCGCATCAGGATTTCATTGATGCAGACGTGGTCGGGCTGGCTGACGGCGAACAGGATCGCGTTAGCGATATCCACGCTTTGAAGCTGGCGCATCGAGTCGGCGAAGGCGTTGATCGTGGACTTCGCGCCTTCGTGGGCGACATGATCGCGCAGCTCGGTAGCCGCGACGCCTGGCTCGATCACGGTGACGCGGATGTTGTCGCGGCATACCTCCTTGCGCAGCGACTCGGAGAAGCCGACCACGGCGAACTTGGTCCCCGAGTAGCCGGCGGCGTTCGGATTGGCGACGCGCCCGGCCGTGGACGAGATATTGACGATGTGCCCCGTGCGGCGCGCCTTCATACCTGGCAGCGCCGCCTGACTGGCGGCGATCAGGCCCAGTACGTTCAACTCGAACATATGGCGCCAGCGCCCAAGATCGGCCTCGGCGACCGGCTCCAGATACATGACGCCGGCGTTGTTGATCAGGATATCCAGCCGTCCGAATTGGGCCTCGGTCTGGGCGACGGCGTCGATCGCCTGAGCTTCCTCCGATAGATCAGCCTCGATCGCATAAGCCTCTCCGCCCGCCTGGGCGATACGCGCAGCCAAGGCGTCCAGACGGTCGCGCCGCCGCGCCGCCAGGGCGACCTTCGCGCCCGCTTGCGCCAGCGCCAAGGCCGTCGCCTCGCCAAAGCCCGAAGACGCGCCCGTCACCAAGGCCGCCTTCCCGTTCAACACCGCCATCTGAAATCCTCTACTGGTCTGGACGTCTGGAGCGCATGCCTGCGTTTTCTCCGCCACACCATGTAAGATTTTTATTACATGGTTTTAACTGGACCTTAGCGTTCAGGAGGATATACCCCTATATCACTGCCGTGAGGGCCAACAGACCCCACATCTAGGTTAATCTGGAGAAAACGTTCCGAAGGGCCTTACATAACAGGGACAAAAAGTCCTTCCAACAAGGCCACCGAACATGAACAACCTTTCCAACCTCACCGACCGCTTTGCAACAGCCGGCACGCTTCTCCTCGCCGCGCTTCCCTTGCTCGCCCTCGGCGCTTTCGGCCACTAGGCCAAGAAATCGAGCCCAGCGGGGAGCCTCCGGCTCCCCGCGGACTTTGAATTTGGGAGCCTCCGGCGCCCCGCGGACCTTGAATTTTGGGGGCCTACGGCGGCCCGCGAACTTTGAAATTTACGACTCACGCCCGAGCCCGCGCAGCGCGCCTCAGCGCCTGGGGCGGCTGGCCAAAGGCGCGCAAAAACGCGCATCGCATCCGCTCCACATCGCCAAAGCCAGCCCGCGCGGCGATCCGATCCATGGGATCGAGACCAGTCTCCACCAAGTCGCGCGCCGCCTCGATCCTCAACCGCTCCACCGCCCGCGCCGGAGTCACCCCCGTTTCCTCCAGAAATCGGCGGGCGAAATTGCGCGGACTCATGGCCGCCTGGGCCGCCAGGACATCGACGGTCAGGGCCTCATCCAGATGCTCCCGCATCCAGCCGAGCAGGGGCGCAAACCGGCCGTCGCGCTTCTCGATCTCCAACAGGGCGGAAAACTGCGACTGGCCGCCCGGACGCTGGCGATAGACCACCATCTGCTGAGCCGTCTTGTGCGCAATCGTTTCTCCAAGGTCATCGGCGATCAGGGCCAAGCATAGGTCTATCCCCGCCGTGATTCCGGCCGAGGTCCAGATCGCACCATCGCGGGTGAAGATGCGATCAGGCTCCAGTCGAACCTTGGGGTAGCGGTGCGCGAACGTGGTGGTGCGGCTCCAGTGGGTAGTGGCGCGACGCCCGTCGAGCAGACCCGCTTCCGCCAAGAGCAGCGCGCCCGAGCAGACGCTGGCGACTCGGCGAGAGCGCTGAGAGGCGGCGCGGACATAGTCGAGCACCAAAGGATCGTGCGCGGCCCGATCCACCCCATCGCCGCCGGCCACGATTAGGGTATCTAGCGGCGGCGCCTCGCCAAGCCCCATCGCGCCCATCGCCACGCCCGAGGAGCTGCACACTTGGCCGCCAGACGGGGCGATCACGCTCAAGCCATAGGCCCCGCCGCCGTATCGGCCGGCGATCTCCAACGCCGTGATCGGTCCCGCCGCGTCCAGCAACTGGAAATCGGGAAAGATCAACAGGCCAATGGCGCGTCGCGTGGCGGAAATCATGGGAAACTTGTCATTTCAGACAGCTGTGTGAGCTGGCAAGCTCTCACCGTCAAGCTTTGAGGAGACAACAGATATGACCGCCGCAGACCCCGCCGCCCCCTTCGTGATCGTCGAAGCCATCTATCCGGGCATGACCCAGCTGGATTTCACCGGCCCCCACACGATCTTCAGCCGCCTCCCCAATGTCGTGACGGTGGTGGCGTCGGAGTGCGGCGGGACCGTCGTGTCCGAAGGCGATCTGACATTCGCCGGCGTGGCCCGATTGGCTGACGTCGCGCGGTGCGACCTCCTCTTCACGCCCGGCGGCATGACGGCGACCGAGGTGATAAACGATTTGGCCTTCATGGCTGAGATCACACGGCTGGGTCTAGGCGCCCGCTACCTGACCTCCGTCTGCACCGGCTCGCTGATCTTAGGGGCTGCCGGCTTCTTGAAAGGCCGGCGGGCGGCCTGCCACTGGGCTTGGCGCGACATGCTGCGCCTGTTTGGGGCCGAACCCGACCCCGCGCGCGTGGTGCGCGACGGCGATATCATTACGGGCGGCGGCGTCACGGCCGGCATCGACTTCGCCCTGACCGTGGCGGCGGAACTCGCCGGCGCGACCTTCGCCCAGGCCCTCCAGCTCAACATCGAATACGCGCCGGCCCCGCCCTTCGACGCGGGCCGCCCGGAAACGGCGCCCCCGGCGGCGCTCGCCCAGGTTCAGGCCAGGCTGGCGACGATCCTGCCGGCGCGCTGGGCCGATGCGGAGGCGGCCGCCCAGCGGTTGGGGCGAACCGCCTAACCCTTTCGGTCGGACATCCACGGTTTTTCAATAAGGTATACGTAAGGCTGGCGCCATGAGCCGCGCCAGCCTGCCCCCCTCAGAAATGCGCCTGGTCGGCGGCGCGTCTTCGGCTTGGCGGCGGATAGGCCCCCGCGGACGCGCTGCGATCGTCTTTGCCGCCGCCTTTGTCAATTGCGCCGCCGTCCGCCTGCCGTTCTTCACCTGGGATAGCGGAGACGACACCTTCTTTATGCAAGGCGCCCATCTATGGCTTGGCGGAAGCCTGCCCTATGTCGCAAGTTTCGACATCAAGCCGCCGGGGGTCTTCGCCGCCTTTCTGCTGCCGATCCTTTGCCTGGGAAACAACCTCATGACCCTGAGAGCGGTCATGATCCTGGGCGACGCCCTCACCGCCTTCGCCCTCTACCAATTCGGCCGCCGCCTGGGCGACCGCTGGATCGGCGTGTGGGCCAGCGCCTTGTATCCGGTTTTGTCCGTCATCGTCTTCAACAACAGCGCCTACACCATCTTGGCCCCTGCCGTCGTGAGCGGCGTGCTGATGGCCATCATTTCGCAGGGCCGAAAGCCGGGCTGGATCGCCGCCTCTGGCGTGATGTTGGGCTTCGCCTGCATGGTCAAACAGACCTGCGTCTTGGAGACCTTGGCGGTCCTGCTGTTCCTGGTGAACCGGCCGAAAAGCCGAGGCGAAGGACGCTGGCGACAGAGCGTTCAGACGGCGGCTTGGTTCTGCGCTTGCGCCGCGTCGCCCGGTCTCGCATTCTGTCTTTATTTCGCAAGCCACGGCGCGCTGGGCGCGCTTCTGATCGACACGGTGAAGCTGGCTCTGGCGCGGTCGGGCGGCGGAACGGAGGGCCTGGGCCCAGGGGCGAGCTTGACCCGGTTCGTTAGCCTCCAACGCTTTATCCTGACGCCGCTGGTTTTGAGCGCCCTAACTTTGCTGCGCTGGGAAACGGTGCGCGCGCGCCTTCCCACCGCGCCTCTGGGATTGCTCGTGGGCTGGCTCGGCGCTGGCGCCGTCGCTGTCCTCCTGCAGCACGCAAGCTACCCCGGCTATCTGGCGGCGGAGGCGCCGCCTCTGCTGCTGCTGAGCGGGGTTGGTCTGACGGTCGCCTTGGACGAATTGAAGGGCCTTGCATCGCCCTGGCGGGTCCTAGGCGCGGCGGCGGTCACCACCGTACTGGCCTACGTTTATGTGCGTCCCGATAAGGCCATGCTGGAGGACATGGCCGCAGAGCGGCGTGTCGCTGACGCCATTCTGGCCGAGCCCCCAAAGCGGGACGATCGGCTGTTCGTCGTCAATCGCGGCCTATGGCTCTACAGTTTGACCGGACGGGACCCGCCGACCGCCTATTATCATCCGATGCACACGCTCTGCGACTTTCCAGGCGCCGGTTCATCGGCTCTCGCCCAAGCCTTGAGCGCAAGGCCGCGGTTCATCGTGGTTGCAGACAACTCGCTGCATTTCGCCTGCGAGCGCCCCGATCGATGGGCGGCTATTAGCCAAACTCTGGCGGCTCACTATCGCAAGCTCAGCCACGTCACCGGCCAGTATGATCGTTTCGACGTCTATACGGCGGTCCGATAGGCGGCGCTCCGGCTCAATTCTCCATCTCGGAGAGATTGCCCAGCCCGAAGCGGTGCAGTTTGGAATAAAGGCTCTGGCGGCTCAGGCCGAGCACTTCGGCGGCGGAGGCGCGGTTGTCGTTGGTCAGCTCCAGCGCCGCTTCGATGCAGAGCCGCTCCACAAGATCGGTTGTTTCGCGCACAAGCTCTTTCAGAGTCACCCGACCGACCAGCGTCGTCAATTGCTCCACCGAGCGCCTCAGCTCAGGGGAATTGGAGGATCGCTCGTTCACACGGCGCCCCGCGGCGCGCACGGTGAAGCCATAGCAAAGCTGCGCGCCATCTGGGGCTGAAACACCTGAAATCTCTACATCTTCTTGCTCGTCGAACTGGTTGCGCAAGACCGTCGCGAAGTTCCGTACGACGCCGTGGGCGCGCAGATTGTCGATCAAGAGATTGCGATCCAGACCCGCCCGGCCAAGGTAGCGACTAAGGGGCTGATCGATCACCTGGTCCTTGGAGCCGACGCGTACGAGGTCCAGAAACGCCGTGTTCGCCGCCAAAATCTTGGCGAGATCGTCGGTCAGGACGAAGGCGTCGGGAATGCGCTCCAGGACGGCGTCGAGCGGATCGAAGGCCGGCGCTTGCGGCGCGTCAGCCTGTTCCGCCGGCCATAGCCGAACCAGATATTGCGATGTCCGATCCTGGCGGAACATCGACGCCGACACCAGGAACTCTCGCCCATTGGCCCATAGCCGCGTCGGCGCGCCGTTTCCGCGCGCGCTGGTCTGGGCCAGTGTCAGGACGGACGAGGCGCTGTCCTGGCTGTCGATCGAAAACAGCCGGGTGAACATTTCGCCCGTCAGGGAGGCGCGACGGGCGGAGACCAAAAGCTCGGCCGCCGGATTGGCGTCCACCACCCGCCGGGTCGAGGCGTCGACCACCAGGACGGCCTCGCCGGAGGTTTGAAATAGGAGCCGATAGCGGAACTCGGCGTCGCGCAGGCGAGAATAGTCCCGCTCCATCGCCTGCTGGGCTTCGAGCAGCCGCTGCTGGATCATGGCGGTCGCCCGATCGTCGCGACCGATGGCGATCACGTGGCCTTCCCGGCCCGCATCGACGGTCACGTAGCGGACCATCAAGGATTCTTGGCTGGGCGTCACCTGATTGACCTCGCGCCAGCCGCTACGCCCCTCTTTCAGGGCGTCCCGCAACAGCTCATCGACCTTATGGCGGCTATCGGCGGCGACGGTATCGGACCAGCGACGATCAAGCCAGGCTTCGGCGCCGTCGCGAGCCATGTCGTCGTTGCTGACCGCCATGTCGCAAATGACGCCGTCGCGATCGATCACCATGGCGACATCGCCGCCCGCCGCCGCCAGAGTGGCCGCCACAGACGCCTTCAAGTCCCCCAGCACGCCGCGCGGGAACCTAGAGTCCTTCAAGAGGCGCGGTGAAGATGGAGCGTACATCGCCAAGAGAACATCCCGGGGCTAACAACATATTATTGTTTCAAAGCAACGCGCCTTACAGCCTTATCGGCGAGCTGAAAAGCGTCAGCGCCATTTGTCGCAGTAGCATCCGCGCCAATGATGCCGACGTATTCAGGTGATTCGGTTAAGAGCCGGCCACCTACAAGAACAAATAAATCGGGATTACGAGACGCAGACCTGACCGATGTAATGACGGCTTTTACTTTTTCAACGTGGGTGTTCGCACTCACGCTCAAACCGACAATATCGAACCAGTGGCACCGTACCGTATCGAGGATGTCTTCGTTCGCCGCCGCCATCTCCATCCAGGTGCGCCAGCCCGCGCGGCGAAACACATCCTCGATAATAAACAGTCCGAACGTATGCTGCTCGCCGGGGGCGGGGGCGAAGAGCGCCGAACGCTCCGGCGGCCCGTCGCCATACCCTTGGCGCCCCAAAAGGTCCGTCGTCTTGCATCCGAGCGCGCGAACGACCTGCTGCAGCCGGCCGAGCCCGATGGTGACATCGGTAAAGGACGCTAAATCCTTGTCCCAGTATTCCCCCAGCCGCCGCGCCGCCGGGATCAGAAGGTCCATGTATATGGTTTCTATGCCCAGGCCACCTTGCAACAAAACGCCGACGTAAGCGATCAGGGACTCAGGTCCCTTTGAGATCACCATCTGAGCGAAAGCCTCGGTAGTCTCGTCGTTCAGGTTCGGCTTTTCCGGGATGGGGTGCGGCAGCGACGCCTGCGTACTATGCGCCAGCATCAAGCGTGGAATGATTTCGCTCTCGACCATCTTCGCTAATTCGGCGGCGTTTTCAGCCGGCTGCTCCGGCGCCGCTTCGGCGTTGCGAGCACGCCGGGACATCTTTGAGAATTCCGCACTACCCGACGATTCGCCACCCCATCGTCTGAAGGGGTCGCTATCGAACGAGGACGGAAAACTGGCCATGAAATCCTCCATTCTTATGGAGCGGAGCTTCGTTTACGTCTCCGCCGACAAGGCTAATGACGCTACAAAAGGGATAAACGAGTCCCTCTTCGCGGCGAGCTTTACCAACGGAAAACCGGTTTAATTTAAGGAAAAAACCGATCCGCAGCGTCACCTTAGCAAGTTTATCAACGAAGTTTAGAGGGTATTTTTCAAGTTTTTGTTTTTTTTGACCCAGCTTGGCAGGAGGCAGAACTGTCAGGCTGGCTTGACGTCATTTTCGCTTGACGCTCGGGTTGCGCCGGCCTTACGCTTCGAAAGTGCTAAGGGCATCAAGCCGGAGCCAGTCGATGACCGCCGTTTCCTTCTCCCCGGAGCAAGACTTAAGGGCTCATCGTACACGATATTTCAAAGCGCCCCGCGAGCAGGACGGCCCGGTTAAAAATTTCGCCGGTGTCAACATTTTCGAGGGCTGGCTGGATAGCTTGACCGCATGTCCCTGGGGCGCCCACGCGGGACTTCACTCTTTCAATATGGCTCACGAAATGAACGCCAATACGACGCGGGCGAAGAAGCCGTTATTGTATACCGCCGAGGAGCGGCGGCGGCGCGATGCTTCGCCCTGGACGATCGTTCAGGGGGTTCTGGCGCCGCTACAGTTCCTGGCGTTGCTCGTTAGCCTGGTCCTGATCGGCCGCTATATTTTGACCGGCGCCGGTTACGAGGCGGCGACCATTTCTATCCTTGTCAAAACGTTCGCGCTCTACGCGATCATGATTACGGGATCGATCTGGGAGAAGGTCGTCTTCGACAAGTGGCTGTTCGCCCACGCCTTCTTCTGGGAAGACGTGTTCAGCATGCTGGTGCTGGCGCTTCAAACCACCTACGTCGGCGCCCTGCTGCTGCATCTTGGAACGCCGGTGGAGCAGATGTCGATCGCCCTGGCGGCCTATGCAGCCTACGCGATCAACGCCACGCAGTTTCTCCTGAAACTCAGAGCCGCGCGGCTGGAAGCGCCGCCCAAGGGCAAGGGTCTTGCTCAAGCCTTAGCTGTGCAAGGCGAAACCAGCCTGAGCGGGAGCCGCTAGATGGCGCGCCATCTCCTCCTCGATCGCGCCGACGGCGTCGCCGTGGCCCAACCCCTACGGGCCGATACCACCGTCGACCGTCCCCTCAACCTCCATAAAGAGCGCGGCCAGCGGGAAGTGTTCTGCGGCTTGACCGGGATCATCTGGCTTCATCGCAAGATGCAGGACGCCTTCTTCCTGGTGGTCGGCTCGCGCACCTGCGCTCACCTGATCCAGTCCGCCGCCGGCGTGATGGTATTCGCCGAGCCCCGCTTCGCCACCGCCATCATGGAGGAGCGCGATCTCGCCGGCATGGCCGACGCCAATGAAGAGCTGGACCGGGTGGTCCATGAGCTTCTGGCGCGCCGCCCCGATATTAAGCTGTTGTTTCTCGTGGGCTCCTGCCCGTCCGAGGTGATCAAGCTCGACCTGTCTCGCGCCGCAGAGCGCCTGTCGCTGAAGTATGCGCCGGCGCTCAAGATCGTGAACTATTCCGGCAGCGGGATCGAAACGACCTTCACCCAAGGAGAAGACGCTTGCCTGGCCGCGCTGGTCGCCCAGGCGCCGCAAGCGGCTCCAGACGCGGCGCCTTCGCTCCTGGTCGTCGGCGCCCTGCCCGATATCGTCGAGGATCAGTTCCGCCGGCTTTTCGCCCAGCTGGGCGTTCCGAAGGTGGATTTCTTTCCGCCGCGGCGCTCCGGCGAGATCGCCGCGATCGGCCCCAACACCCGCGTGCTTCTGGCCCAGCCGTTTCTCGGCGACACGGCCCAGAAGCTGGCGGCGCGAGGCGCCGTGCGGCTCGGAGCGCCCTTCCCCTTCGGCGCCGAAGGCACCACAGCCTGGCTGCAGGCCGCCGCCGACGCCTGGCGCATCCCAGCCCCCCATTTCGCCCGCGTGGTCGAATCGGGCCGCACCCGCGCCAAGCGGGCGCTGGAAGGGCCAAGGGAGACTTTGAAGGGCAAGCGCATCTTCTTCTTCCCCGATTCTCAGCTCGAACCGTCCCTGGCGCGCTTCGTCACCCAGGAACTGGGCATGATCGCCGTCGAGGTCGGAACTCCGTACTTAAATCGCGATCTGGCCGGCCCGGAGTTGGAGCAGCTCGACCCCGAAACGCGGATCGTGGAGGGTCAGGACGTCGATCTGCAGCTCGATCGCTGTCGCGCCGCCAAACCCGATCTGATCGTGTGCGGCCTTGGCCTCGCCAATCCGCTGGAGGCGGAAGGCTTCACGACCAAATGGTCCATCGAGCTGGTGTTTTCGCCGGTGCACGGCTTCGACCAGGCTGGCGATCTCGCCGCCCTGTTCGCCCGCCCCCTCGTTCGCCACGCTCGGCTGAAGGTTTAAGACGCCCATGCAACTCACCGTCTGGACCTATGAAGGACCGCCCCACGTCGGCGCCATGCGCATCGCCACCGCCATGCGCGGCGTCCACTATGTTTTGCATGCCCCTCAGGGCGATACCTACGCCGATCTGCTCTTCACCATGATCGAGCGGCGCGGCGAGCGCCCGCCGGTCACCTACACCACCTTTCAGGCTCGCGACCTGGGGACGGACACCGCGGAGCTGTTCAAGGATGCGGTCAGAGGGGCTTACGAGCGGTTTGCGCCTCAGGCGATGATCGTCGGCGCGTCCTGCACCGCCGAACTGATCCAGGACGATCCCGCCGGCCTCGCCAAGGCGATCAATCTGCCGATCCCGGTGATCCCGCTCGACCTGCCCTCCTACCAGAAGAAGGAAAGCTGGGGCGCCGCCGAGACCTTCTTCCAGTTGGTGCGCAACCTGGCCCCGAAGGCCCAGGCGCGCGCGCCGCTCGAAGGGCGCCAGCCGCTCTGCAATATCTTGGGCCCCACCGCGCTCGGCTTTCATCACCGCGACGACCTGATCGAGATTCGCCGCCTGTTGGAGACGCTCGGCGTCGGCGTCAATGTGGTGGCGCCGCTGGGCGCCACGCCCGACGATCTGCGCCGTCTGCCGGACGCAGACTTCAACGTCGTGCTCTATCCCGAAATCGCCGATACGGCGGCGCGGTGGCTGGAGCGCACTCACGGTCAGCCCGCGATCCGCACGATCCCGCTCGGCGTCGGCGGCACGCGGGACTTCATCGCCGAAGTGGTCCGCATCTGTGGCGTCGACCCCCGCATTGCACTGGCGGAGGGCGCCTCGCGCCTGCCCTGGTGGTCTCGGTCGGTCGACTCCAACTACCTGACCGGCAAGCGCGTCTTCGTGTTCGGCGAAGCCAATCGCGCCATCGCCGCGGCTCGGGTCGCCTCTGAAGAGCTCGGTTTCGAGGTGGTGGGCCTTGGCGCCTACAACCGCGAGTTCGCCCGCGAGGTGCGCGCCGCAGCTGAAATCTATGGCGTGACGCCCTTGATCACCGACGACTACCTGGCCGTCGAACGCGCCGTCGCCGAGCTTCAGCCCGAGCTCGTGCTCGGCACCCAGATGGAGCGGCATATCTCCAAGCGGCTGAAGATCGCCTGCGCCGTCATCTCCGCCCCATCTCACGTTCAGGACTACCCGGCCCGCTATTCGCCCCAGCTCGGCTTCGAAGGCGCCAACGTCTTGTTCGACACCTGGGTGCACCCGTTAGCCATGGGCCTGGAGGAACACCTCCTGACCATGTTCCGCGAGGATTTCGAGTTCAACGACGCCGCCGGCCCGTCGCACCTGGGCCACAGCGCGCCGCCCCCGCCAGCGCCGGCGCTCGCCGAAGTTCTCCCGTCGGCGATCAGTTGGACCCAGGAGGCCAAGGCCGAACTGGCCAAGATTCCCTTCTTCGTGCGCGGCAAGGCCACCCGGAACACCGAACAGTTCGCCGTCCAGCGCGGCATCGCCCTGATCGACCTTGAGACGCTTTATGACGCTCGCAGCCACCTCTCTCGTTAGCCGGCCCTTAGCGCCCGGCGCGGCGATCCCGTTGAGGGTCGTTGTCGTCACGCTCGACCGTCACTTGAGCGCGGTGTTCAAGCGCGCAGCCTCCAGCATGGCCGCCGAGATGCCGGGCCTCCAGGTGAGCCTGCACGCCGCTACCGACTGGGGCGAAGACGGCGCGGCGCTAGAGCGCTGCAAGGCCGACATCGCGAAGGGCGACATCATCGTCGCCGCCATGCTGTTCCTGGAAGATCAGGTGCGGGCCATCCTGCCGGCGCTGTCGGCGCGGCGCGAGAGCTGCGACGCCATGATCGGCGTCTTGTCGGCGGGCGAGATCGTACGGCTGACCAAGCTCGGGCCGTTGCGGATGGATGGCTCGGACAAGGGTCCGCTCGCCATGCTGAAGCGCCTGCGGGGCACCAAGACCGGGGGCAAATCTCAGAACTCCGGCGCCAGCCAGATGGCCGTGCTCCGTCGGCTCCCTAAAATCCTTCGCTTCATTCCGGGGCCCGCCCAGGACCTGCGGGCCTATTTCCTGACCATGCAATACTGGCTGTCGGGGTCCCAGGAGAACATCGCCGCCCTGGTGCGCTTTCTGGTCGGCCGCTACGCCGACGGTCCGCGCCGCAGCCTTAGGGGTCGCACCGAGGCCAAGGCGCCCCGCGACTATCCGGAGATCGGGCTTTACCACCCCCGCGTGACCGATCGCATTGTCGAGACGCTGGGCGCCCTGCCCCCGCTGACGAAGCCGGAGCGCGGCGTGGTCGGACTCCTGGTGCTTCGCTCCTATGTGCTGGCGGAGGACGCCGGCCACTATGACGGCGTGATCGACGCCCTTGAGGCGCGGGGCTTAAGGGTTGTTCCCGCCTTCGCCAGCGGTCTCGACTGCCGCCCCGCGATCGAACGCTTCTTCATGGCCGACGGCGTGACCACCGTCGATGCGGTGGTGTCCCTGACCGGCTTCAGCCTGGTCGGCGGCCCGGCTTACAACGACGCGGCGGCGGCGGAGGCGATCCTGTCGCGGCTCGACGTGCCGTATATCTCCGCCCAGCCCCTGGAATTCCAGACGCTCGAAACCTGGGGCGCGTCCAGCGGCGGCCTGTCGCCCATCGAATCCACAATCATGGTGGCGATCCCTGAGCTGGATGGCGCAGTGGCCCCCATGGTGTTCGGCGGTCGTTCGGACGGCGCCGGCGCGGCCTGCACCGGCTGCGGCAATGCCTGCATTTTTCCCCAAAGCCAGGAAGCGCCGCGGATGCGCGCCTGCCCCGAGCGGGCCGAGGCGCTTGGCGACCGCGTGCTGAAGCTGGTCACGCTCCGCCGCACGGCGCGGGCGGACCGCAAACTGGCGGTCGTACTGTTCAACTTCCCGCCCAACGCCGGCGCTGTCGGATCGGCGGCCTATCTCGCGGTGTTTTCGTCCCTGTTCAACACCTTGAAGGCCCTGAAGTCGGGCGGTTACGACGTCACCGTGCCGGCGAGTGTGGATGCGCTCCGAAAGCGCCTCCTGGAGGGGAACGCCAAGCGGTTTGGGACCGACGCCAACGTCTACAAGCGCATTCCGGTCGATGATCATGTGCGCCGCGAACGCTATCTGGCGCAGATCGAGGCGCAATGGGGGCCTGCTCCGGGTAAGAAGCTGAGCGATGGCGGGTCGATCTTCGTGCTCGGCGCCGATTTCGGCAATGTGTTCGTCGGCCTTCAGCCGGGCTTCGGCTTCGAGGGCGATCCGATGCGGCTGTTGTTCGAGCGCGGCTTCGCCCCGACCCACGCCTTCTCCGCCTTCTATCGCTATCTGCGGGAAGACTTCGGCGCCCACGCCGTGCTGCACTTCGGCACCCACGGCGCCCTGGAGTTCATGCCCGGCAAACAGGCGGGCCTGACAGCGGATTGCTGGCCGGAGCGGCTGATCGGCGACTTGCCGAACGTCTACCTCTACGCCGCCAACAACCCATCCGAAGGCGCGCTCGCCAAGCGGCGCTCGGCGGCGACCCTGATCAGCTATCTCACGCCCCCGATCGCCGAAGCCGGCCTCTACCGGGGCCTCGTCGATCTGAAGGCCTCGATCCAGCACTGGCACGCCGAGGCCGCCGACGCGCGCGCGTCGTTGCTGGAGCTGATCATGGAGCAGGCGGCGGCGCTGGATATGGTCATCGCGCCCGCATCGGACGCTGACGCGCGGATCGCAGGTCTTAACGCTCAGGTGAACGAGCTGGAGCGCACCTTGATCCCCGAGGGCCTGCATACCCTGGGCGAAGCGCCTTCGGCCGAGGAGCGGGTCGATCTGCTCAGCGCCATGGCGGGCGCGGGCGAAGCGCCGGCGCCGGCTCGGGCGGCGCTGGAGATGCTGGTCGCGGGCGGTTCGCCCGCCGACGCCCTGGCCGTGAGCGGCCTCGCCCAAACGCGCGAGAGCTTGGCGACCCTGACCGATCTGGCCGCCAGCGAAAAGCTGCTGGCCAGGGACCATGAGATCGGCGCGCTCCTCGCCGCGCTCGACGGCGGCTATATTCGGCCGGCGCCCGGCGGGGATCTGGTGCGCACGCCGGCGATCCTGCCGACGGGTCGCAATGTGCACGGCTTCGATCCCTTCCATATCCCCAGCGCCTATGCGCTACGCCAAGGCGCGCAGCAGGCCGAAATCCTGTTGGATCGCCATCGGTCCGAGCATGGCGCCTTGCCTGAATCGGTCGCGCTGGTGCTTTGGGGCTCAGACAACCTGAAGAGCGAAGGCGGCCCCATCGCCCAGGCGCTCTATCTGATGGGCGCCAAGCCCCGATTCGACAGCTATGGCCGGCTGTGCGGCGCCGCCCTGATCCCCCTTGAGGACCTCGGCCGGCCGCGCATCGACGTCATGATCACCCTGTCGGGCATCTTCCGCGATCTCCTGGCGCTCCAGACCCGGATGCTGGCCGAGGCCGCCTATCTGGCCGCCACGGCCGACGAGCCCCTGGATCAGAACTTTGTGCGCAAGCACACGCTGGAGCATCAGCGCGAGCAGGGATGCGACCTGGAGACGGCGGCGCTGCGGGTCTTCTCCAACGCGGATGGCGCTTACGGCGCCAACGTCAACCAGCTCATCGACGCCGGCACCTGGACGGACGAGGACGAGCTGGCCGACGCCTATCAGGCCCGCAAGTGCTTCGCCTTTGGCCGCACCGGCAAGGTCGCGCCCCAGGCCGTCCTGCTGAAGAGTATCCTGAAGGGCATCGACGTCGCCTACCAGAACGTGGAGTCGGTCGAGCTCGGCGTCACCACCATCGACCACTATGTCGATACGCTGGGCGGCATCAGCCGGGCGGTGCGCCGCGCCAAGGGGTCCGACGCGGCCGTCTACATTGGCGACCAGACCACGGGCCAAGCCAAGGTGCGAACCTTGGCCGACCAGGTGGCGCTCGAAACCCGCACCCGGACCTTAAACCCCCGCTGGTACGAAGGTCTGCTGAAGCATGGCTATGAGGGCGTGCGCCAGATCGAAGCCCAGGTGACCAACACCATGGGCTGGTCGGCCACCACCGGCCAGGTCGCGCCCTGGATCTATCAGCAGATCAGCGAGACCTATGTGCTCGATCCTGCCATGCGCGCACGGCTGGCCGACCTCAATCCGATCGCGGCGGGCCGCATGGCCGGGCGCCTGCTCGAAGCCAGCGACCGCAACTACTGGACCCCCGACCCGGCCACCCTACAGGCCCTTCGCGACGCGAGCGACGACCTGGAAGACCGCCTCGAAGGCGTCGCGACCGCAGCTTGAATTCAGAAAAGAACCCAACCCCATGACCGTCCTCGACCTACCCCGCACCATCACCCGGCCTCAAGACAGGGTGCGCCAAAATAGTGCGCATCTGGATGGCGAGGGAAGCGTGCAGGTGAAGATTGACGCCGACATGCGCAGCGAAAAGACCAAGGTCTTCGCAGTCTATGGCAAGGGCGGCATCGGCAAGAGCACCACCTCGTCCAACCTGTCAGCCGCCTTTTCCAAGCTCGGCAAGCGGGTTCTGCAGATCGGTTGCGACCCCAAGCACGACTCCACCTTCACCCTGACCAAGAAGATGGCCCCAACCGTCATCGACATCCTGGAGCGGGTCGATTTCCACACCGAGGAGCTTCGGCCCGAGGACTACTGCTTCCCTGGCTACAACGGCGTGATGTGCGTGGAGGCGGGCGGGCCGCCGGCGGGCACGGGCTGCGGTGGCTATGTGGTCGGCCAGACGGTGAAACTCCTGAAGGAGCATCACCTGCTGGAGGACACCGAC
>Ga0116230_10002758_pt1 | contig 16973 bp, 12 predicted proteins | sample S1TSphfallax_3_FD_88678 | JGI IMG/M metagenome (GOLD analysis project Ga0116230, IMG submission 88678) | Host-associated microbial communities from peat moss isolated from Minnesota, USA - S1T2_Fd - Sphagnum fallax MG | ecosystem: Host-associated > Plants > Peat moss > Unclassified | place...
AGTTATGAATTCTTTAAAAGTAAATCTTTGAATAAGTTTTAAAATCATGCATTTGTTTGTTTCATTTGAATACATTTTGATAAAGAAAATGCATGACAAAGTTGGATTTCCTACAAGTTTTTCATTGAACATTTAAAATTCAAATTTGCCCATTTTTTATTTTAAAAAGCTTGTGTGGCTTGTTGGTTAAATGTTCACAACTCTTTCATGAAAGTTGTTGGTTCAAACTTGGACAAGTTTGTATTATAACACACATGTACATACACAAGCTTGTATGAGTGCATGTATGTGTATGTATACATGTATATACATTTTAAAAATACAAATGACATCTAGCTATGATAATGGACAACATATGGCTACCATCATTGGATGTGTTACATGGTCATATTTCACAAAGAAAAAAAAATGTTTGATTTTTCTATCCATACCAACTAGATCCTATTCATTAGGGGATTGGCCACATTTATTTCAATTCATTTGTCCAAGTTCACAAAAAATCTAATGAAACACTTGGTGAATTCACCTTCATTTTTTTGTAGTGATTGTCTTTTCTATTTGCTTATTTTCATAGTACACATACTTATGATATTCATGCAACATTCATACTTGAAGGTAACCAGAAAGGGTTATCACTGTAATTAATATTTTGGTTCTTAAAGTCACAACCACTTTGGATTTCCAAGTAATTTGAAGCAAGATTGGGGCATACCCAATGATTTTGGGTCAGCCTTGGTTGAAGAGGGCACATGCTTTGAACTATTGGAAGGAAGGATTCATGACCATTGGTGTTTTGCCAAATAGACAACCAATGTTTGTGGATGGAAGGAAAAATCTAAAATTTGAAGAATCTTCTTGGGAGTATGTTATTTCAAGTGTAGAGGAGTCAACCACATAAATTGAAGTTAACACCAATAACTCTTCTAGTGAACATGAAGTAGACCTATATGTGTTGGAGGTGGTTCCAAAATCACAAGAAGAAGGTTCATCCCCCATTGCGATTGTGAGGGACAAAAGGGAGTCGAGAAAGCAATATTTCCCATTTCATTGAGGAATCACTTGACAATTTTTTTAAAAATGAAATTCAACTTTTATTTCATAAGTACCATCATATTTTTGCCACGAGTTATAAGGATTTGAAGAAAGTGATTTTGGAGGAGCATAAGATTGAATTGCTTTTAAATACGAAACTCTTGCAGCAAAGGCCACAGAAAATGAATCCCAATTATGCCCAAATGATAAATGAAGAGTTGGATAAGCTTTTGGATGCATGATTCATCATTTTGGTGGAGAATTTAAAGTGGGTGTCACCCATCACTGTCACCATAAAAAATCAATGGGAAGCTATGATTATGCGTGGATTATCGAAAACTTAATGATTACACCAAGAAGGATTATTACCCACTTCTTTTCATTGATGACATTTTGGATGAAGTCACCAGTCGTGAATTATACAGTTTTGGGGATGGCTATAATGGTTATAACCAAATCAAAATTGCGAAGGAAAACATCTTGAAAACAACATTCACCACTCCATGTGGTACATTTGCCTATATAGTGATGCCCTTTGGGTTGTGTAGTGCCCTTGGAATTTTTTGAAGGTTCATGAACAAGGTGTTGGAACCATACATTGGACTTTTTGTTCAAGTGTTCTTGGATGATTTTTGAATGTATGGGAGTTGGGAGACACATATTTGCAATTTGAAATGAATGTTCTACCAATTGGTGATGGCGAATGCGTCATTGAATCTTGAAAAATGTCATTTCGGATGCACAAAAGGAATCTTACTTGGCCACATGATTTCACAAGATGGGAGTCACACAAATTGCGCTAAGATTGAAAAGGTGAAAATCTTCCTTTTCCCAAGACAAAGAGACAATTGCAAGCATTTTTGGGGCAAATGGGTTATTACCAAAGGTTCATCAAGGGGTATGCAACCTAGGCATATCACCTCACCAAATTTCTCAAACATAGGTCAGAGATTGTGGAGGAAGAAAAGGTGATTGACACTTTGAAAAACTCAAGGATATGCTTTCAAATGCTCAAATTTTGATGACACCAAAATGGTTTGGTTGCATGTGGATGCTTCCAACATAGCAGTGGGAACAAGGTTTTCACAATTGGATGAGAAAGGGCTTGACCACCCCGTCTATTATGTTCATCAACAATTGATTCCAAGATAAGGAAATTATGTTATTACAAAATGAGAAGCCTTAGTGATCCTCATTGCAATGCAGAAGTTTCACCATTACCTTTTAGGTAACAATTTCACCATTGTTACTAACCATCAAGCTCTCAAGTATTTACTTCCAAAGCCTAATCCGACATGGAGGATTGCATGATGGATTTTGTTGCTATTTAGTTATTCATAAGTTGTTAATACATAATTCATAAATAATAATAAAAAACTAAGTTTAAAAAAAAATTAAACTCATTATATTAATTACCATGTAATTACATTTACTTTTGTAAAACCTTTTATAGGTCAAATAATGTTTTTTCTCTTGGTAATTATTAACTATAAATACAATAATTTGCTAAACAAAAATATTAAATTTATAATTATTTTAAATTACTATAAAATACTTATCATAGATGATTAATTACAGAAATTTAAAAATTAAAAAAATATTGTATGATAATTCCTGAACTTAAAATCATTAAAATAATTACTTTAACTATAATTTTTCCAAACTTGTAATTTAGATTTAAAGTTATAAATTGCAAATTACAAATAATTATGCTCATAAAAAATAATTATGCACATACTAATTAATTCTTATATGAAGTAATTACAATATTTTAAAATAATGTAACATTAATGACACTAATTGATTTCTTTTACAATAAGAATATAATATAATTTTAAAAATCTATGTTATAACAATAATTACTTTGTGTAACTTATAATTAAAAATAGTAATCATTTATAATTATTTATACAAAGTGATTTATTATGGATAACACTTGTAGAAACAACCCTTAAAACTGAATTAATAATTTTCTGAATTAAAATATATGTTTTGGATTCATATTGGATAATTTCAATTTCAATTTTGAGATCAAATAAATTTTTAAGCTAAATAACAAAATTCAGCATTGAAGTGTCAATTTTCATATCCAAATAAAAATATTCAAAATTGAAATGTCCATTTTAAGCCTCAATTATTAATTTTCTGACTGAAATATTCATTTCAAGAATCCAAAATAATAATTTGGAATTCAGATTTAAACTTTCAAGTCAAATAAATTCTTAAAATGTAAATTAAAAAATTCCCAATTGAATGATCAAATATCAAATATAAATATAAATATAAAAAATCCAAATGTCAAATTCTGGACTCAATTATAGTTTTTTGAATTGAAATACTAATTTTTAGATTTGAAAATAATAATTTAGAATTCAAATATCAATTTTTAGATCAAATACGTTTTTTGAGTTTAAATTTAAAAAATTAGAATTCAAATGTCCATTTTTAGACTCAATTAATAATTTTCCAAATCGATGGGAATCCAAAATAATAATTCAGAACTGAAATTTCAAGGTTCAAATAAATGATTATTTAAAATTTAAATGAAAAATTCAAAGATTTGAAATATAAATTTTCATATTCAAATTAAAATATTCAAAATTAAAATGTCCATTTCTATAATCAATTAATAATTTCTTGATTGAAATACTAATTTTTGGATTCAAGAATAATAATTTAGAATTCAAATATCTATTTTGAGATCAATTAAGTTTTTAAAATTTAAATAGTAACTTTCGTATTCAAATAATGTTTTAAACAATTGAAATAATAATTTTCAGATTCAAATATCCAATTTCAAGTTCAAATAATTTGTTTATAGAATTTTAAATAGAATTTTCAGAATTGAAATATAAATTTTGGGATAAAATATTTTTTGAGAAATTTCTAAATTTTTAATTCAGCATTGAAATTTCATTTTTGAGATTTAAATATTTTTAATTTAAATTCATATAATTAAAAATAATTCCAATAACTATTTTAAAAATTCAAATACGAAATTGCAGATTCAAAGATTTTTCAAATTCAATAAGGAAAAAAATTAATTCCAATAACAATTTTCAAAAATGAAAGACTGATTATAATTTTAAAATAAAATTTGCATAATTGGAATTATAATTTTACACTTAAACATATAGTTTTGAATACAACTAACAATTTTTAAAATTCATATTTAAAACTTCAAATTCAAATAACAAATTTAAAATTTAAATATCATTTTCAGAATTGAAATGACAATTTTCAGATGCAAATATTAATTTTGAGATTCATTGTATGAACAATATACATATATATGCATACTTAATGTACACACACACACACATAGTACATACATCAAAATGCACCCATATGTTATCATAAAATACTTTTAAAATGCAAGTAATTTGATGACTATTGCATCTAATGGGACATACCAACCTATTAATGGATGAAAATAGACTTAAAATCCATGTGACCCATGGGATGATGTTTCCAATAATTGCATCATAGTTGTGAGAATGACCAAAATAGTTGAAATGTTTTCTTGTAATTGTCAATATTCTCAAATTTAATTGCAAACAACTATAAATCGCATGTAGTCGCAAAGGAAGTGGTTGCATTTTGGTTGATTCTTACTAGTGTCTTACACCCAATTCCACCCTTGGGAGCATTTGAAAAATGGGGTATTAACTTAATGGGGCCTCTTCTTGTCACCCCACAAGCCAACAAATTCTTGGTGATGGCAACAAATTACCTCACAAAATGGGCTAAAGTAAGACCTTTAAAAACATTCAAGAAGTAGGAAGTGGGCAAGGTTTCTTTACAAGAGGATTGTGACACGTTTTGGGATACCTTGCGAGATGATTTCAAACAATGAACTACAATTAATTAGTGAGGTCATTGAGAAGTTCATGAAAAAGTTGTCCATCAAACATAGAGTAACCACCATTTATACATAGAGTAACCACCATTTATAAGCCTAACACCAATGGGTTGGTGGAACACACAAACAAAGTATTGTGCAACATCATGACTAAGGAAATTGAAGTATGCAAGAACTTACATAATTGGGATAAGCAAGTACACCATGCAGTGTGGGTGTATAATTCCACATTCAAGTCATCCATCGGCTTCACCTCTTTTTGTCTTACATATGGGGTGGAATTAACATTGCCCATTGAGTATGAAGTAATGACATTTCGCACAATAGAATGACATGAATTGGGAGTAGAGGAATCACAAAACCAAACATTGTTGGAGTTGGTGGAGTTGGAAGAAAACCAATTGCAAGCACAACAAGCTATTGAACTAGCCCAAGCTCATCAAAAGATATTTTTTGACAAGAAGATGAGGCCACAAAAGTTCCAAGAGGGCGATTTGGTCATGGTGTATGATAGCCGCTCGGATATGAAGACCTTCAAAAAGTTCTTTCCAAAATAATTTGGCCCATACATGGTCATGAAGGTCTTTTTTGACAACAACACATATGAATTGGGTTGTCTTGATGGGGAGGAGTATGGCAAGATCAACCATGACAAGGCTAAACATTTTCATATTGTTTAAGCCATTGTTGCGAGGACATAACAATAAAATAAGTGTGGGAATTGATGTAACAACAAAATAATTAGTAATAATTCGAAATAATAATATGGGATAATAGGATGGATTAAAATGGGGAATAAAATAATGAGCCTCATGGGCCCTACAAGGATAATCTTTTGATTAGGGGCATAAGGGTTGATTATGAATAATTTAGGTAACTATCTTGGGTTAGTAATAATGGGAGGTCAAGTATGTAGACTTGACCAAATCCTAGACTCCAAATAATGTGAAACCTATCCATAGAAGGATGAAAAATTATAAGTGGCATGTGACGATTGATTTGATACATGGGGAATATATGTAGATGAATGTGGTTGAGTATACATGCACTCTTTCCTTCAAGTATATAAGGTGTAGAGATTGGAACTTTTGGCATAATTTACATTCAATAACTTCATGTTGTTGTATTCACAGTCATCTCCACATATCGCAACCCTAACCTTGGGCTTGCGACCAAGGCAAAAAGGGCTTGCAAGGTGACGAGCCAAGAGGAAGCTCGGGAGTCACATCACATGGTCCCAAGAGTGTAAGAAAGTGTGAAGGAATGAACCCTCACGCTCCCAAGGCAACTCCCACTTTGGGAGAGGGAGTCCCAGTGGACTCCTGAATCTTCAGAGCGCAATTGCAGGGGTCAAAACTCAATGGCTTGAGATGTTCCTTATATCATTGAAAAATTCTTAGAACTTAGATGTCTAAAATGGGCTCACATTGCTCATTTGGACATCTGAAACATAAGTTATGACTAAAAGAAAGGCCGAAAGTCAAATTGGCAATTTGACTCCCGACCATTAAAAGTAAGGAATCGACCCGATTTCCTCGCTTACAGGTGGCGTGCAACATACCATTGGAAAGCTTTCGACCATGGATACAACTTTGCTTTACACCTCATCTCAATCTGAGGTTTGCAGAGTAAGTTATGAGGCCCCAAAGTTGTGAGACTCCCAACCTTGAGAATTTCGGGACTCCCCTTTGAGAGTCCCGAGACAAAAAGCCATTTGAATGTGGGCCTCGTGGAGAAGCACAAAGTATACTATAAGGGGGAAGGTGGTGGCTTCCCCCAAGTCCGGGCCGTGGTGAGTCTTGTGTGTCTGAGTTGCCCGTGGCTTGTCATAGCACCAAAGGTGCTCCAACTATGCACTAACCACCTCGTGTTGGTTTTGTGCAGGTCCATGTGAGTAAGTGAAGCTTGTCAACTCTTCCTAGTCCCATCCCAGAGCTCCAACACCCTCCAAAGTGTTGTGAACTAGGGAGCGCACCCCGATTCCTTACTCTTTCATTGTTTTCTATTTGGACTCTCCTTTGAGTCTATAAAGGAGGTTGGGAGTGCGTCACCACATGATTTTATTTTTCTTCAAGGATTCTTATTGACTTTTATGTGGACAACAAATAGGTGGGGGGACTTACTAATAGAGAACCACTTTGACTTAGACTAATCATTATGATATGCCAATCAAAAACATTGAACAATGGTCGAATGATATTTATTACACTCTTTTGTGTAAATGCATAACAACATCATGCCTTTTTCCACAATTTGTAATTATGTTGAACGAAAATGATTTTCCTAAGCCAAATTGGCATATTTTGATTTTTTTCAACAAATTTTACTATGCAGGATTACATACGAAGCAACTCTGGAGATGCTTTTACAAGTTGTAGGGTGAAAATTACACTCTACAAAATTTGTAAATGAATATAGATTCCTAATACTAGTAATAGTAATAAAAATATTCAACGACACAATTATTCAATATACTAAGAAGTGGAAATCTCTAGTTTATGCAAATTTCAGTTCCTTGATATTATAACAATTAGGTTCATAAATCAAGGTTCACATTAAAAAAAACCTTGTTTACTTGGATCTCAAGTAGTAGATGTGTCACATGCTATTCATCCACCTTAGGCACAATGTAATCTTTTGTTGCATCATGTTTGTTTGGATTAACCCTTATTTCATTGTTCCACCATTTCAAAATGTAGAAAAACCATGGCTTCATGAAGGATATTAAATTGTTGCCTTTGAGTTAGAAGTGCCCATCTTAATGAGTAAAAAATTTCCAAGTCTAACCTACCATACATCCAATTTTGTAGGTTTTAGGGTTTTATATTCGGATTTTGGATTTAGAGGTTAGAATTGTCATTTTATATTGTGGTTTTGATTTCAAGGATTGGGCTTGGGAAATATCAAAGTTTTGGATTTCTGGTTTAAGAGTGCAATTTTTAATTAAAAATAAAAAATTTAAGGTTTTTACGTTAAGGTTTGGTTGAATGGGATAGATTAGGCTTTTAAATGAGGGTTTTGGTTTTAGGGGTTTGGATTGGGGGTTTGAGTAAAGATTTTTAATTATGGTGTTGATTTGAGGGGTTTTGATAAGGGGGAAGTGGATTAGGGTTTTGGTTCAGAGGTCAAAAATAAAGTTGTGAAAATTAGTTTTTTGGATAAAGGTTATGGTTTTGGGGTTTAAATTGAGGTCATGGTTTTAAAGCTTTCAAATTAGGGTATTTCTTTTAGGGTTTAAAATTAAGTTTATAAATTGATGTTTTGTATTAGGGTTCAAGATTAAGTTTTGGAATATTCAAGAGATCTTAAACAGGCAAAATTCATCCTTAGATGATATCAATAGGAACAACACACCTTCAAATTTTGAGACCCATTCAATTTTGTAACAACAAAAAACACATTTGAAAAAAGCTTTTCATTTAAATTTTTATATCAAAAGATTACCCAAGTCTTGTAGAATTTGAAATTTCAATTGGATTTGCAAAATTAAATTACTATAAAAATTTCAAACAAGTGATAAAGAAAAAAGTTTTAAGAAAATAACACTTGGGGTTTTTTTGTTTAAAAACACAAGTGGAAAATGTTATTAAATTTATAAGGTCTTCAAATAGTTCTTTTTTGTTTCATAGATAGGTGATTGAAGCTATCACAACTTTTCCAGCAATTTTTTAAGGTTAGGACTAGGAGGTCTTGAAAGGCATTGTATTCATGTCTACAATTTTGTAGTAATTTTCATTTTTTTTTGTTTTAATCAACAATTTGGGTCATATCTTAGTGACTCTATTTAATTAGAAAAAAATTACAATGGTGTAACTTGATAGTTAATGATAAAGGGTCAAAAATCTCACAAACACATGTCAAAAACATTTTTAAAATACAAATCTCTTACTTGTGTAACCTATTTAGTTATCAAAAACATTTTCATAATATATACATAGGTGGGGAACACAAAACCCATGTGATGCAAATCAATAATAAAAAAAATCTTTAAAAAGATTAATTTTAAAATTTTAATTAAATTAGGTTCAACTTTCCTTGAATTTTGATTAGGTGATTTCTAATGGTATGCCTAGATTAAAATGGCAACAAACTACCTTACTTCATAGATAGATTGTCAAGTGTGAGAACTGAAAAAGGATATTCCAAATGGAAGAAATCTTATGTGGTGGAAGCTCAAACCCCATGAAAATGAGATCAAGAACTTATGATGAAGAAGGGTTAAGCCCTTAACCCTTCCTATTACATAGGCTACTACCCTCATGCCTAGGCACCTCAAAACAATGAAGGACCTCTAACCCTACCGTTCAATCTATTGACTAACGAATTGAACCCCATTCACTAGATGAATTCCATGTATAAATTATGTCCAAATGCATTTCAGGTGGATGTTGAATGACCCAACTAAATTAAGTTTTTCCCTATGGGTGATTGAAACAATTACATGAAAGTTCATGTTATTTCAAAATGAAATAAGTTTCATACATGGAACATCACTAATATTTTTTCTTCATTTCTAAATGGTTCATGTAGAGTTTTCCTTCTCCATTAAAATTCATCTAAATCCCATGAATGAACATCATAAAATATCACCCATGAATTCTAATGGATGAAATTGCTACAATTTAAGGGATAAAATTTCATGCAACTTCAATATGATATAAAGATTATGTTCATGACATATTTGTTGAGAATTTTATTTTGTTCACAAAAATTTATCCAAACTTCATTCATGAAATTTCATGTATGAAATGTCAGTTGTTGTATATACGATGTCATTGCAATTTGGGGGTGGGGTGTAAAGTGCAAACTAGTTACTCATCTGACAAGGGAATATGTAATAGGTGGTAGGGATTTTGCTAGCCAAAAAATTTCGCCCCTGGATAAGGTTAAAAGTTGTACCTGATTCCATGTTCCTAAACCTTAAACCCCGGTCCCAAACAGACGTAAAATTGTAAACAGTAAACAATATTGTAAATCATGGATAAAATAGCACAAATGAAATTTGCATGAATATTTTTTGAGAGGAATAAACTTTCAAATAGTATTTGAGGGATGATTTTTATTTCATCCCTGAAATATTGTGAAGTCTAATCCTTGAAAGTTCATTGGTTGAAAATTTACAAATGATATTGCATGGATGTTCATCCATAACATGAAATACAATCTGCTTGGTTATTTTGTGAAGTTCACTGTACCTGTATCACAAGTCCACTTTGCCCACTTTGCGAAATCACGAACCCAAATTGACTTAATATTTTACCAAATTGCAAAGTCCACACTTTTCCAATTCAAAAGTGGATGTTGACAAATCCCCCCCTGGGGATGGTTCATTCTGGATGATTCTGTCATATCACAGGGTCACTAGTTATCTACTCTGGTTTTGAGATAATTAGTGAACTCTCTGCATGATCCTGCCTTTTGTTTCATCTCTGCAAGATATAATACCCTTCTTTTAACAATTCATCTACACCCATACCATGATATAAAAAAATCCCAAAGTTTTTGGGGCAGCTTCTCAACATTATAGATATATGGTCCTCCAAGAAATTCAGGCTCTCTTTGTCCAAATTTAACATTTCCGAGGACAAATACAGCCTTGAAGAGGCCTTACTCAAGGAGATGAAGGTTTAAGCTAGGCATGCTTTGCTACCAGCTCAAACATTTTGAGTTGCCAATAGCATTTGAAGTGTGCACAAGCAACAGTTGAAATGCCATAGAAAGTGTGTATTGCTGGCTGAAACCAAAGCACCAGTCACTAGAGATTACCTACAGGTTCAATTTAAAACCAATTTTCAGCTTCAAACCCACTATTGCTAAGTCTATTCCACTCTGTGGACTGCCAAAATAAGCTTCACGCTGCCCACAATTTTTTAAATTTCTGGGCTGTCCAATGCCCCATTTTTTCTGGTCTAATGTAACTTCCGCCCCCACAAAATCAGACTATCCCTGAATTGTTTTGAAATTCATAGGCTGCCTATACTTTTCCCCCACTTTCCTTCTCTCTTTCTTTTGAACACATTAATGTCTAAAATGTGCAACGACATTTCAACTGTTACAATGGGAACATAGGTTGGCTTCAAATCTACATCATTCATTAAAATGGGTATTGCAACCTTCTTGCAACACCTCCAACATGATGCGAAGCTATAGCAAAATTCAATTCTAATAAGGCACGGGAACAAGGATAGCAATCTCATCCATCTTCTGTCCAAGTAATCTCCGAACCCTGTTGTCATTTCGCCCTAGCAGCAAATTTTCACTTCATTTTTACTTGAAAAAATAATTTCCACATATGCAAAGGATTTCTGTAACATACAAAAGGCCAAAATACATCAGATTTCAAATGGAAAAAAATTATCTCTACTCCAGGTTCCAATAGGGTTGCCAAAATATAAAAGGATTCTTTTAAATTTTTTTACTTTCATACCTGCTCCATAGCCAAATTTGGCTAAATCTTCATGTGGATGATCGCCAGTTTGGCTACACCACACAATTGGAAAAAGAAAACCCCGGTGCTCCTGGCTTCATCGATTTAGGGCAATTGCAAGCGAACGGGAATCCTTCCACCAAGAAATCCACAAGCTGTGATGGTGCGAGAGAGATTGCAGTCGAATGGGAACTTTAGACGCTCCGGAAGGAATAGCATATCGATAGTCTTGGATTGTGAAGAGGGAGAGAGAGAGAATTTGCCAAGGGTTTTTGAGAATCAGCAATGTCTTCCTCATCATCTATGCAGCAAGTTCAATGTCCATGTGCAACATCTAACTCTTTTGAAGGCCACAAAAGCAGCAGCAGTAACTCTACCACCGCATGGAGAAGAGAGAGTTCAACCAGGAGGAGCTTGTTGCTCCGTGTCTGTGTGCACCGTCAATCCCAATTTACCCATCAACAACTATTGCACTACGCAGGATTTCTTCCCAGAGTGCACCGAATAGAAACAGAGGTGGCAATCAGAGCTCCCGGCGAATGTAAGCTTTTTTGCGTTGTTCCTCTCTCAGTGTGTGTCTACTGTCTGCCTCTCGTGGTTTGTTTGCGGAAAACTGTTGAACTGATGTCTTCGGAAGCGAATCGAAATTGCACACGTTGTATGCGAGATGCAGTACGACCTCATCGTGACTTCTATGTGATCAAAGTGCACGACTTGGAAGGAATTTTTTCTGCAGTCCCTGGAGGTCACACAGAGAAACTGTGGCGGTAGTTCTTTGTGGATCCTTAGCATTGGTGGGACCACAGACCAGAGAAGGTAACTGAACATCACTCCTGTCAGAGTTCACATGTCAATGGAGCCATAGCTCTAGTTGGTATCAATCTTGCCTTGGTCTAAACTTGGCAGAAATTCTTTTCAGGTCCTTTGGACTGGTGGGCTAATATCAGTCTGCTGCAGAACATAAATAAATGAAATATGAAGATGAAGAAGGTCAGTGCAACTTTCTCTGTTATTATGATACCATTTATGCCAGGATGTGAACAATGCATGACTGATCAGCTTGACGTGGATTTCTAGTTGTAGATAAATGAAAGGCACCCAGATTTCAAACTCAAGAAGACAGGGGAAGCACTCTGGATTGAGGACAGACGAAACCCAGCATGGGTGGCAACAGAGATGGCTGCAATGGCACCAGGCACAGTGCAATTGAACATTTTTGCATGGAATCAGAAGCTTACAAAAGATGTGAAGGATGGGCAACTGGAGAAGGCAATGCAGCTTTTCCAACAAATGCAACAAGAAGGAATGAATCCTGACAAATTCACTTTTGTTCAGGTGATTAAGGCATGTGCTGGTTTAGGAAGACTTGAAGATGGGAGACTTGTTCATAAACAGCTCATTCAAAGTGGTTACAAGTCCAATGTCTTTGTGTGCAATAGCTTGGTGGACATTTATGCATAATGTGGGAGCATTGAGGAGGCTTGGACAGTGTTTGAGAAGATGCCATCTTGAAATGTTGTCACTTGGACCACCATCATATTGGGACATGTGCAATGTTGGCAAGGGCAGAAGGCACTGGAACTATTTGAAAAAATGCAACAAGAAGTTGTGCATCCAGACTTTGCTACTTTTGTGGGGGTGCTGAATGCATGTGCCAGCATCCTTGCGCTTGAAGAGGGCAGGTCTGTACATCAGCAGATTGTTGAATTTGGATGGGATTCAGATGTCTCTGTGGGGAATAGCTTGGTTGACATGTATACAAAATGTGGGAACATTGAAGATGCTTGGAGAGTGTTCAACAAGATGCCATCCTGAAATGTGGTCACTTAGAATGCTATGGTATTGAGACATGTGAAATGTGGGCAAGGGCAGAAGGCACTGGAACTATTTCAACAAACGCAACAGAAGGGTGTGCAACCTAACTCTGTTACTTTTGTGGGGGTATTGAAAGCATGTGCCAGGGTGGCTGTGATTGAAGAGGGCAGGTGTGTTCATTAGCAGATCATTCAAAGTGGTTTGGAGTCCGATGTCTTTGTGGGGAGCAGCTTGGTGGAGATGTATGCAAAGTGTGGGAGCATTGAAGATGCTGGTAAGGTGTTCAAAAAGATGTCATCTCAAGATGTGGTTAGTTGGACTGCCATGATATTCTGACATGTGCAATGCAGGGAAGGGCAGAAGGCATTGGAACTATTTCAACAAATGCAACAGGAGGGCGTGTGACCAAACTCTGTTACTTTTGTGGGGGTACTGAATGCATGTGCCAGTGTACTTGCCCTTGAAGAGGGCAGGTGTGTTCATCAGCAAATTATTCAACATGGTTTGGAGTCTGATGTCTTTGTGGAGAGTAATTTGGTGGACATGTATGCAAAGTGTGGGAGCATGCAGGATGCTTGGAGTGTGTTCAACAAGATCCCAGCTCGAAATGTGGTCACATGGACTGCCATGATATTGGGACATGTGCAATGTGGCCAAGGGCAGAAGGCACTGGGACTATTTCAAGAAATGAGATAGGAGGGTGTGGATCCAAACTCTGTTACTTTTGTGGGGGCACTGAATGCATGTGCCAGTGTACTTGCCCTTGAAGAGGGCAGATGTGTTCATCATGAAATCATTCAAAGTGGTTTGGAGCTGGATGTCTTTGTCGGGAGTAGTTTGGTGGACATGTATGCAAAGTGTGGGAGCATGGAGGATGCTTGGAGTGTGTTCAACAAGATGCCATCTCGAAATGTGGTTACTTGGACTGCCATGATATTGGGACATGTGCAATGTGGCCAAGGGCAGAATGCACTAGGACTATTTCAAGAAATGAAACAGGAGGGTGTGGATCCAAACTGTGTTACTTCAGTGTACTTGCCCTTGAAGAGGGCAGGTGTGTTCGTCAGGAAGTCATTCAAAGTGGTGTGGAACTACATATCTTTTGTGGGGAGTAGTTTGGTGGACATGTATGCAAAGTATGGGAGCATGGATGATGCTTGGACAGTGTTCAATAAGATGCCATTTCAAATTGTAGTAACTTGGAGCACCATACTTGGAGGATGTGCCATGCATGGGCATGGTAAGGAAGCTCTTAAATATTTTGAACAGATGTGTGAAGAAGGTGTACAACCAAATGATATCGTTTTTGATGGAGAAAGTGATACCAGATGAGGATTTTGGGGGTTTTCCTCATCATATATTCTAAGAAAAAAATGCAAAGTTTCACCGGATTTTGAACAAGGTATGGTAGTCAGAAACATACAAGGATGCCTGAAAAATTCTACATCTATAACTTATTATTGATTATCACCATTTGGTCATCAAATTTTTGGAAAAACAAAACATTGCTTATTAGAGTTGCAAAAAATTATGGCATCATTTTAAAGTCTAAATTAGAGTTTTCAGCTTCTGTCTTATAGATCACCCTTGGAAAAAGGCAATGAGTTCAGCTACAGAAGTATCATCACTAAACTATTATATATTGATTCTGGCGACAAATCAAAATATAAAACAAATTTCATGCATGGAATAATTTTGATTTCTCTCACTAGACATTTTAAATGTTGGAATTAGTTCTCTTGTAAAATGTCTAGATCAACGCCTAGCTAGAAATGGTTTTTCTTTTTACGTTACTAGGTGGTTGATTAAGATTTGATAAAATGCAATGTATATTAAGTGATGAAGAATTTTCAATCCTATTGAAACAATCAACAATGAAAAAAAAATCTCATAAATCGTGCATTATCTTTGTGTGAACAATCTATGTTGCTAGCCACCCAAACTACCCACCTCCATTACCCATCTAAATGAATTGCTTGTATATTTCAATTAGCAAATGAGGCTTCGCAATTGCAACAAGAGGTTGAACTATTAAAGAAATTGCTCCAACATCCTCCATCATATTCATGTCCTTTGGTTTAATGTCCAATTGTGGAGACCAATCATTTACACATGAAGAATTATTGCAAGACAATATTGCACCATGAGTTCGGTGAGATCCAAACCAAGGCATTGTTGACAGCCTAATCCAAATGGTAATAGGTTGTAACTTGATCTTTTGATGTTGATATCAAAACCACAAAATCAATCAAGATCAAATTCTAAAGGTCTCTTCCATGCTTTAGATTCAGGATCAATAGCTTCTATATTAATTAGGACATTTTTGTTCACTAGAATTTTGTAGTTTAGAATTTGAAAATCTTTAATATTAAAATGAGGGATTGCCAATGGAGTTGGAGGGTGTAAACAAAAGTTTTTTTAATAATGTTTTGTGAGATGAATTGGTAAGATTTGAATATAACAATAACTTATTCTTACTTACAACTTTGTCAAGTTCTTTTGATGCCTTCCTCATAATTTCAAGATGGAGGTTGAATTCATATAATGCCCACTCCAAGGTGCTTGGAGATGTATCCATTGATACCCCAAGCATATCTTGTAAATGAAAACCAAGGAATATTTTATGAACCAAGGAAAATAAAAATCAAATAACATTGATGAATATAATAGATGTAATTTTTTTAATTTGTTAAATCAAATAGAGTACAATATTGTGCATATACCATCAAAACTCCCATTTTTGACCTTTCATCAAGTTTCTTATCAAGATTTAACAAAATATTTTATAATGGATTCAACAATTGTTTTGTTTCCCTTTCTATATTCCTCCAAATTGTTTGAAAAAACAACTTTCATTTCAAATTTTTAAGCATTTAATGTGTCTTTCAAAACCTTGCAAGTTGAATGCTTTCAAGATTGGTATGAAATCATTGTCATTAATTTTACCCATTGCATCTACCATCTTTGATGAAATAATTATTTTTGAAGATGACATTTGGTTTCTCACAAAGTTGGCCAAACAATATTCAACAAATGTTATTGCTAATCAATTGATGGAAAATATGGCCCCATTACAAAAAAACATAACTTTGTAAAAGTTTCAACTTGATGAAAATGTTCGGATATGTGTGTTGCCCACATTCTTGCTAATCCACGAGTTTATTATATCGAATTGAACATGAATAATTGTCAATGAAAACTTGAAGTCATTGGTACATGACAACCAAAATGACAAGATTGTAAAACAACCAACATCAAAGAAAATTCTCTAGATTATGGCAAGATCAATCTTGGGTGGCAGTGAAACAATATTAGGCATGGTTTGTTCAAGTAAAGTTCAACAATTGAAACTTTGTGGGACTTTTCTTCAATTTATAAAAGAAAAGAAGATAAAGCACTTGTAATAGATCAATAAACAACAAGGCAAATATTCAACAAATATAAAATAAATCAATGATTTAGTATGATATTTGCATGGAAGAAATTTTAGTGTCCTATTCAAGTACCTTTAAAGGTTTTTTCCTAGATGGACCATTGGACATCTATTAGTTACAATTTTTGTTATGCTATATCCACTTGTGATGGGCATCAATGGTGGGGAACACCAATTACATTTTAAAATAAACCCTTGTAAAATCCATTACCACATGACATAATGATATTTCACCTTGTTGGGCTTGATATGTTTATTGGTGGAAAATTTAAGAAGGTTGAAAACACTTCCAACCAAAACAAAAGAGTTTATTCACACAATTAGCTTGCAAGGTTAAAACATTAATGTTGATTTAACTATCATTATATTATGTTTTGTTAAATGCATGACCCAAAAAGTGGGGA
>Ga0116230_10002759_pt1 | contig 16966 bp, 20 predicted proteins | sample S1TSphfallax_3_FD_88678 | JGI IMG/M metagenome (GOLD analysis project Ga0116230, IMG submission 88678) | Host-associated microbial communities from peat moss isolated from Minnesota, USA - S1T2_Fd - Sphagnum fallax MG | ecosystem: Host-associated > Plants > Peat moss > Unclassified | place...
CGGCGGCCCAAATGACGAGGCCCGGAATCCAGAGCCGAAGCCCAAGCGCGATGGCGGCAGCCAAAGTGCCAAGCGCAATGGCAACCGTCCGCGGCGCGCCGCCCAGCAGGATCGGATCGGTCAAAGCCCGATGCACCGGCGCGTGAAAGCCAGCTATCATGTCATCTCGTTCCATCAGACGAGCGCTCCGCCGCTGAAGGAAAAGAAGGAGAGAAAAAAGCTTGAAGCGGCGAAAGCGATCGAGAGACCGAACACAATCTGGATGAGCCTGCGAAACCCGCCCGACGTGTCGCCAAAGGCCAGCGTCAATCCGGTCATGGTGATGATAATGACCGACATGATTTTCGCGACTGGCCCCTGCACCGATTCCAGGATCTGGTTCAGCGGAGTCTCCCAAGGCATGGAAGAACCGGACGCATAAGCAGACGGTGCAGTGGCGAGGGAGATGATGATGCTCGCCGGCAGCATCGCGATGCGGCGGCAGCTCTGTGCAATGAAGCGGCTCATGCGCAAACTCCTTCAATGGCCAAGTTGCTGGTGGGAGCAGCGGCGGCCGTGACGTAATCGAAAGTCTGCGGATCGAGACCTTTGACGGCAGCGAGTTCAGCCAAGCGGCGTTGCGAACCGCGCCCCGCCAGCACGGCGACGACATCAATGGTTTCAGCGATCAAAGCGCGTGGGACGGTGACAACAGCTTCTTGAATGAGCTGTTCAAGACGGCGCAAGGCGCCGAGCGCTGTGCCCGCATGAATGGTGCCGACACCGCCAGGATGGCCAGTCCCCCAAGCTTTTAAGAGATCAAGGGCTTCGGCGCCGCGCACTTCGCCGATCGGAATGCGATCAGGGCGCAAACGTAACGAAGAGCGCACGAGATCGGACAGCGAGGCGACGCCGTCCTTGGTCCGCAGAGATACGAGGTTCGGTGCGCGGCATTGCAGCTCGCGCGTATCCTCGATCAAGACGACACGATCCGACGTCTTTGCGACTTCAGCCAAGAGCGCATTGGTGAGCGTCGTTTTGCCGGTCGAGGTGCCGCCAGCGACCAAAATGTTTTTCCGTGCAGCAACGGCCACGCGAAGGAACTCGGCTTGCGCCAAGGTCATGATGCCGGCTGCCGCATAATCATCGAGCGTGAAAACGGCGACGGCGGGTTTGCGGATCGCGAAAGACGGTGCCGCGACGACCGGCGGCAATAGCCCTTCGAAGCGCTCGCCCGTATCCGGCAGTTCAGCCGAGACGCGCGGGGCGCCCGCATGGACCTCGGCCCCGACGTGATGGGCCACAAGCCGAACGATGCGCTCGCCATCGGCGGCCGTCATCCGTTGGCCTGAATCTTCCAAGCCACCCGATAACCGGTCAATCCACAACCGGCCGTCCGGATTGAGCATGACTTCGACGATGCTCGCATCGTCGAGAAAAGCCGCGATCGCCGGTCCAAGCGCCGTGCGCAACATGCGTGCGCTGCGCGTTCTAATATCCGTTGGAAAAGAAGAAACTGCCAATTTTGCCCCCGTCATCTTCCGATCGAACGATCGGTGACGGGATGATGAGTAAAAGCAGAATTGAGAGGAGTTCAACAAGCCTTACGCGAGATCGTACCCTGGCGTAGAAAAGGCGGGGAACGGCGGACGTGATGAATTCACACGGGCGGTTCTTTGCTCTCCTGCTCGTTGTTTTCGGCTTTCGATCCAGCGACATCCCGCGATAATTCTTTCAAGAATCGATCGCCTGTTGCGAGCCGCCGCCCAAGGGTTTTCAGGAAATTCTCGAAGCGCTCGGTTCCTTTGGCACGCGCCGAGGCTTGCGCGCTTTCCGGCAAAGGCGGGGTGATCGTTAGCCAGAAACGAATGAAGAGAGATACCGTCTCGCCAAGAATGGCGAGGTCTTCGTCCAACTCGCCGATCTGGCGGCCGAGCCTGTCCATCCTCCGGGCGAAGGCCGCCTCACGGCGATCGGCGGAATCTTCCGACAGAAAGGAAGCGACAGCTGCTTCAATGACAGCGGATTTCGAAACATCCCGACGCAGTGCCAGCTCTTCAACCTTGCGTAAGAGATGAGGCTCGAAATAGACATTCATGCGCATCTTGGTCTGCATGGAACCGAGCCCTGTTAAAGGTCTAAACCATCGGCTGGGTCCATCGACGCTTGGCGCGCAAGCGACCGGATGCCTTGTTGCATCACCCTGCCCTTGGCTGCATCGATATCGGGCTCGTCATCAAGCACGTCGAATTCGTGATCCGATGCGCGTTCCGGCGGCATGATCTCTTCGTGCTCCGGCAATTCCGGCTCGCGCCGGATGCCTGCATTGGCTGGATCCACTTCGCTAGATGCTGCGTTCACCGCCAACTTTGAGCTATTCACAAGCGATGCCGACAAAGCCCAACAGTCATTCGGGGCAGCCTGCTCTTTCGACTGAACCCTGCCGATCAAAGTGGGCGGCGGCAGGACACGTTCTTTCAGCTGGCGATCTTCATAATAGCGCGCTTTCTTCGCCCGGATCGGATGGACGCCTGCGACAAGCAGCAATTCATCCGCGGATGGGAGCTGCATCACTTCGCCGGGCGTGAGTAGAGGCCGCGCGGTTTCCTGCCGTGAAATCATCAAATGACCCAACCAGGGCGAAAGACGATGCCCAGCATAGTTTTTCGAATCGCGCATCTCAGTCGCGGTGCCAAGCGCATCCGACACGCGCTTGGCTGTACGCTCGTCATTCGTCGCGAAGGCCACGCGGACATGGCAATTGTCGAGAACGGAATTATTGGCCCCATAGGCTTTCTCGATCTGATTGAGGCTTTGCGCGATCAAGAAGCTTTTGATGCTATAGCCCGCCATAAAGGCTAGCGCAGATTCGAAAAAGTCGAGCCGCCCTAATGCCGGAAACTCATCGAGCATCAAAAGCAGGCGATGGCGGCGGCTTTTGGCGTTTAGCTCTTCGGTCAGCCGCCGCCCAATCTGGTTGAGGATCAGCCGGATCAAAGGTTTCGTGCGATTGATATCGGACGGTGGGACGACAAGGTAGAGGCTCGTAGGACGCTTGCCATCGACAAGATCGGTGATGCTCCAATCGCATCGCTCCGTCACCTTGGCGACCACGGGATCGCGATAGAGCCCCAGAAACGACATGGCCGTCGAGAGCACGCCGGAGCGCTCATTATCCGATTTGTTCAAGAGCTCACGTGCAGCGGAGGCAACAACGGGATGAATGCCCGCCTCCCCCAAATGCCGCGTTGACATCATGGCCCGCAATGTCGCTTCTACTGGACGTCTCGGGTCGGACAGAAAATTGGCGACGCCAGCGAGTGTCTTGTCGCGTTCAGCATAGAGAACATGCAGGATCGCGCCAACCAACAAGGAGTGGCTGGTCTTTTCCCAATGATTGCGGCGATCGAGCGCCCCTTCCGGATCGACCAGGATGTCGGCGATGTTTTGGACGTCTCGGACTTCTTTGTCGCCGCGCCGAACCTCCAGCAATGGATTGTAGGCAGCGGAATGTGCGTCCGTCGGATCGAACTTCAGCACCTTGCCAAACCGCGATCGGAATCCGGCCGTCAGGGTCCAGTTCTCCCCTTTGATGTCATGGACGATCGCGGAGCCAGGCCAAGTCAGCAGCGTCGGCACGACAAGGCCTATGCCCTTCCCAGACCTGGTTGGCGCAAAGCACAGAACGTGCTCCGGCCCGTCATGGCGCAGATAGGCATGTTGATATCTGCCGAGCACGACGCCATCAGGGCCTAACAACCCCGCGGCACGGATTTCCGCGTCATTCGCCCAGCGTGCGGAGCCATAGGTCACGATGCTTTTGGCTTCACGGGCGCGCCAGATCGACATACCGATCGCCACAACAATCGAAACCAGGGCTCCTGATGCGGATATATAAGCGCCCTCGACGAAGATTGACGGCGCATAGGCATCATAACTGTACCACCACCAGAAGAAGGCTGGAGGAAGATAGATCGGAATGCCGTAACTGAATTCGAACCATGGCTGCCCGAGCTCTGGCTGAAAGCCGAGCCGCCAGGCGGTCCACTGCGTCGCTGCCCAGGTACTCAGGATAACAATGGCGAAGACGATAAGAACCTGACCCCAAAGAACACGGGCGGCGGACATGGCTGGCTCCAATCGCTACAGGGATGAAGCCGCCCAAGAGATAATGCGCGCGGAAGATCGCAATCAAAAAAACGACCCTGCGCAGGTTCGGATAATAAAGGACATAAATCGGCGGGGTTCAGGCTTAAGCGTCAAGTCGGAGGGTTTTGTTTCCCCTCTTCAACCGCCTGTTCGAGTAGGCGGCGATAACCGTGCTTCGTCATCCATTTTGCGCGCGCAAGATGCGATTTCCAGCATTTTTTCGTCCGAGTCTGCTCGACCGGATCACGGTGCAGCACGATGCGCGCCACTTCTTTCCAGTCAGCGCCTTCAGCATCGGCGTCGAGGAGCCTGAGATACGTCACGAAATGCTGCTCGTCATAGGGCGTGATATCAGGCCCAAACGGAGCCTCATCGTCGACATCTGGGTCTAGTTCGGGTTTGACTTTCATGGCGCGTCCATTGCCACAATAGACCCAGCTTCCCTTGTGCCATGATCTCCGCTCAGCTGAGGCCGTGGGACAGGACCACATGATCAAGGCAAAACAAGCAGTTTTTTAGAGATATCACCAATCATCCGCATGCGCCATTGCGAATAGGAACGATCGTTCCTGGAACCATCGTTCTCGTTTGTCTCCACTGCGGGCCATGGATCTGAAAGAGATCATGGCCTTGAATCTACGTCGGATACGCCATGACAGAGACTTGACGCAAGAAGCGCTTGCCGATCTCGCGGGCCTAAGTGCGCGCTATGTCGGTAAGATCGAACGCGCCAATGTTTCGGCGAGCGTCACGGTGCTCGGCAAACTTGCAGAATCACTAGGGATCGACCCCTGCGAGCTCATACGGCCGCAGACAAGGTCTAAGCGACGCGGTTGATCACAGTAGAATTAGCCGCGAAGGAATCGGACGTGATTTCAGCTTGTGATTGAGACCATGAGAACTGCCTCGTGGCAGTGGAAAACTCGTCCGGTACGATTGAAGTCCCCATGGTAATGGCGCTTTTCCTTATGAAGCAGGTGCGTGCGGCTCCATGACCTCACTCTCGTTCGTGATGCCTTGAAACTGCCAGCCGTAGCCAACCCAAATGTCAATATTGACCAACCTTGCACTCGGCTTGCGTCAGAACGACGGATTCTAGTCACCGAGCACGATCGTAACGCGGCGGTTCTTCGCGCGGCCGACGGGGTCGTCCGATCCATCCCTGTTTGTGTTCGGCGCTACGGGCTCGGACGCTCCACGGCCTTCGACCGAGAACCTAACACTGTTAAGGCCGCCAATTGTGATAAGCCAAGTGCGCACCGCCTCGGCGCGATTTTGCGATAACAGCTTGTTGAAAGAATCGCTTCCAATCGCATCCGTGTATCCCACGATACGCGCTGATGTTACCTTTCGCTTTTGGATGAGCTTGGCCGCGTCCTCAAGGGTAATGACAGCGCCCGGACGGATATCAGCCTTTTTAAAATCGAATAGGACGTCGCTGGGCAGAAAAATGGTATTTGCCTCGACCTTGTATTCTGGCTGCGTCAACGCGAATGATGCGCTGGCCAAGCCTACGAGCATTGGCACCATGAAAAAAAGGTACCTTGTGACTAGACGCATCTCAGCGTGCACGTGCGATTCTGGCGTCCAGACTGGGTCGGCAACCGTATTTGTGCCACAGAAATATTGAATAGCAGTGCTGGGCGGAGGGCCGATAGGTTTGAACACGCCTTCGCCTTTACCGGCGAGAACGTTCTGGGCGTTCTCTGTCAATACCAGACCCTTCACGTAAACCGTTTTCCGGCCTGGGCATTTAAAACATAACAGGGACCACCAGTAGTAATAAACCAGTGCTGCAACGGCGCCGGTCAGTATGCCACCGAAACCTACCATCAGAAACGCTAAGGGTGTCCCTCCGTTTACGCTCCAAACGTAGAGACCGACCAGGCCAATGCCGGCCAAAAGTCCACCCACGCGCACGGCGAAAAACGACAAACCAGTTGGCGGTGCCCAATAGCTCTTGCCGAAGGCAAGTGCGCCCAGAGCCAGTGCCGCAGTAAGAATTTGGGCCGCCGCGGTCACCATTGGTGCCAGAGGGCCAAGCCCGTCGAGCGCGTTTCGACGCAGCTCGTTTCCAATCTCGACAACCTCCGTCAGCGGCCCAAGATCCATTAAAACACCGTTGTGGTAGCGATCGTGGAGCTAGATGAAACTGTATATAAAGCTGGGTCTCGGATCGCGGGTGCAGTGCCGAGCTGTCCAAGAAAATGGTAATTGCCGGCTAGGACACTTAGTTGCGTCACCGGCGTTGAGAGCGTCGGCCCGAATACGATCGGCGAGGTGTAGTACTGCGGATGGTACTGGACCTGATAACCGCCAGGCGGATTTGAGTTGAAGGTGAAATCCACCGAGGAGGATGAAAGGCCGCTCGTGAATGCCCTCAAGACCGAGCGCAAGCTATCCACAAATAGGGTCATAAAGCCCATGCTGGCAGCTTGCTGCGGCAGGAATTCCACGCCTTCGCCAGACCGGGAAGCCCGTTGCACCCAGTCACGTAACGACGGACCATTCTCGGGTTCGTATCGCACATCGGGCGGATTTATTAGCGCGCGTGCAAGCGGATTGAAAATATCAAACAGCGGAGCAACGCCAAGCCCGTTTTCCAGTGCTATTTCGTCACCGGTATTGGCGACCGATACCAGCACACCGTCTAGATTGTTCTCTCGATAAAACGCTAGTATTTGAAATGCAATATCAAGATGTCGAGTCAAAAGCGCGAGCGTCGAGGGGGCGAGATTAGACCTTGGATAGTCTCCTTCCGAAATAAAAGACATCCTCGCAGACAAATCGGCCAACATGTCCGTCAGCAACTCGCTTGCCGAGAGAGCCAAAGTATCATGGCGCCATTGATACTGGATGACTGGAATAAGGGGTGCCCGGCTGGCGAGCCTTCCATACTTTTCACCCAGTTCACGGGCTAGCTCAATATTATGCGGACTGCGTTCGTCCTCGTCCATCGCCGAACATCCCTCCAATAGGATCAAGATATCGTTTCCTGGAGACCAAAACAACGGACATCGTTCCATTTCTCAGAACAAACATTGAGCGTAGACGGAAGGGACGACGTGTGGCCGATGTCTAGAACACCGCTGATTTTCATAGGCCGATACCAAGCTTCCGTCCGAACTGCCAAGAAACCGTTCCGCCGCGCGCCACGCCCATAACCTCCCGTCCTATATGCTTCTCAATGACAGGCCGCCACGGGACGAGCGTAAATTCACGGGCGTTCTCGATCAAAGCGAACTTGCCGCTCGTCAGCTGGATTGTTTGTTTGAAGGTGCCCTGGACCTTTTCTCCATCGGCGGGCGGACGAAACGGTACGGGGCGGGATGACCCGAGTTCTGCGCCAGCGCGGGAGACTTCACGCTGTTCCAGAAGGGCGAGAAGGTTGCGCCGATAGGAAACGCGACCTTCAAGACCACGCATCGCATAACCCTGCTCTATCAAATGCGCGCAGCGGCGATCCATGGCCTCCCGGACCTTGGTGCCGAAGCCGGCTTCCGCAACGTCTGACAGACCAGGCTTGACAAGGCGCCGGTCCAACCAAGTCGCCCCATCCGCACTGATTTGGTTTTCGAGGTCGAAGGTTGAGAGCGTACGGACCGTAGTCTGTCGGTTTCGTGCTGCATCGTAGGAAGCAGCTCGCTTCTCGAAATCTTCCGGGATGCGCCAATGATCGGCATCGATCCGCTCGACGATGCCGGCGCGTCGCAAGGCTTCGAGCCGGCGGACATGGGCCTCGATGAATCCTTCGTAATCTCGGTCGGCCAGGTGTCCGTCGAACCGGGCCTGTTCCAAATGACGGCTGGGCCGATAGACGCCGTCCTGTACAATGCCAGCAATGGCTCGATCGGCTGGGCGGCTTGTTCCTTCGCTCGGACCGATCTCGACGATGCTGCCAATGCGGGCTTCATCGACGCGAGTTGGATCGATGCCGGCAATATGATGTACACGACCATCGATTCCATCGACGATCAAGGTCAGATTTTCCCCGAGCTCATCAGTCAGATGTTTATCGACCACTCGGCCAATGATCGGTGTTTTGGGTGTGGTGTCATGGATCTGGAAGCTTGCGGGGTCGCGCTCCTGCGTCTCGGCCTTCAATGCTCGATGCATCGTCTTGATGATGTCACCACGCTCGCCAAGATCGCGCAGGACCGGTTCGAGCCGATCGCTCAACGACCAGCGTCCAGGCTCGGACTGCGCGGCAAGCCCCATGCGTTCCAGCTTGCCGAGTCGGGCAAGCCGTAGAGCCCGGTCAGACATCCCGCCCGGATTGGCAGCCTCTTGCCGCAAATCGAGCTGATCGTCGCTTGCCTCCCGGATCAATGCGCGATCGATGCCTGTGAAGCAGTCCTGATCGATTTCGGCTGCGAGCTTGCGCTGCTGTTCGATCTCAGTGACCGGACCCAATTCGAGCGTCGCCAATTCGCTCGCCCGCTCTCGAACACCACGGGCGATATAATCGCCATTGATGACGAGATCGTCGCCCAGCTCATCCCTGCCGTTGACGATGACATGGACATGCGGATGGCCTGTATTGAAGTGATTGACGGCAGTCCAATCGAGCTTGGTCCCCAAATCCTTTTCGACCTGGCTCATCAGGTCACGGGTGAAGCCAGTCAGATCGCCCAGCTCCGTGCTATCCTCGGGCGCAACAATAAACCGGAACTGGTGACGATCATCCTTTCCGCGATCGAGGAAGGCGTCGTTATCGGCACGGTCTTCGGTCGCCGAATAGAGCTGGCCGCGTGCGCCGTCACATGAGGTGCCATCGCGCTGGATGTATCGCAAATGCGCGGCGCCTCGGCCGTTCTTACCTGCCCCCCGCACAGACCTTGCTTTCACCACGACGCGGCGTATGCCGGGCTGCCGATGACTCCAACCGTTTCCAAGACCGCGGGACTGAACGAAGGCGGCACCTCGCCCGCGCTTCACGCCTCGGCTTTTGCCGGCAGACCTTTCGGATGATGCTTCGCGCCTGACCCCAAGAGCTCTGTTCGCTGGCGCTCTGCCGCCAGGCCTCAAGCCTTGCTGCCGCGCAATCTTTCGAACTTTCGTGAAGAAGCTTGGTGTGCCCGAGCTGCTTTGTACTTTGGATCGGATGCGTCCAAGCTTCGGTCGAAAACGATCCTGATCGTCCTTTTTCATCGGTGTTGATCCGGCATGCGATCTTCAGAGAGGAAAGCTGCTTAGGGTGCCGCCCCAACGTATGTAATTGTCAGGGTTTCGCGAAATCGCGGCACTGCAAGGAAGTTCGAACAGTGCCATACCTTTTCTTCTAACCAATGTGCAGACCAACAGAATTTGGCGTGATCGACAGATGTGGTGCCATCGGCTTTAATCTTGCCCTCTGCCCTACCCCTCATTTTGCCCTCTCCACTCATTGTTTTCTCAAATTCAGTATCATCCCAATCTGAACATTCGACCGGTGCTTTCTTCATCGCCTCGCCGCATCAAGGATGAGCACCGGACGCCAGCTCCCTCATCAGATTTTGTGTTGTCTGAAATGTTCCTGCGATCGGCTGACGAACAGCGAAGCAGCCGCTGATTTTCTGGCCGATAATCCATGGGCTGCGGGTTCAAGGGCTGATAAATCGGTGACGGATGATGTGATGGAATTGCGTTCGGACGCCACGCCGAAGGCGGATTGAATGCTTGTAAAGACGTTCTCCAGCTGCTCGACGAAGATCGGCGCGGGGCTCAAGGTCAGCCGATTTCCCGCACCGGCAATCGCGCGCGCGCCATCATCGGTTTGTTTGAGACCGAGTTGAAAGGCGAGCGTCGCCACATAGGCCCGCGTCTCAGCTGGCAGCGGTCGGCCTGTTGTCAAATGATCTTCATAGCGTATTGGACCGGCGTTATAAGCCGCAAGGAATCCTGGCGATCCGTAGAGATCGTGCATTTCGCGCAGATAGGCCGCGCCCGCCAAAATGTTATTGTGCGGATCATAAGGGTTGTCGCCAAGGCCATGCCGCACGCGTAAATCAGCATAGGTTTCAGGCATGATCTGCATCAGACCCATGGCGCCTTTCGGCGAGGTGGCATGTTGGTTGTTGCTGCTTTCAACGCCCATCACAGCGCGAATCCATTGCATCGGAATGCCGAAGCGCGTCGAGGCTTCAGCGACGAAGCTTGCTATACGATCGGCGGATGATGGCCGCGCCGAATGTCGGCTCTTGATCACTGGCTCTGTGCATGCCGCGCCATCCAGCATCAATAAGACCGACAAGATCGCGACCATGCAAAAGACCTTCCTCCCCGCTTTCGCGAAGTTTACCGTCGTGCTCGCAGCCGTCCAGGGCAAGACGCAAAAGCGCCGGCCTATCGGCCGCCCTAGACCGCCGCTCTGCGCGACAGCTTCCTGACGGTCGAGCGGGACAGAGGAATAAGGCGGTTTATCCGCGAACAAAGGAATAGCGATAAAGGCGCCGATCTTTAGCATAGTCGGAAGCTTCATCCGCATCTGTCACCGCCGATCTTCATGCTTGGAGGAACGGCTCCAAAGCAGATGAAAGCTCTTTCCGTTCTGCGTAGACTGGAACAGGTTGGCGCGGATCGGCTGCGGGAAAGCTGGATCGTCGATCAGCAATGAGACGTAGTCGCCTGCTTTCTCACCATTGCGTTTCCAGCCAGCGCCGATGTCCGATCCTTTGGCGTCTGAGCCAAGATGAATGCGATAATCCGGCGCATTTTCCGCGTCTGTCGCTTCAACAGGAACAAGCGTGAGTTCGGCGTCGAGCGTGAGTGTCTGGAGGCGGCCGGTGTATCCGTCGCCGGTGCGCGTAAAGCTTCCGATTTGTGCCATGACGGCTGTCCTTTTGCTAATGATTGGTGGGTTCAATGTTACGGCGTGCGCCTTAGATGGCCGCTGCTGTTACCGTCGCGGGTCCAAAGCGGCGTCGCCCGGCCAATGACGGAACTGACGGGCAATGGCCCGAAGTAGCGGCCATCAAGGCTGTCAGGGACGGCCGGGTTCATGAGAAAGATTTCGTCAGGACGAAGTGTGCGGCAGCCGCTCCAGACCGGCAGAGCGCGGTCCTGGCTGTCGCGCTCACGGGCCTCACCCATGACAACGCCATCGACTGTGATCATGCGTTCGAAGCGACAGACGATTTGACCCGCGAGAGCGAGAACATGCTTCAGGAGCGGGACGCCCTTCGGCAGATAGCCGCCGTCTGCGAGGTAGCTCGCGACGGGTTCCGGCGGCCTGACTGATAGAAGATCAGCGACATGAAGATCATCGGCTGGCCGGATCAGATAGAGGCCAATCGGCGTGCTGGCAGTCGCGTTCCAGATCGCCAGGGGCGTTGGACGAAGGCCAGCGGTGGCGCTGAATATCAGCACAGAGGCACAAGTCAATATGATCCATCCAGAGCATCTCATGGCGTGATGCTCCGGCGTTTGATCCAGGCATCATGCTGCTCGCGCGTATAAGGCCGGGGCGGCAGGCTCGCTGTCAGACGGTTATGAATATGACGCCAGTGATCTTGCGCAACATCGCAAGGATCGATCTCCAGCGCTTCTATGGCGTCAATCGCTTGCAGCACTTGTTCGACCTTGGGCCAGCCATCGATACGCAGGAGGATTTCGCCGCCAGGACGCACGAAGGGCAGCGTCTGATAGGGCTCGCCGGGTGAGACAGCGCGCACGATGTCGATACGCGAGATGACCGTGCCAAAATCATTGGCGGCCCATCGAACGAACGCGAAAAGACTGTCCGGCTTGAAGCTGACGCGGCGGCTCCGCCGATCGATACGCTTATCCTCTGTGATCGTGCCGAACCTTATCCAGTGCTCGATCTTCTTCTCAACGAAAGTCAGTTCGACATGCGTCAAATGGTTGGATGGCCAGCGTGCTTCCATCCCAGAAATAGGCGCGCTTAGCGGTTTTTGTTTCCTCATGGCGCATGCCTCCGGCTGGTACCGGCACCACGCGTTTCATTCGTTTGTGCGTCAGACGAAGAGTTAGACTCTCTGTTAGAGTCTAAGTTAGAGGCGCAGTTTTCCGCGTCCCTGAAGAGGTTTAGCTGTGGTCCTTGCGCCTGATATGCCGATAGGGCTGCGCCTGATGTACCGATATGATTTGCGCCTGATGTACCGAGCCTATTCACAGGCTTATCCACAGGCACTGTGGATAAAATGACCGGTAAAATGCGCAGCCGTTCCGAACCGGCGTCCCACTCAATCTTCAAGCGATAGCCGGGCAAAGGCTGGCGCGCTGCGATGTGGCGGAGATCAAGCGCGAAGTCCGACAAGCGTGCGAGGCTGCCCGATTTGACGTGAAGATGCGTGATTTCGAACAACCAGCCAGTCGGCTGGTGACCTGCGTGTTTGCGCGCCACGCGATAAAGCCAGCGCTCGATGCCGCCCCTCAGCCGGAAATAAGCAGGGTCAATGGTCAGCACGAGGGAGCGGTCGAGGACTCCCTGGTAAAGCCATTCGGGAAGGACAAATTCCATGCCTTCGATGCGGCCCGACCGGGTCTCTATCTCTTCCCATTCATTGATCCAGGAAAATTGCTGGCGCTTCCACTGCACGCCGTGGCGAATGGTCGTAGCGATGACGGTCGATTGCAGCCGCGATAGCGCGGCCTTCAAAAGCAAATATTGCCTATTGCCTGTTGGTCGCCCGACACCACGCAAGAGTTGATAAGGCGTGAACCGGAAGAAGCGCGACGTGCGCAATCCTCGATTAGCCGCATCGACCAATTGGCTTGCCGCCCAAATCAGCACGTCGGCGTCCCAGATTGTCGCCATGCCATGTTCCGGCATGCCGAAGACCTGAACCTCGACGTCATTGGCCTTGTAAAGAATTGGCACCGTGCGGTGCGACTTCGACAAGGAGAAGAAGGGCCGCTCCATGAGGTCACGCTGATCGCGCAGGCTCGCCTCGCCACCGGTCACGATGAAAGGATCAAGCCGGATGCGTTCGCTGGGTGACTGAGAGCGCTCAGCCGTGACGTTGTGATCGACAACCATCAGCGCGCGCTCCGCTCGGCTGGCGTCAGCCGTCGCGCCGGAAAGACACGCTGATGCGTTGCTTCGGTTGTGGACTAGCGAGCGCCGATCGCGGTCCAGGCTTGCAAGTCCTCGACGGCATAGACGACACGGCCGCCAATCTTTCGATAGGTCGGCCCGGTGCCATAGGTCCGGTGCTTTTCAAGCGTGCGGATTGAGATTCCTAGAAAGCGCGCGGCATCGGGCGTGCGCAGAAATCGGGGTGGCAGACCTGCCATGGGGTCCGGCATTTGAAATCGCCTCTGGTTCGCATGCGCGCGATCGGCGGCGACCGCGCATCCTGGCGAAGAATGGCGAAGAACCGGTGGCTTGGAGCGTGCCGAATTTGCAAAAATGTCTGGCGGCACCCGAAGCCGGATATGCAGGCGATGGCAACTATTGAAACCGCCGCGTTGTGGGCTAGCGGCGGTGGAGTTTGATCGGATAGTGCAGCAAAGCCCGATAGCCGCCGAGCATCATGCGCTTACCGGTGGCTGCGAGGCGCCGCGCTTTGTTTTTGCGCGGATCATTCTCCCAATCGGTTTTCGAACCGCGAAATCCGAGGAGTATTTCAGCGATCGTGCGGTAGCTTGCTCCCTCAAGCCGGGCGTCCAACGCACGCAATGTCAAAATGTGCAGCTGCCGAAGCTGATCCGGCATTTTGCGAAAAGGCGGACCCGGTGCGCGTCCGCTGAGGGCACGCCAAAGCCTGAGCGCCGCATAAAGACGCAATTCGAAAAAGGCATCGAGTGACAGCGCCACCGAATAATGCGCTGCGCTCCCACGGGGATTTTCACTGAGCCAGAAAAGATGCGCAGTATCATTGTGAGGCCAGATGGCATGCCATCCATCATCAGCCTGCCTCATATTGAGGTCAGGCAATTGCGTAAGATCGATCCGTGTCATGGATGCGGATTCGATCGTTTTATCCGCGATATTCAACAAGACGGATTCAGGCTGAAGGCTTGGTATCCAAAATAGAGATGACGGGTCGGCAGGACTATTTGGATCACGCGGGAAATCGCAGTCCCCAGCGCTGCGAAAACGCGTCCAGCGCGCTCGCAGCCGGGGACTCCCGCCGGTTTAATGTTTGAAAGTCGCGATGATACGCTTCATCACGGCGAAGATATTCCCAGGCAAAACCGGCGGCGGTGATGTTATTTGCATTTTGATAGGCCGCCGGAGAACGCCAATCGATGCTGAGCATGATGGCACCTCACGTTGGAGATCGTGGATGACGGTCTCACACCGCAAAGCTCGCCGATGATTCGCGGAATTTGAAGGAGCTAAAAACAGATATCTTGATTAGTATATATAATCAGTAAACTATAACTATTTTGAATTAAATTAGATACATCTAATGTTACCTCTTCCGCATTGAGGTAACGCAAGGAATGTCATTGATTCATGAAAATTACACGTGCCCCGTGCACAAGAGCTTCTGAGAAGAAACCTTTGGATAGCATGGGCATTGGCATCACGATGTTCAAAGGTCCATCTCTCTTTATGTCGCGAAATAGACGTCAAAAAGCCCGGCGACTCACGTCGCCGGGCTTTTTCTTCGCTCCGTCAGAAAGGGATATCCTGGTCGTGCTCGGCGGACTGATCTTCGCCTGCCGGCTTCGACCGGTTGAGGAAGTCGATTGTCTCCGCGATGATCTCGCAGCCGTAACGCTCGACTCCATCGCGATCGGTCCATTTTGTATAATGGATGCGGCCGCGGACCAGGATCTTCATTCCCTTTTCGCAATATTCCTCGACAGTCTTGCCGAGTCCGTTGAAGCAAGTGATGCGGTGCCATTCCGTGTCCTGCACGCGATATCCCTGGGCGTCGCGCACGACTTTACCGTCGCTATAGCGGGGACGCGAAGTGGCGAGGGTAAAGTGGGTGATGCGTGTGTTGCCCTGGCTGGCGTAGCTTTCGGGTTCCTGACCGATGTTGCCGGCGAGAATGACGATGTTCTGCATTTGATGTCTCCGTTGCTTCGTCCGAGGAACCGTCCCTCCGACGAGACCCGGAAAAGCCTTTCGAAGGCGAACCGCACCAGAGCGAAGCGCAGGGGAACCCCGGAGGATCGGGGTGGTGCGGGCAGGCGCGGCACGCGCCAACTCGGCCCGGTCCGCAGGGGTTGCAGTTCGAAAACGAACGGGCTTAGGGGCTCAGTCAAGTCGGAGGGCGAAGTCACGCGGGCGAGCCGGTTGGAGACATTTGCAGTCGGTGGCAAATGCACGGTTCAACACGGTTGGGAAGGGCATCTTCTTCAAGCAAGCCGCTTGCTATCTCCCTTTTGCCACCACCGTCTGGTCGCAATGACGGAAGGTTTCGCGGCCGACTGCCAAGATGCGCAGGATCGATAAACCCATACTGGACGATCTCCGGCACACCACCGATCGAGGACAATCATGTGGAGCGGGACGAAGGACATTGCCCGGCTCTGCCGTCTGACTCCATGTCCGTCACGCTGGCGGCCTTCGATGATCGGTTGCGATCAAGCGGAATGGCTTCCTCAATCTGAATGATGCGAGCAAGAATCCGATCGCCGCCAATTGGCGCAATCCTATCTGACGGTGAAAAAAAGCTGGCGCGCATCGTCGGGCCAAAATTGAGAGAGAGATGAGCGGACGAAACCCATCACTGGCGTTCGGCTGGCCGGAGAAGCCTTCAACGAGCGCCTATGCGCGCGCCTTCGCTGGGAAAAGAGATCCAACCGATTTTGAGCGGCGCTGGTTGAGACGACGGTCTCTTCCAAGCAACATGCGTGAGCGGTGAATGTCTTGAGGATGATATCCAGCTGGAAAGAAGTGCGCCGGGTGCATTATCTCCTGACCGATATCTTCGCGGTTTGATATGCGACATGAAAAAAGGCCAGCTCCGAAAGAGTGGCCAGCTCTGTCAGTGAAAAATAAAATGGCGGGGCCGAAGCCCCGCCGATCGGTGGCTAATCAAATGCCGCCATCTGGAGTTTGGCTGCCTTCTTATTGACGGGTTCGCCAGCGGGCTCGGCCTGACGCTCGAAGGGCTTCCACGTTTCACCGACAACCTGCTCGTAGGCAGCGATTGCACCCTCGGCCGCCATCAGCAACGCATGGGATTGGAGCGCCATGTCTGCCGCGAATTCGCGCTTTCTCTGCGCCTGGCCATCGAACCCAACCGGCCCGTCGAGGTCTTCGTCGCGGGCATCGTTTGCGGCTTTGGCAGTCGCATCGCGTGCCTCGCTGACGGCCCGGCTGTAGAACTGGCCGGCGCCATGAGCAGAGCCGACATAGGCGCCGACGATACGTTGTAAATGGATTTGCATGGCACGTTCGCTCAAGCCGTCTTTCAACGCCACGGCCGTCTCAACGATCAAGTGTTCGTGCAAATCGCGGATGCCCTCGCTGTCGAGGCTCGCGAGGCCAAAACTCTCGGAGATCCGAAGCGCTTGAATCGCGTCCGGGCAGGTCAGCCGGACCATTTCGAGGGTGATGCCGCGGCGCAACGGAATGACGCGGGCGGTTGCGCGAGGAGAACGGGCGGTCTTGGTCATGTTGAGATCCTTTCTCGGTTCCACCCTTGGGAGCGATCCGGCCCTTGCCGCTGCTTCCCTCGGGATGCGGTCGCCGAGAACCGGCATAAGCGGTCCGTGTCAGGGAGCGCAGCTCGCTTGCGACTTGTCCTTGACACGGACCGTGGACGGTTCAGACCGCAGCACAAACCGAGGGAAGCACGGCCAGGGATGTTCCGTGATGCTGAAACCGGGAAGATCGCAGTCATGATCGCCGTTTTCCGCAATGGCTATCCGCGTTAGGTCGCGCGGACTCGATCCTCCGTCGGCCAAACTGTGCCTGCGCTCATGGCGA
>Ga0116230_10002762_pt1 | contig 16959 bp, 11 predicted proteins | sample S1TSphfallax_3_FD_88678 | JGI IMG/M metagenome (GOLD analysis project Ga0116230, IMG submission 88678) | Host-associated microbial communities from peat moss isolated from Minnesota, USA - S1T2_Fd - Sphagnum fallax MG | ecosystem: Host-associated > Plants > Peat moss > Unclassified | place...
ATCCGGATGCCATCCCGATTCCGTGGAGGCCCGACGGCAACATTTTCACGGGGCTCAGCCGGCCCAGCGCGATATCACTTGCTCTCACGGACGAAATGATGTTTTCAGCATTGGAGCCAACTGACAAATGGATTGGAAAGCCTGCGCTCATCGAACTGTTGGAGCGTCTGAAGCAGGTGGGCGATCGTTAAGCTCGGTTAACGCCGGCACTTTCGGACTCGAGTTGAACAAGCCCTCAAAATCCTCGTCGGGCCATTGGGCAATGGGTGTGAGATTCTTTTTCCCACAATCAAGATCAGCCTGCGTGAGCTGCACCCGTTCCAATTCGCGATCAAGAAACTCAGCGTCGCCCATTCGGTCTGCACGCATCAACATTTCACGTTTCTCAAGTTGGCAAAGCCGATCAAACTGTCGAGTGGTGACCACGGTGACGGGCTCGCGCCAGAACAAAATGGCAACCCGTTCAACGATCACCCGAAAGAATCGCTGAGCACGATCATCGCTCGGTTTTGCTTCGCTGTTCAACATAAATCTCCTCAGTTCACTTCCGGGCGAGTTTTACCCACTGATAATACCACATCATTCGTGCTACAGCGGCGGGTTTCCGGCAAAATGTCTTATGTTGCCCTCGATCGCTCACGCCGCTGGCGGCGTTTGCACTTTTACCGCGGGTTTGCCGGCGGTGAACCGCATCGATTCGGCCAATCGCTTATCCGAATCGGGGGAGATCACCCCGCCGCTGACCAGGAGCCGCATGGCTTCTTCCACCTTCAAAGGCAACTCGACCACCGACTCGCGGGGGACGACCAGCACGTAACCGCTGAAGGCGGTCGGGCTGCTGGGCACGAAAACGGTGATCATCTCCCGACCGGTGACGGCCGTCAGCTGTTTCAATCCACCGCCGGTGACCAGACCGATCGACCAGATGCCCTTCTCGTGCGGTTCGACGGCGACCACCTTGCTGCCCTGAAACTGCGCGGTCCGCTCGCTGAGCAGAAAGTCGGTCACCTGCTTCACCGCCGGGTAAATCGCCCGCACCAGCGGGACTTTCATCACGGCAATCTCCGCCAGTCGCCAGGCGGTTCGACCCAGCAGATTTCCGACGAAAACCCCCACGATGTAGATCAGCAGAACGGATAATCCAACGCCCAGCGCGCGGGTGGAAAAATCATCATCGTTCAATTGCCGACCGATTAGTGCCGGCGGGGTGAAGGGAATCGATCCGGACTTGCTCCGCTGCAACCAGATCCACCGGATGCAGTAGATGACGTGGCTGCCGACGTTATTCCAAAGCAGATCCCAGACCCAGACCAGCAACCCCAGGGTGATGATGGTCGGCAGAATGGCGGCCAGCCCGCGCAGGAAGAACCGGCGGAAGTCGCCGACAAAAGTGACATCTTCCGTCGGCAGCTCCAGCTGCGGGGGCGGAGGCAAAGGTGCTGGCGGAATCGATTCATCCATCGGTGAAGTTGCCCGGTTCGGTCGGCGACGGCATTTTCACCGACAACGCCGCAGAACGCAAAAGCCTGTGTCGGGTACTGATACGCCGCAAAGCGTTCGAGGTCGCTTGCGTCGTCGCGGACCGTCGCCCGGGAATGCTCCGCGACGACGCAAGCGACTTCATTTGCGTTTCCCGCGATCAGGCGAATCTGTCGTTGGGGTAGAATCCTCAGTGCTCCATTTGGGGAACGCGGACTGATACGCCGCATGGCGCTCGAGGTCGCTTGCGTCGTCGCGGACCTCGGACCGGGAATGCTCCGCGACGACGCAAGCGACTTTATTTGCGTTTCCCGCGATCAAGCGAATCTGTCGTTGGGGTAGAATCCTCAGTGCTTCATTTGGGGAACGCGGACTGATACGCCGGTACGGATTCGAGGTCGCTTGCGTCGTCGCGGACCGTCGCCCGGGAAGGCTCCGCGACGACGCAAGCGACTTCATTTGCGTTTCTCGCGATCAAGCGAATCTGTCGTTGGGGTTGAATCCCCAGTTCTGCATTTGGGGAATGCGGACTGATACGCCGCATGGCATTCGAGGTCGCTTGCGTCGTCGCGGACCGCCGAACGGGAAAGCTCCGCGACGACGCAAGCGACTTCATTTGCGTTTCTCGCGATCAGGCGAATCTGTCGTTGGAAACAAATGCAATTGCGACCGAAAAATCGCGATCTTCCGTCCTCGTTTCGTCATTGGTCATTCGAGTTTCGTCATTGATTCGTCATTCGAGTTTCGTCATTCGAATTTTCCGCACAACCCCGCTTATCGCCCTCTCTCGCGCAGGGTCATTTAGGATCTCCCGCTTTCCACGGCAGGTCGCTTTTGCCCTGGTTGCAGTCGCCGCAGAGGGTTTGAAGGTTTTCCAGCACGGTTTCGCCGCCGTTGCGCCAGGGTTTTTTGTGATCGACCTGCAGTGCGATCCCGCGATGGGTGGCGGGGGACCGGCCGCAGGCGCAGCAGCGGAAATCGTCGCGGCTGAGCACGAGGAACCGCAGACGGTAATTCACGGTTCGGCTGGTGCGGCGATGGGGCCAGGACCGGCGCGAAATCGGTGGTGTCGGTTGATCGGGGATTTCGCCCGGTTCAGCCATCGCCTTCTCGAACGCCAGCAGCGCCTGGGTGAAGGTTCCGAATCGCCGGGTGTAGGGTTCGATGCTGAACTTGGACAGCGGAGCGCGGACATCGAGAACCGTCGGCTGGCGTCCGAGGGTTTCCCAGATGTTTTTGAGGTTGTCGAACAGGTCGGCATCGGTCGATTCGCGATAGACCTCCGGAGCAAGCCCCGCGGCGAGGGCGGCGGTCTGCCAATTACCGAACAGGCGGTAAAGGACGGTGCTCGTGAAGCTGCCATGCTTTTTGTAATCGCGGAAGAAGAGCCGGTCGCTCCCCATTATTTTCGCCACCCGTTGAAGGTAGGCAATCACCCTTTCGGGCAGGACGTTGTAGCAATGACCGGGTTTGATCCCGACCAGTGCCAGTGCCGCGATCCAGCTGCCGAATCGGTTATTGAACGTGCAGGCGCAGAACCGGCCATGATCATCGTAAACTTTCTTGGACAGCATGGTGCAGCCAAGCTTTTTCGCGACAGCGGACAGATCGGCAAGCAGTTCGGCATCGGGCACCTTGCGCGATCGCGGGACAACGTGGTATTTCATCGGCTTCCCCAGACAGAGATAGGCGCGGGTGGTCGACGATCAACACACCACGCATCTATATTCTTAGCGCAAATAGGACATGTTTTGCGGGGAAATGCGGGCTAAATGTCTGGGAGATATGGGGTTAAAAAAATATTTTCGCCAAAATCATCTCGGGCAAAAATGACCCTGGGCACAAGTTCGGCCCGCCATCGGGAACGGGGTATAAATCGCGGACCAGCGACCCATTTGCGCGACCCATTTGCTCGGCCCATTTGCTGGACAGCCAAACCGCTCCCAGGCCAGGAATGATCCCGCAAATAGCAACAACTAACCTGCGCCAACCCAACGTGTCTACCCCTCTGTTCCGCCGGTCAGCCTTGTTCGGCTGCGGCGAAATTTAAGGAGTAACGTCATGTTTTCCACAATGTTGCATGCGGTTGCGGGGCAGTCCAAAATCAAGGGTATTTTAACCGCGGGGGCGATGCTCGCCGGAATGGCCGGTGTGCCAACCGCAGCGTTCGCCCGGCATCATGGTTTCCACGTAGACATCGTCGTTCCAACCCCCGAAGTGGTCGTGCCGGTGAATCCGGTTGCGGTAACACCGCTTACGGTGGCTCCGACCCAGGTTTGGATTGCTCCGGTTTACCAGACGGTTGAAGAAAAAGTGTGGGTACCCGAGGTGACCACCACCCAGATTCAGCGCGTGGAGATCCCCGCTCAATATGGCTACCAGGATGTGGTTCGCGTCGATTATCGAGGACGGCGGTACGTTCGCCGGGAACAGGTGCTGATCAGCCCGGCGACGATTCAGGATCGGCAGGTGACCGTGGTGGTCACGCCGGGCCATTTCGAGATCCAGACCCATCAGCAGCTGGTGAGCGAAGGGCATTGGCAGACGGTATGCCAGCCCGCGACGGTGACGGTGGTGGAACCGGTCCCGGCGCGATTAGAAATTCGGACGCCGTTTTGAATGCAATTTGAGCGGTCTGGCAGCGTATACTATTGCAGACAGCGAGGTGCTTTATGATCAGGAAATCTGTTATCGCGTTGGCATTGCTCGCAGCCACCACGCTCTCGGGCTGCGTTGTTTACAGCCCCCGGCCTGTTGCCTACGCACCGGCGGTTTACAGCCCGGCGGTGGTGGTTGCCCCGGTGGTCCCGGTCTGGGGTTTCTGGGGCTGGGGTTGGCATGGTGGCGGTCGGTGGCGTTGATTTGAGTGCGTCAGATCACCGTTGCTTCTGCATCGCACGCAGCGACGAGATCCGCAGGCCAACTGCCGTCAAAATCACACCCCCCAGCGCGGGGAGCAGCACCGTAATCATCATCAGCAGCGAAGCCTTGATCATGTCATCGCTTCGCTGCTGATGCAGCCAGGTCATCAGGGTCGGGGTCAATACCTGCGGATTGGACGGCTGCAACAGCACCGTTGCCGGCACTTCGGTCAGTGACAATGCCCCAACCAGCAACGCGCCGGCGATCAGGATTGGCCAGGCGAGCGGCCAGACCACTTGAACCGCGGTTTGAAATCGCCCCGCGCCGTCCAGCGACGCCATATCCCGCACTTCTTTCCATGCCGGGGTCCAGGTGGCTCGGCTTGCCGTCATCGCCAGCCAGCCAAACCGGCCGAAATACACAATCACCGGGAGCGGCCAGGCGTCGGCGGCCCAGTCGAGCCACCAGCGGTTGCAGATCCGAATCTGTGCAATCGCCAGCAGCTGCCCGCCAGCAAGAAACGTCGCCCCCGCGAACAGCAGCAGGCCCATGGTCCATTGCCCCGCGGCACTGAACCCGGCAACGGCTGCAAGCAGGGCGGCAACCACACCCACGAAAATCGCCCCGCGCACATTGGGCGCAAACGTGTGGAACATCTCGGGAATCGAAAACGGCACCCGCATCGAATGCACCAGCGCCCAGACGGGCAGGCCGACATTCAGCAGCAGCAGTGCAAGAGTCAGCACACCCACCCACCACGGCGCATCCAGCGAACGCGGCCAACGGCCAATGGTGACCGAATCCGAAGCCGACGAAAGCCTCGCGCCATAGATGGCGATCCCCGCGAGCAAAACGGTGCATGCCATCAGCGGCAGCGTCGCCGCCACCGCCGCCGCGGCGCGCGCCGCCTGTTCAGGAGATCGCTCGCCGGCGGGCAGGGTCATGGGGCTGAGCATTGAATTATTCGGCGAGCTGAGCGACCCGGTGAAAAAGACCATCCGCACTTCGGTCGCCACCACGCTGATGCCGCACGGTTCGTACACGCCGAATTCCTGCGACGCCATGATCGTGACAATTGCCGCCGATGCGATGATCGGGCCGAGCAATTGCCGGAAGGTGATTCGCCATAACGCGCCGTCCACCAGCGCGTGCTGCTGCACATTCGTGTCCATTCGGCGGAGCGCCAGCCCGATCATCCCGGCGGGCACCGCCCACAACCATGCCGCCAGCGACCAGATGCATCGGCACAGATCCACGGTTCCCCCGACGCGCTGGAGATGGCGGATGCGGTCCTCGCCAAAATGCCGGAACCAGAAATCATCGGTGGAATTCTCGAATAGCCGCAGCACCTGCGACCAGCCGTAGGCGTAGGAAAGCGACGGCATCAGCAACGCCGCGGGCAGAATCACCCAAAGCAACCGCGAGGTCCACCGCCTCCCGCGACCCAGGGCAAAGCCCGCGGGAATGCCCATGATCGTCGCGAGTATTGCCGCTGTGCCGTTGTAGTTCAGCGTTCGCTCGAGCAGCTTTGCGCGGAATTGGGTCAGCAAAATTTCATGGCGGACCTGCGGGTTGAGAATCATCGCCAGCAGCATCCAGAGCAGCGGCAGCGCGCAGCTGACAACGGCGATCACCACCGCCGGGGCGGCAGTGAGCAACGCATTTTTATTCAGGCGTTTTTTGCCGGAAAAGCAAGCCATTTCATTTCGTCGATCGATCAAAACGTCTGATCCATCTCGAGCCGCAATCGTGACACGGGGATCGGGACCGTTCCAGTGTCATCGACCGACAAAATGCTTTCAATTCCTGTAAAGCCGCGACCAGTGGTCGCGCCGGCGCGCCGGCGCTGCGGATCACGCGGCATTGGAAAACCAATTCTCCAGCGAAGAGAAGGTCTTGCATGCAGATTCAACCACGACATCGTCATCATGATTTTTTTCGGAATGCCGCGCCAGCACGCCCAGGAAGGTCGACCACATGCGACCCACATCCGCTCCGTAGCTGTTGAAAAAGGTGCATCCCAGGTTTTCGTCCACCGGCAAGATCGTTTTCAGATGTCGGGTAATGATTCGGCCGCCCAGGGTCGAGCCTTCCAGGACATAAAGACACCCCAGCGCCTCGGGAACCGTCTCCAGACGGGGGATGCTGCCGCAGAGCGGCAACTGCTGGATCTCCGTCGGATCGACGGCAAGCGACAGAAGGTCGCTGGCAAGCAGCGGGAGCTTCAGCCGCGATTGAATGTCAACTTCCGGATCGTCCCATCCATGGATTGAGGCGAGTTGAACCTCGATCGGCTGGTAAAAACCGTAGAATTTCTTCTGCACCGCGGCATACTGCGGCAACGACAGGTCGTCGCTCAAAAGAACGCGCAGCCTGGTTTCAAGGGCGGCATGGGAATTCTGGGTTGCGCTTTTCAGATTTGAATGAATCATGAATTGTCCCTCAGACATCAAGCCCGCGCGCAATCCTGAATACCCAATGGCTGCGCTGAACCGGGCCGCTCCATTGCTACATCGTCACATGGCTGTCTGAAGATGACATTTAATCTGTTTATCAGGAGCGGCCTGCATCCAGCAAAATGACTCGTGTCGCATTTCTTCGCATTGCCCGCCAAATGTGACGGGCGGGGTCAAGATGTAACGCCCTATGGGTTTTGCGGGCCGGGTCACCAGTTTGCCTTCGGCACCGCGACGCCGAATCCCCAGTCTCCCGCGCAGTTGGTCAGCTTCACAAAAATCCGGTTAACCCCCGATTTGAGGATGATGGGCGCCTGATCGCTGTTGGTGGCGTACGCCCGCATCACCTCGTGGGTGTGAACGAGCTTGCCGTTGAGCCAGATCTTGATGCCGTCGTCGCTGCCGCAGCGGAGAACGGTTTCCCTGGCATGGATCGATTCGATCTCGGCGTAGCCGTAGGCGACGCACCACTCTTCCCTGCCCAGTTCATTCGTGCAATTGACCAGGCCGTTCTTTGTACTTGCCGTGGCTTTCTTCCATTTCAAGCTGGTGTCACCGGCTTTATAAGAGGCACCGGCATCGATCGAGCCATCCCCGCGCTTGAGAAATTCATCCTCGACCGGGGTTTTGAAATCCAGCGAAATCACACCGGTCTTGCTGCTCTTGAACGGTCCGATGATCTGCCAGTCGGGAAGATAATCCTCGCCGGCTTTCAGCTGGGCGTCGTCCCAGCTTTTGCGGAGATCCCTGGGATTCACTTTTCCGAAACTTTTGCCGCTGGTGGGGACGAGCGTTTTCTTTGCATCCAGATTCGGCAGAAACCCGCCGTCTTTTTCGAAGCCGTGGGCGGCGATCAGCTCGTCGCACATCTCGACGATCTTGTCCAGCGGCAAAGTGGCCGCGGTCAGCGGGTCGAACATCGCCGCCTGATACACATGATCGCGCCGGCCTTCCATCGCTGCCCGGATGAACAACTCGTGCTGCGTGACGTGCGGATTCATGTACGCCACCAGCTGCGGCGGCAGCTCGCCCACCGTCGTGAACTGGAGCCCCGCGCGATCCACCAGCGTCGGCACCTCGGCGATCGCGTTCCTCGGCAGATTGGTGATCGCCCCGTTGTTGGGCATGTTGCCGTACACCACACTTGGCGTGCCGGTCACCAGGCTGTGGATGATCGTGCTGCCATACTCGTGGCTGCGGTTGGGGGCCTTGGATGGCTCATCGCTGGCGGCAAAGCTTTTCATCCGCGCGAACTCATCCACGATGCCATCACATCGCCGAAGGTATTCATCGATCGGGACCGCAAATTGCGCGATCGCATCGGGACCATGCGGAATGAAATACGGGCTGTATTCCGCGTTATGCTCGGAGGATTCAGTCACGAAATGCCCCAGCCGGCGCATCAGCTCGAACCGCACTTTGTTGGTGTTGTAAACCTCCGGCTTGTCCATCGCCTCGAACAAGCGCGGATACAGATTCACGCCGTCTTTCTCGATCTTGAGATAAAACGCCATGTGATTGATGCCCGCGCACTGGAACGCGATTTTCTTCGGATCCTCGCCGATGTACCGCATCAGCTGATCAAAAGTCCCCTGCACGCTGTGGCACAGCCCCACCGCGCTGATGCAGCTGGTGCGGGTGATCGTCTGCATGTTCATGCTCATGGGGTTGCTGTAGTTCAGCAGCGTCGCCCGCGGGCACACGGCCATCATGTCCTGGCACAATCCCTTCAACATCGGATAGGTGCGCAGCGCGCGGAACAATCCGCCCGGGCCCGTGGTGTCGGCAATCGTGAAATTCAGCCCGTACTTCCGCGGAATTTCAAAGTCCACCAGCGTCGAGTCAAACCCGCCGATCTGCACCATGTTGATGACAAAATCCGCGCCATCGAGCGCCTTCCGGCGATCGGTCGTCGCTTCAATCGTCGGAGTCGCCCCAACGGCCGTGCCAATCTTTTTGCACAACGCGGCCCCCACCTTCAACCGGTCAACATCCACATCCATGTAGCTGAAGGATGCATCCTTAAACTCCGGAAACGAAAGGATATCCCCGGTGAGATTCCGGCTGAACACCACGCTGCCCGCGCCGACCATTGCGACTTTGATCACGATTTTTCCTCTGAAAGCAGAGATTTCGATGCATCTTAAGACAAAGAAAACCATAGCCGCCGCCGCGAGGTTAGGAAAGCCCGCCGGGTAGATCACAAATTCTATCGTGACACGGTCCTCCGGACGTCCGGAGGACCGTGCGGGTTTCTATTGAAAATCAGACGATCTCCGCTGGCCAAAAGTCGCTCGCACGGTCCGGAGGACCGTGTCACGGGAAGACCCAGACACAGAGCCAATGCTTTGTCGGGCCCCTCGAATTTCCGGTGGCTCACCTGTGACACGGTCCTCTGGACGTCCGGAGGACCGTGTCACGGGAAGACCCAGATAGCCCCAATGCGCTGTCTGACCGCTCGAATTTCAGGTTGCTCACCTGTGACACGGTCCTCTGGACCGTGCGTGAGGCTTTGCCATTTGCGAATCGGACCGATTGCAAAATCCAAAGTCTCCAGCACGGGCTGCAAGCGCTGGAAGCCCTGGTCACGACTGAGTTTACCGGTCCCCGGAAAAACGGGCACGCCCCAACCGTAAGGGCGTGCCTGGAATTGCGGGGATCGCGTAAGACGCGAATTTCACCGGCGACTTTATCGTGACACGGGGCTCCGGCCCGTGCGTGGTGCATTCATGGTCGCGAATTGCCTCGACTGCGGATTGATTATCGCCGGCACGGGCCAGAAGCGCTGGAATCCAGTGTCACGGTTGAGTCTGCGATTCCCCGGAAAATCAGGCACGCCCAACCGCGACGCGGTGCTCCGGACCGTGCCAGAAGCATTCAACCGGTCCAGATCATCTGGGCGTCACATGGCACCGCACCACCAGAAGTCCCGGTGCGGGGAGATGCACCCGCAAGCCGCGGTTGACCATGATCGCCTGGGCCGGGCTGGGTTTGACCGTGTCGGGATGCTCCCAGGTATTGGCAGCTTTCAGATCTCCGCCGCCCATCACCTCCGCGCCGATCACCTGATCGATGGTCATGTCGTCAATCTGCACCACCACCGAGGCCGATTTCTCCGAATTGCGGTTGATCAAAAACAGGCTGACCAGCTGAGCGGCGGCGTCGTAGGTGGCCGAGACATCAATCGCCGGCACCTCGCCGCGTTCGCCGGCGCGGTACGTGCTGCTGGTAATCGCCGGGCGCAGCGAGACTCCCCGCGCATGCTGTGAATACAGCAGAAACGGATGGTAGATCGATTGAATCAGCAGCCCCTGCCTGCGGGTCAGCACCGGGGCAATCACATTCACGATCTGCGCGATGCAGGCGATCTTCACCGTGTCGGCATGGCGGATAAAGCTGCTGAGGTACTGGGCGCACACCAGGGCATCTTCCAGGTTGTACACCTCTTCCAGCAGATGCGGGGCGGCCGCCCATTTGCCGTCACCGCCGCGGTCCTTGTACCAGACGTTCCACTCGTCGAATGAAAGATGGATCTGCTTGTTGCTGCGTTTGACCGCGCGGACATAGCCGATCAACGCGGCATAATCTTCGATGACGCGGTCGATCTCCACCCCCTCGGCCAGAAACCAAGCGCTGTCCTGCCGATCGTTGTTGCTGTAGCGGTGGGCGCTGATGAAATCGATCTGGTCGAAGGCGTATTCGAGCACTGTGCGTTCCCAGTGCATGTAAGTGGGAATGCCGCGATAGCTGGACCCGCAGGCGATGGTCTGGATGGATGGGTCGAGCCCTTTCATCATGACCGCGGCCTGCTGGGCGCGGCGGGCGTATTCATCGGCGGGCACATGCCCCGCCTGCCAGATGCCGTCCATCTCGTTGCCCAGGCACCAGAGTTTCACGCCATACGGCTCAGGATGCCCGTTGGTCTTTCGGCGGTCGGCCCAGAACGTCCCAGCCGGCAGGTTGCAATACTCGACCAGTTCTCCCGCCGCCGTGGTGCCCAGCGTGCCGAGGTTGACTGCCATCATCGGTTCGGTGCCCAGTTGTCTGCACCAGGCCATGAATTCATCGGTGCCGAACTGATTGCTCTCCCGGCTTCGCCAGGCGTAATCGGGCCGGGTCGGGCGATTGGCTCGGGGTCCGATTCCATCGCGCCAGTCATAACAGCTGACAAAGTTCCCGCCGGGATACCGCATGACCGGCATCCCCAGCGGTTTGAGCACATCCAGCACATCCCGCCGAAACCCATGCTCATCGCTCAGCGGATTCCCCGGATCATAAACACCTTCGTAAACCGCCCGGCCCAGATGTTCGAGAAACCCGCCGAAGATCCGGCGATCGATCGGGCCAGCGTGATGATGCGTGTCGAGATGAACGGTTGCGTGCATTCCAGTATATTTCCCAGAGTGACGGAGCTATTTAATCGAGTATACTTGTTACCTATGGCTAGACGATATCAGGTCTCAGACGGAAAGATGCTCCTCACGCTGCAACCTGATTCCGACGGTTGGTTTGTTGTCACGTCTCCGCTCGACCCGGCGATGATCACCCAGGCTCGGACGATCGAAGAGGCCTTCGCTCAGGCGAAGGATGCGTTCGCAGCATTGACCGATTCTCGAAGCGACGAACTCCGGTGGCGTCATCCACCAAAAGCCATCGCTCGTCAACGACCAGTGAAAACCGGAATTTGAAGCTGCTTGCAGATCGCCTTTGCAGTCCCGTGGCAATCTCCCGATTTCGCGGAAGTGATGACTCGCACTTGAGCTTTACGTTTAAGCCATACATCGTGTTTGCACCCGTGCCTGTGAAACTGGCATCCGTGCTGGCGAAGATGTCGCTCAAGATCGATACGCTTCATTGTTTAGCAATCGGGTCGCCGGGTTCCAATCGCGGTCTTGTCGTTGCCGTTACCCGCTCCAGATGCACCGCCAGCAGCGTCACATCCGCGGGGGTGATCCCGCTGATGCGCAGGGCCTGCCCCAGACTTCTTGGCGTGAACTTGATCAGCTTCTGCCGGGCTTCGTTGCGGAGGCCCGACACACGTCCATAATCCATCGACACGGGAATCAGCTTGCTTTCCATCTTTGAAAACCGCTCGATCGCCCGGTCCTGCCGGGCGATGTAGCCGGCGTATTTCACGCGGATTTCGATCTGCCGGCCGATGTCTGGCGCGATCACCACCGCCGCGGGGACGGCCTGGGCCAGCTGTGCCCAGGTGACCTCCGATCGCCGGAGGTATTCGATCGCGCTTCCGCCGTTCACCCGATCCTGACCGATCAATTCCAACCCCTCGGCAATCTGATCGCGGCGGGCAATGAAACCGTTCCACCGATCCTCCTCCACCAGCCCGATCTCCCGGCCAACCGGGGTTAATCGCTCATCGGCGTTGTCGCTGCGCAGATGCAGCCGATGCTCCGCCCGGCTGGTGAACATGCGGTATGGCTCGATCGGCGGTTTGGTCACCAGGTCGTCGATCAACACGCCGATGTACGCCTGATCGCGGCGAAGCACGAAGTCGGCCGAGCCGGTTTTCACAAGCCGGACCGCATTCACGCCCGCCATCAATCCCTGGGCCGCCGCCTCTTCATATCCGCTGGTGCCGTTGATTTGCCCGGCGAGAAAAAGGCCCGCGATCTTCTTGGTTTCCAGCGTGCTGCGGATCTGCGTGGGCCAGACCATGTCGTACTCGACCGCATATCCATGCCGGAGAATCTGCACCTGTTCCAGCCCCGGAATCATGCGGACGATTCTCTCCTGCACATCCGCTGGCAGCGAGGTGCTGATGCCGTTGCAGTAAATCTCGTCGGTGTCCAATCCCTCGGGTTCGAGGAAAATATGATGGCTGGTCTTGTCGGCAAACCGAACCACTTTGTCTTCGATGCTCGGGCAATATCTTGGGCCGGTGGATTGAATCTGCCCGCTGTACATCGGCGCGCGATGCAGATTGGCGCGGATGATCTCGTGCATCGCCTGGTTGGTGGCCGAGAGATAGCAGTTCACCTGCGGCAGCGGGGGCTGCCAACCCCTGTAAAGCCGCGACCCCTGGTCGCGTTCTTCGCCCTGTGCAACCGGCACACCACGACCAGGGGTCGCGGCTTTACAATATTCATTGAGATACGAAAACGGAGCGGGTTCCTCATCGCCGGGTTGGATCTCGAATTGCGAGAAATCAATCGTCTGCCGATTCAGCCGGGGCGGCGTGCCGGTCTTCAATCGACCCAGTTCCAGACCCAGCGATGCGAGGCAACCCGACAACCCGCGGGCAGCGGATTCACCGACCCGACCGCCTTCGGTTTTGTTTTCGCCGGTGTGCATCAGCGCGCGGAGGAAGGTGCCGGTGGTGACAATGACGGCCCGGCATTTGAGATGGGTGCCATCGGCAAGGACGATGCCATTGACCATTTCATGGGCGTCGGGCGCGTCGGGCCCATGATCATCCATGGGCCCGACGCCCGTGGTACGGATCTGTGCCACCTCGCCCCGCACAATGTCCAGGTTGCCGCATGTGCCCAAAAGCCGCTGCACTTGCACCGCATATTTGTATTTATCCGCCTGAGCCCGCGGCCCCCAGACCGCCGGGCCTTTCGACCGGTTCAACATGCGAAACTGAATACCGGTCGCATCGATTGCAAGGCCCATCAATCCACCCAGCGCATCGACCTCGCGAACCATCTGCCCCTTGGCCAATCCGCCGATGGCGGGATTGCAGGACATCTGCCCGACCCGAGCCGGATCGAGCGTGATCAGCGCGGTGGATGCCCCCAACCGCGAAGCCGCCCAGGCCGCCTCCGCCCCGGCGTGCCCACCGCCGATGACGATGATGTCGTACTCATTCTTCACGATGATGAGGATAGCGAGTCAGCGGCATCAGCCGCAATAAGTCATATCGATTGATCGAAGAGTGCCCCTGGGGAGCGACCGCTAAACCAGTGACAAAGCTTCCTACCGCGTGGCCGTCACCAGCACGATCGCCTGGCGTACATCGGTTGCGGGCGGGTTGGCATGGGCGGAGTTGTCGGCGAGCGTCATCAGGGATTTCAAGGTGGCGGCTGGGATTTGACCCAGTTCGCTGTCGCGGTCGCCCAGTTCCACGCCGACGACGGTGCCGGCTTTGATCAGGGGACCGCCGGGGAGGCGGGGGGACATCTCGAACGAGACGGTCCAGTTGTCGGATTGATTGGTGCCGGTCGCGGGCATTTCCTTGGCGACGGGGTTGAACAATTCGACTTCGGGGAAGCCCAGGCAGGTGAGCGACCCGCCGGTGGGTGCGGCGGCCAGGGGGAGACTGGACAGCCTGGCGTCGGCGGATTTGAGAAGCGCGAGCCCTTCCCCGTGGAGGGTGCGGACCACCTCGGCTTTGAGCGATCGGCCATCCAGGGTGTCGATCTGGACTTCGGTTGCGCCCTCGACCGCTGATGCGGCGGTTACCAGCAGATCCGGCGAGATGGCAAAACCCACCGCATAGCGCGTCAGATGCACCGGCGGCAGCGGGGCGGCGCTGGCGGTTGATTTTGGCGTTGCCGGTTGATTGGTTTTCGCGGGCGTCGGGGCGACGGGGGTGGCCTGGGCGATCTTGGGCGGGCTCGGTTCGGGCTTCACATCCGGATCGGGTTGCGGCGGAGCGGTTTGAACGGGGGCCACGGCCGTGTCGGGGTGCTGGAGACTGGCGGTGCCGGGTGCGGGCGAGGCGGAGGCGATTGCACCGCCGGGCGACAGGGACAGATCCACATCCTCCAGCGCGACGGCGGTGGGCCAGGTCGGACCGGGGACTTCAGCGAGGGCTTTGGTGGCGTCATCGTAAGCGCTCTGCGCTTTGTCGACGGCGGTGCTGGCGTTGCTGAGTTTGTTCTGGGCGGCCTGGACCATCTGATCGCGCGTGCTGTGGCGGACGGGCGCGTTGGAGGCAATGTTCAATTCATTTTGAGCGGCGCTGACCTGCGCGTTGGCGGCCTGCAATTTGGCCCAGGCTTCGTCGACTTTCTTCTGGGCCTCCTGCCGGGCTTTCTGCTTCGCGCTGACGGTGTCGGCATCCTGCCATTCCACACCCCAGCGTTTCTTGCCGGTTTGATTGGCTTCGAGCTGGGCGTTGAGCTTGTTGTAGAGTTTGACGCCATCGGCAAAAAGGGCGGATTTTGAGGCGGCGGAGTCGGCCTGGGAGAGGGCGATGCCCAGCGTGTTGATGGCCGGTTCGTCCAGGGGCGTCGGATGGGCTTCGAGATAGGTCTTGACGAATTTGACCGCGCGCATCGGGTTGTGCGAAGCCACCAGCGATGCGGCCAGTGCCATGGTCAGACTGCGGTCCAGCGGAGGATTGATTGCAGCGGCTTCAAGCGGTTTGACCGCACGGGTTGGTTTGTCCAGCTTGAGATAGGCATATCCCAGCCCGCGCCCGGCGAGCGCGCTCTTGGGATCAACCGACAACAAATCGGCAAACGCATCGCGGGCATCCACAAACTCCCCCGCGGCCATGGCCGCTTCGCCCTGCTGGGTGAGGGCGGTGATCTCGCGCGGATCGACGGCCCTTTTTGAAGTCGATTTCAGCGGGGCCACCCCGGTCGGCAGCAGCGGATTGCCGTGGGTGGGGGTGGGGTGGTCGTACAGCACCCGCTTCACGCGGTCGGCGGTAATATCGACCGGCCCGTCCTGGGTCTGCACGGTGTACCCGGTCGCGGTTTTGGTGACCGTGCCGTTGAGCACGTCGCCGTCCACGGTAACCAGCGAATCCGCAAGAACGGCGGGACCCGACCGGAGCATCAACGATGCCAGCGCAGCACACAACAAAATCTGTTTGCAGGTTCGTTTCATGGCCAGGGTCTCAATCGATTGATTCCAGGTGCGAGCGCATTATGCCGGGCAAGAGTGCAAGTCTCAAGGCACAATCCACTGCGCATGGGTGCTGTTGCGCACAGGCACCGTTGGGTCCGATCCTCAGCCAGCTCTTCCCAAGCGGGCATCGCAACTGGTTAGACACGGCAGTCGTGATTTTGTTGCAGTGCTCGTTCTGATTGGAGCTCCAAAAAAAATTGCGCGTGGGCGCGTTTGATTCGCCCGGGTATATCTACTGCGGTCTGGATGTTCACTAACAGGACTCATATTCTGCCGAGATCGCCATTTCATTTTTGTTTACGCGCCGGTGCAATCCTTCGCGCCGGTGCAATCCTTGTTGCCGCGGCGGGGGGATGCAGTTCGAGCCCGGTTGCCCCGACCCAGCCAACGACGCAATCGATCGCCGATGCCATCAGCAGCGGGCTTACCCCACCGGTTGCGGACGAATCGCTGAAGGCCATCATCTGCCCGCCCGTGGGCTGGAAACCCGAACCACCGAAAGTCACATCGAACCATCGCCATCAGATCTGGTTGAGCAAGACCGGTGATACGGCATATGGCATCATTTACTTTGGCATGCCCTGGCCGTTCGGGACCAGTCTGGTGCTGGATCATTTCATCAGCGAAATGAAAAAGAGCGAAGGGGAGGCGACGTTGCTGAGCCAGGTGGATGATGACAAACTGCCCGGCATCCGTTTCGAGGCCGAGGGGGGACTGTACCGCATCCGCTGCAATCTGATGGTGGCGGGCTTCCACGGGTGGGCGGTGTATGCGGGCACGCTGCGCTCGCGTCCGGTCAACCCGGCGGAGTTGAAACTGGCCGAAGAGGCGCGGGAGCAGACGCGCGTCAATCTGCCTTAACAGGCTCAAATAATTGCCCTGTCTCTCGACTTTTCACCACATTCCAGTTGATACTGCAAAATCAGTTGTTATTCTTCAGATCCGCATTGGTCGTCATGGGCAGACGGCGTTTTGAACCGATAATCAAAGAGAGTACCGCGCTTCCGAAGGGCAATTTCACCCGGGAGAGTCGATGCGCTTTTGCAGATGTGTTGCAGGCAGACTGGTCGCAGGGGTTGTCACACTCGCTGTCGTATCACTGGTTTTAACCACCGGTTGCCAGGTCAACCAGACGGACCTGGGCTATCGGATGATGGTCCACGCCGCCTCGGTCAATTCCGCGGGGCTGACCCCCGCACTGGCAATCGAGGATCTGAATGTTCGAGCGGCGATCCCCCAGGGCTGGGAAATGATGGATGCCCAGTCCAGTGCCCTGTATGTCCATCAGCAATGGCGATCGCCGTCGCATAACACCGGCTTCGGGGTGGCCTACATCCAC
>Ga0116230_10002763_pt1 | contig 16959 bp, 17 predicted proteins | sample S1TSphfallax_3_FD_88678 | JGI IMG/M metagenome (GOLD analysis project Ga0116230, IMG submission 88678) | Host-associated microbial communities from peat moss isolated from Minnesota, USA - S1T2_Fd - Sphagnum fallax MG | ecosystem: Host-associated > Plants > Peat moss > Unclassified | place...
CTGGTGCCGAAGCAACGCAAAGCCAACGGCCTGCGCGAGACGCAAGTCCAGCTGGCGGATTCCGCGCTCAAGCAGATCATCGTCGATTACACGCGCGAGGCCGGCGTCCGGAACCTCGAGCGCGAGATCGGCACCGTGTTCCGCAAGGTCGCGCGCAAGATCGCCGAGTTTCCGCGCTACAAGGCGCGCGTCAAGCCGGAGAGCCTCGTCGAGTACCTCTCGAAGCCGCGCTTCTACAACGAAGTCAAGAAGCGCGTCGCGACGATCGGCGTCGCGACGGGCCTCGCTTGGACGCCGGTCGGCGGCGACATCCTCTTCATCGAAACGACGACGATGCCGGGCAGCGGGAAATTCACGCTCACCGGCCAGCTCGGCGAGGTGATGAAAGAGTCGGCGACGGCAGCGGTTTCGTTCCTGCGCTCGCGCTCCGCGGAGCTCGGTTTACCGGACGATTACTTCGCGAAGCACGATTTGCACATCCACGTCCCGGCCGGAGCCGTCCCCAAAGACGGTCCCTCGGCGGGTATCTCGATGGCGACTTCGATCGCGTCGCTCCTGACCAACCACAAAGTCGATTCGGATTTGGCGATGACCGGCGAGATCACGCTCACCGGCCAAGTGCTCCCGATCGGTGGCGTCAAGGAAAAGGTGCTCGGTGCCAAGCGCGCCGGGATCAAGAAAGTGATCTTGCCCAAGCGCAACGAGATCGACGTCGAGGACGTGCCCAAGGAAGTCCGCGACACGATGGAGTTCGTCTACGTCGAGGAGCTGAGCGAAGTCTTCGCCCACGCCCTCGGCAAGCGGATCATCACCCCCGTCCTGCTGGGCAACGAAGAGCCGCGCCGCGCAAGCAACGTCGTCGCCCTGCGCCCAAGCGACGTCAAGCGCGTACGCGTCGAACGCAAACGCTCCACCGGAACCCGCGGCGTCTCCAGCCGCAAACGCTGACCCGACCCGCAAAAGAAGAAAGGCCCCGGCATTCGCCGGGGCCTTTCTTCTCGCCCATTCATGTCATCCTGAGCCGCCACCGTGTCATCCTGACCCGCCAGCGTGCATCCTGAGCCGCCAGCGTGCATCCTGAGCCGCCAGCGTGCATCCTGAGCCGCCAGCGTGTCATCCCGACCCGCCCGTTCATGTCATCCTGAGCCGCCAGCGTGTCATCCTGAGCCTGTCGAAGGATGGGCCTGAGAAAACGTTTCTGCGGAGGCGGCATCGTCGTGCGCACGAGCAACCGCCGGCTGCCGGTGCGTTTCGTACTTTCCGTGAGTACCGGTATGCGAACGATCGTCGAGGCCACGGAAGCGAATGTTGCCGTGGCGCGGATCGCCGCCCCCCGGCGCCCGCCGCAGCTCGCCATGACGGTGCTCGCGCTCGGTTGCGTCTGGATCTTGTGGGGCTCGACGTTCGCCGCGATCCATATCGCGAGCGCGACGATCCCCGTCTACTTGATGGTCGCGACCCGCTTCACGATTGCCGGCCTGATCCTCTGGGCTATCTGTCTTGCGCTGGGTCGCGGTCTGCCCTCAGGTGCCGATTGGCGTCGCGCGCTCGTGACCGGAGCAACGCTGTTGCTGCTCGGGAACGCGGTCACCGCGTGGTCGACGCAGTTCGTGCCCACCGGTCTCTGCTCGCTGCTCTTGTGCCTGACGCCGATTTGGATGGCGCTGCTTACCTTCGCGTTCTCGCGCGAGCGGCCGAGGCGCGCGGCGACCATCGGCATGCTGATGGGACTCGGCGGGATGGCACTGCTGTTGCAGCCGAGTGTGACGGGTCATCTCCCGTTGCTGCCGACGGCCGCGCTGATCTTCGGCAGCATCGCCTGGGCATTCGGATCGATCTATCAACGTCACAACGCGACCTCGAACGTGCTCCTGGCTACGGCTCTGCAGATGCTCGTCGGCGGGGTGCTCGTTGGGATCGAGTCCGCGCTGCTGGGTGAATGGCAGCGCTTCGATCTCGCGATGGTGAGCACCACGTCGTTGCTTGGCTTCGCCTGGCTGATCGTCGTCGGCAGCCTCTTCGCCTACAGCGCGTATCTGTGGACGATGCAGAATCTGCCGACGTCGCTTGCCTCGACGTACGCGTACGTGAACCCGGTCGTATCGCTGATCCTCGGGGCCGGGCTTTTCGGGGAGCGGCTTACACCGCTTGCGATCGTCGCAAGCATCGTGATCTTAGGCGGCGTCGCACTCATGATGCTGCCGCCGCGCCGCCAGCCAATGACGTCACCGTGACCGCCACGTCATCCTGAGCATGCCGTCATCCTTCGACAGGCTCAGGATGGCAACGCAAGGAGCTTTTTCTGCGAGCGTAGGTGCGAGCTAGACGCCGGCTTTGCCGAAGGTTGCGCGGAACTTGGTCATGTCGGCGTTGAGGCGGGCCTGGGCCTCGGCCGGGAGCTCGCGCAGGCGCGGGAACTCGTGCTCTTCTTCTTGCTGCACGTGGGCCAGGATCGCGTCGCGCAGTTTCTGCGCCTTCTCGACGAACATATCGTCGTTTGCGATGAGCTGCGTGAGTTCCCAGACCGCCACTTGGGCTTCGTCTTGCTGATGGTAGAGCGCGGTTGCGTGTTGCGGGCGGTCGGCGAGGTCTTTGATCGCCGGGTAGATCACATTCTCTTCCGAGGCGTTGTGCACGATGAGCGCGCTCTTGATCTCCTCGAGCATCTGCACGCGTTCGGAACCGGTCGTCGTCGGCAATTGGGTCAACAGCTGCTTGACCGCATAGTGCTCGTTAACGAGCAGGTCGATCGCGTTGAGCAGAGCGCCGCGCGGAACTTGGCCACCGTTGCGGGTGACCGGGATGTCTCCGGAGATGACGGTATTGGGCCGGTTGGTCGTGTCCACGATGAATTCTCCTTGGATCGAATTTGGATCAACAAGGCTCGTTCCCAATCGCCGCGCGTTCTCTCGCGAGGAGCGGCTCGCCGTCTCGCCGGGCGATTATTCGACGGCGATCGTGCCGGGTTCGCCGCTGCCGACGTGGCCGATGAACGCCGCGCTCGCTCCGAGCTCGTGCGCGATGGCGCGCGCATCGTCCGGCGCGGCGGCGATCAGCAAGCCGCCGGATGTCGTCGCATCGGAGAGCAGGATGCGGCGCTCGGCGGAAACCTCCGGCGCAAAGACGGTGAACGTCGCGTGATGTGTGACGTTGTCGTTCGTTCCGCCGGGGATGCAGTCGGCGGCGATCAACGCCAGCACGCCGTCGTACACCGGCACGGCGCTCGCATGGATGACGAACGAAACGCCCGAGGCGACGGCCATCTCGCGCGCGTGGCCGAGGAGCCCGTAGCCGGTCACGTCGGTTGCCGCATGTGCTCCATGCGCGACCATCGCGCGCGATGCCGCCGCGTTGAGGGTCGCCATCTGCGCGACCGCGGGCGCGAGCTCCGCTTCGTCGATGCGTCCGCGCTTGAGCGCGGTCGTAAGGATGCCCGTCCCGAGGGGCTTGGTCGTGAGCAGCAGATCACCGGGACGGGCACCTGCGTTCGTAACGACGCGTGAGGGGTGAACCGTTCCCGTGACCGCCATGCCGTATTTGGGCTCCGCATCCTTGATCGTGTGGCCGCCGATGATGGCCACGCTTGCTTCGGCCGCGATCGCCGCGCCGCCGGCAAGGATGCGCGTGAGGATCGCCGGATCCAGATCGTCGATCGGAAAGGCGACGATGTTGAGCGCCGTGAGCGGGATCGCGCCCATGGCGTAAATGTCGCTGAGCGCATTTGCCGCCGCGATGCGTCCAAAGTCGTACGGGTCGTCGACGATGGGCGTGAAGAAGTCGACGGTTTGGACCAGTGCCAAATCGTCGCGCAAGCGGTACACGCCGGCGTCGTCGCTCGTCGACACGCCGACCAGAACGTTCGGATCGTGGGGAAAGGGCAAGTGGCGCAGGACCTGCGCCAGGTCGGCAGCGCCGACTTTACTCGCTCAACCCGCGCAAGCCGACAGCTCGGTGAGACGGACGCGATCGGGGGACTGCATGGTCCCCGTCTTTAACCAAAGAGAACCCGCTTCCCGGAGCAACCACCGTGTCCAAACAACTGCTGTTCATCCCCGGCCCCGTCACGTGTTCGGAAGAAGTGCTCGCCGCCATGGCGCACCCGATGATCGATCACCGCGGCCCGGAATTCGCGCGTGTCCTGCGCCGCATCGCCGCCGGCATGCAGCCGATCTTCGGCACGAAGAATGAGGTCGTGATCCTCGGCGCATCGGGCAGCGGCGGCCTCGAAGCGGCGGTCGGCAATCTGTTCGGCCCGGGCGACACCGTGCTCGCGTGCCCGATCGGCGTCTTCGGCGAGCGCCTGATCGCGATCGCGAAAAATTTCGGCTGCGACGTCCACGTGCTGCGCACGCCGTGGGGCAGCGGTGTCGACCCGGCCGAGCTCAAACGCGTCCTCGAGGCGGACACGGAGAAGAAGATCGCCGGCATCCTGCTCACCCACAACGAGACGTCGACCGGCGTGCAGAACGAGATGGGACCGCTTGCGGAACTCACGCGCGCGCACGGCGCGATCACGATCGTCGATTCGGTCAGCGGGCTGGGTGCCAGCGAATTCACGATGGACGCCTGGGGCTTCGACGTCGTTGTCACCGCCTCGCAAAAGGCGCTTGCGGTGCCGCCGGGGATCGCGATGCTCGCGATCTCCGAGCGCGCCTGGAAGCGGATGGACGGACCGCACGCCCCGACGTTCTATCTCGATCTCAAGAAAGCGCGCGAGTTCGCCGCGCTCGGACAAACGCCGTGGACGCCGCCGGTTTCGATCGCGTTCGCGCTCGAAGTCGCGCTCGATCTCTACGAACGCGAAGGCGAGCGCGCCGTCTGGAATCGTCACGCACGCTACGCAGCGGCGATCCGCGCCGCGGCGAAGGCGCTCGGCCTCGAACTTTTCTCGCAAGACGGCGCGCATTCGGTCACGGTCGTCGCGATCAAGAATCCCCCCGGCATCGACGGCGACGCGATCCGCAAGCACCTGCGCGAGCATAATGGTCTAACGCTCGGCGGCGGACAAAAAGAACTCAAGGGCAAGATCATGCGCATCGGAACGATGGGCGATCTCACCCAAACCGATATCCTCGGCATGCTCGGCGCCTTCGAGATCGCGCTGCTCGAAGCCGGCCACGCCGTGCAAATCGGCACCGGCGCGAAAGCCGCGCTCGAGATCTTCCTCGCCGAACCGGACGCGGTCCCCGCCTAGCGGTGCAAACGGGCACGCGGCGATCGGCCGGAAACGACGGCGCGCTCGACGATTTGATTCTCGCCGGTCGCAAGATCGCCGCGATCAAAGCCTATCGTCTCACGACCGGCGCGTCGCTCATCGCGGCGCGGGATGCGATCGACATGCGGACCGCTGCGCTGCGCGCCGCCGGACGCGAGCCCGCGTCGCTTCGTCTCAGTCCGGCCGAGCGAGCTCGCTTTATCGCCGTGCTCGTGATGGGCGTCGTGTTCTGCGCCGTCTTCGCGTTCATCATCTTTGGGGGATGGACGCTCTCGCGCACGGTTGGGGACCGCTAGCGTCCCGCGCTACGGACGGGTCGTGTAGCGGACGACGCTCCCGGACTCATCGCGCGAAGCGCGCTGCGTGTGCCACAGGTGTTCGAGGTGGGCGAGGGTTTCGGCGACGGCGAATTGCTGGTGGGCCTTCGCGAGCGTGTCGAAAGCGCGCTCTTTGCGTGTCCACGTCAGGGCGCGCGCGATGTCGCCGGCGCTCGCTGGGCCGCGTTCGAGCAGGGCGATGATGCGCGCTTCGCGTTCGTATTCGTGCGCGATGAGCGCATTTACGCGCGGCGTGAGTTCGGTCCACGGTTCGCCGTGCGCGGGGAGGACGCCGGTTGCGCCGATCGCGTTCACTTTTTCGAGCGAGGCGATGTAGTTGCCGATGCGGTCGGTGCCGTCCGGCGACCAGCTGCCGACGTGCGGCGTCACCGGATCGAGGACGTGATCGCCGGTCAACATGCGGCCGCTGCGCTCGTCGAGGAAACACAGATGCCCGGCGGTGTGGCCGGGCGTCCAGATCGCGCGTAAGCGGCCGACGTGTCTGCCGTCTTCGACGAGCGACGTCGGCTCGGTCAGCTCGACGCGATGATGGAGGACGTCTTCCTCCGCAACATCGTCATATTCCGCGCTGAAGCCGTTGCGTTCGATCCAGGCGTCGGCGATGCGATCGAATTCGGCGATGTCGGTATAGTGCTGCTTGGCGAATTCCCATTCCGCGGGATGCATGATGAGCTCGCGCAGCCCCGCGCGGCGCAGCGTGCCGGCGAGCCCGTAGTGATCGTAGTGCGCGTGCGTGATGCACACGCGCGCGACGCCTTCGAGGCTCGTGCCGCACGCCGCGAGCCCGGCGTGCAGGGCGGCGAGCACGTCATCCGCGCGCCAGCCGCAATCGACGAGCGTCGGGCCGCCGTCGTCGTCGATGAGATACCCGTTGACGTAGCGCATCGGGCTGCCCGCCATCGGCAGGCGGATCTGCCGGATCCCCTCGCCGAGATCGGTGACGAGCGCAAGCGCGTCGATCGCCATCAGAACCAGCGCGGGACGAGGTTGCGGTAGGCCCGGTAGGGGGCGCCGAAGCGACGCTCGAGATAGCGTTCTTCCTTGTCGACGATGTCGGTTTCGAGCCGCGCGAGCGCGATCGGGACGAACGTCAGCGCCGGAATCGAGCGCTGCCACATCGCGATGCCGATCGAGGCCAGCGTGAGCGAGAGATACATCGGATTGCGCGTGTAGCCGTAGATGCCGCCGGTCGCGAGCGCCGTTGCCGGCTTGTACGGGTTGAGCGTCGTGTTGACCCGTTTGAGTTCGTAGTCCGCGGCGATCACGACCGCGGCGCTGGCCGCCAGACAAAAGCCGCCGCTGACCACGGCACACGTCGCTTTGAGCGTCTTCGAGGGTGTCCCGCGTCCGAGCAGCAAGCCGGCGCCGAGCGCCGCGAGAAAATACAGCGGCGGCGCGATGCGGATGCCCGGAACGTCGGTGGCCGGATCGGTCTCGATGGATTCGACGCTCATACGCGGTGCCGATCGAAGAGCGGGATCACGAGCGGCTTCACAAACCACGGCAGCGTGCCGCGCAAGGCGGAGTCCACACCGGGGTTGGGCTGGGCGACGAATGCGACCAGTGAGGAGTGATGGAGATCGTCGCGCAGATCGCGCGAGAGCGGAAAAAACAACACCACGTAGAGTACAACCCAGATACCGACCAAGGCCTTGCAAACCCCGACCACGGAGCCCAAGATCGCATTCCCCGTCCCGATGATCGGGAGCTTGGCAAACCGGCCGAGCAAGAGCGAGAGTGCCATGCACGCCAGGTACACGAGGAGGCTGAAGGCGACCATCCCGATCACGTGAGCGGAACCGGAGCCGGTGTGGGTCAGGCTCTGCGCGATATCGTCGAGCGAACCCGTATACCAGAACGCGGCGACGATCGCGACGCCGAGCGCGACGGCGCCGGCGAGCTCGCTGACGAACCCGCGCTTCCACCCCTTGAGGGCGAAGAGCAAGCAGATCGCCCCGATCACCAGATCCGGCCACGTCATGCTCATTGCCTCAAGAGCGCGCCGTACCGCGACCCGAGTTCCGCGACGATCGCCGCGATCGATGCGTCGGCCTCCGCGTCGGTGAGGGTCGCATCGCTGCGCTGCAGCACGACGTGCATCGCAAGACTTTTTTTGTCTCGACCGATCTGCGGTCCGCGGTATTCGTCGAAGACCTCGACGCGTGCGACAAGCGATTGCGCCGACGCGACGGCAACGACGTCGGCCGCCGGAACGTCCGGCTCGATGATGATCGCCAGATCGCGCGCGATCGGCGGATACTTCGAGAGGGCGACGAACTGCCGCGTCGCTTTCGCCGGCAGCGCGTCGATGAGGATCGTGGTCGCGATCGCGTCGTCGTCGATCCCGTATGCACGCAGCAGCCGCGGATCCACGGCACCGACCCAACCGACGACGCGATCGTCGACTCGAAGTTCGGCCGTTTTTCCGGGATGGAGGCCGAGAAACGCCCCGCGCCCGACCGCCGGTTCGCGACCGGTCACCCGTCGCAGCAGCGCCGCGGCATCGTTCCTCGCGCTCAGAAAGGCATCGTCGCGCCAGGCCGGTCCGGCCGCTTTCGCGCTCGTTGCAAGTATTTCGAGGACGTTCGTTTCACGCGGCGGATCGTCGGCGAACGTATGCCCGATCTCGAACGTCCGCAGCGGCCGCGCGCGCTCGCGCTCGGCGTGCGCGAGCAGCGCGGGCAAAAGCGAGAAGCGCAGGAAGCGCTGATCTTCGCTGAGCGGATTGGTAATCTCGAGCACCGGCGAGGCGATCCCGGCGATGCTCCAGCGCTCGGCAACCGCGAGCGGTTGCAGGCCGAGCGTGATGCACTCGTGGTAGCCCAGGCCCGCGAGCGTCGTCGCGAGCTCCATCTCGCGATCGAACGCCGCGCTGTCGATCGTCTGATCGGCGACCAGCGGCATCGATTCCGCGAGCCGGTCGTAGCCGACGACGCGCGCGATCTCTTCCACGAGATCGGCCGGAATCTGCACGTCGCTGCGCCAGTACGGCACCGTGACCGAAAACGTTTGCAAACTCTCGAGCGATTCGCCGGCGAGGCCGACTTTCTCACGCAGCAGCTCCTCCGAGATCGAGCTGACCGTGAAGCCGAGCGCACCGAGCGCGCGGGCGATCTCCGCATCGGAGAGGGTGAAGCCGAGCAGCCGCCCGATCTCGCTCTTGTAGATATCCACCACCACCGGCAGCCCGGCACTCTTGCCGAAGCCGCGCGGCATGTGGATGATCCCGCCCTCTTGCTCGAGCAACCGCGCGGCGCGCGCGGCGGCGACGTCGGCGAGGCCGATCGGCAGGCCCTTCTCGTTACGTGCCGAGGCTTCGGTGCGCATCCCGAGTTTGGTCGCCATGCGGCGCACGCGTGGGCCGGTGAAGTTCGCGCTCTCGATCACGATCTCGCGCGTCGTCTCGGAGACTTCGCTGACGAGGCCGCCCATCAGTCCCGCGAGACCGGTTGCTTGCGTATCGTCGGCGATCACGAGCGCCGTGGGATCGAGCGTGCGATCCGTGCCGTCGAGCGTGACGAGATGTTCGTCCGGCCGCGCGTCGCGCACGATGATGTGCTTGCCGCCGATCTTCTCGAAATCGAAGAAATGCAGCGGTTGCCCAAGTTCGAGCATCACGAAATTCGAGATGTCGACGAGATTCGAGATCGGGCGCTGACCGGCGAGCGCGAGCCGCAAGCGCATCCACGCTTTCGCCGGCCGCACGCGCAGCCGCGAGACGCGTTGCGCGACGTAGCGATTCACATCGACGCTCTCGAGCGTCACGCGCACGTCCATCGAGTCGTAACTTTGATCGACGACGTTGCCCGCGTCATCGACGTATTCGCCGCCGTACATCACGCTCGTGTCGGGAAACTTCAACGGCACGCCGAGCGCGGCGGAGAGTTCGCGCGCGAGCCCGACGAGCGAGAGACAATCGGGCCGGTTCGTCGTGACCTCGACGTCGAGGACGGGGAGATCGAGCCGGAAATAGTCGATCATGTTGCACCCGAGCGGGGTGCCGGGATCGAGCTGCATGATCCCGTCCTCGAACCACTCGGCTTCGAGATCGAGCTCCTCGGCCGAGACGAGCATCCCTTCGGAATCGATGCCGCGCATCTTGCGCGGTTCGATCGTGAGTTTGGGCAACTTCGCGCCGATCGTGGCAACCGGCACGATCTGTCCCGTGGCGACGTTGGTCGCGGCGGTCGCGATCGTCAGCGTCTGCTCGCGACCGATATCGACGGTGCAGAGCTGCAGCCGGTCCGCGTTCGGATGCGGCTCGACCTTCGCGAGCTTGCCGACGACCACGCCGCTGATCGCGGGACGCGTGATGATCTCTTCGACCGGGAAGCCGAGGTTCGCGAAGTGTCCGACGACCGCGAGCGGATCCTCGGGCAGCTCGACGTAATCGCGCAGCCACGCGAGCGGAACGCGCATCAGCAGGCCTCTGAAAAAGTGGCATCGTGCAGATCGGCGCCGACCATTTCGTCGAAGCGAGGCGCGATGAGGGAGCAACGCCGTAGCGTTGTGACGGAAGAGCAACGAAGTCTTCGGCGGAATGGGCGGTGTCGAGATGTCGGTGTCATTTTTTCAGAGGCCTGCTAGTTCAATTGCTCCAAGAAGGGGGGCGCGTTTTCGACGAAATCGCGGATGTCGTTCATATCGTAGCGCTTCATCGCGAGGCGCTCGAGCCCGCAGCCGAAGGCCCAACCGGTCACGGCGTCCGGATCGTAGCCGACGTTGCGCAGCACGCTCGGGTGGACCATCCCCGAGCCGCCGATCTCGATCCAGCCCGAACCGCTGCACGTGCGGCAGCCTGCGCCGTTACAGCCCGGACACGAGACGTCCACTTCGGCACTCGGTTCGGTGAACGGAAAGAACGACGGCCGGAAGCGCACGCGCTGCTGCGCGCCGAACACCGCGCGGCACATCCCGGCGAGCATCCCTTTGAGGTGGCCGAAGTGCACGCCCGGCCCGACCAGCAGCCCTTCGACTTGATGGAATTGGTAGAGATGGCGCGCGTCGACCGCGTCGCGCCGGTAACACTTGCCGGGGACGATGATCGCGATCGGCGGTCCGTTCTCGCGCATCGCGCGGACCTGCATCGGCGAGGTATGCGTGCGCAAGACCAGATCCGGGCGCAGATAGAACGAGTCGTGACCTTCGCGCGCCGGATGATCCGGCGGGATGTTGAGCGCATCGAAATTATTCGCGTCGGTCTCGATCTCGGGACCGAGCACGACGGCGAAACCGTGACGCGTGAAGTAGCGCGCGATCTCCGCGAGCACGAGCCGCACCGGATGGATCGTGCCGATTCGCGCCGGCGTTCCCGGGTAGGTGACGTCGATGGAATCCGCGAGCGACTTTTCGATCTCGGCGGATTCGAGCCGCGTCAGCGCCGCGGCGAGTTTGCCTTCCATCGACTCGACCGCCGCGTTGATGACCTTGCCGGCCGCGGGCCGCTCGGCGGGCGGCAAGGCGCCGATCCCGCGCCGCACCGCGGTCACCTCACCGCTGCGGCCCAAAAACGCGACGCGCACATCGTCGAGAGCACGTTCGTTCTCGGCTGCGGCCAGCGCGGTATCAAAGCGCGTGGCAAGCGCCGTCAAGTTGTCGTCCAGTTCGCTCATGATGTCGGTCGTATGGTTTAGCGGGTTGCGGAAAAACCCCGGCAACAAAAACGAACGCCCGGACTTTCCGGGCGTTCGTATGGGTTCAAACGGCGAGAATCGGGCCTACGATGTTGCGGGGCCGGGATGCAGGTGACGGTACATGATGTACGCGTTGATCGACCCGGTATTGGCGAAGAGTTTCCAGAAGATTTCCGCAGTGCGCATCGGTGTAAGCGAACCCCTCTTCACAGGTAAGATGGTAGATGAAAACCACGCTAGCCCGCCGAGTATAGCATCGGCCTCGTGAGCCGCCAAGTCTTGACAAATATAGGTTCTTCGGGCACTTGACAGCTACTTGACAGCATCGGCACGGGCGCGAGCGAAGGCGTAGAGCAGAATGCTTCCCGCCACGGCCGCGTTCAGACTTTCGGTCTGTGCCGATTGCGGGATCCGAACGGCCCGATCCCAGCGCGGCAGCCAGTCCCGGACCCCCCGCCGTTCGTTGCCCACGGCGAGGATCGGGTCGGCCGGCAGCACGAGGGGATCGAGGTCGTCGCCGCTGGTGTCGGTGGCAAGGACGAGGCGCCCGGCGGCCGCTGCCGCGGCCAACAGTTCCTCGGGCTCGACGACCGCGAGCGGGAGGCGGAAGAGCGATCCCATCGCCGCGCGCACGACCTTTGGGCTGTACGGATCGACCCCGCCGCGGCCGAAGAGCACGCCGGCGGCGCCGAACGCCTCGGCCGAGCGCACCAGGGTCCCCGCGTTCCCCGGGTCGCTGACCCCGGCGAGCAGCAGCACGGGGCCCGGGCCGGCGAGCGCCGCGGCAAGGCCGCCGGCCGGCAAATCGAGCACGGCCAGCAATCCGGGCGGGGTCTCGACGTCCGAGATCCGTGCGAACGCCTGGTCCGGCACTTGGAAGACGGGTGTTTCCCGGCCGACGATCCCACGCGCGGCGGCCAAGGCGGCTTCGGTGCCGTAGAGCTCGCGCGGCTCGCAGCCGCTCCGGCGGGCTTCCTCAATGAGGGTCGCGCCCTCGATCGCAAAGCGTCCCTGGTCGCGCCGGCCGCGCGGCGTCTTCAACTCGCGGACGGCGTCGAGCCGGGGGTTGTGGGGGCCGAGGACGGTGGGCATGGAACCTCCTTCGCCTTGTGACCACCACAGCATCGCGCCGCTTCGAGATCGGCGCCCTCATTCTGATCGCGCTTCTGGTCCTCTTCGGCGGCCGTATCCTGATCCACGCCCTGGCGGGGTTCCGGCTGCCGGCGGCGCTCGTGATCGCGGTCGCGCTGGTCGCCGGGTTCATCGGCGCGCGCCGCACCTATGTCGCTGCCCCGGCCGACGCCCGCGTCACCATCACTCGCTCGATCGCCTATCTGGTCGGCGGAGCGCTGGCGCTGTGGGAGATCGTCTGGCCCGCCAAATGGTTGCCGGGCTCGTGCATCGCGGCCTTCGAGGTCGCGATCGTCTTCGACATCATCATCGTCGCTGCTCGGCTGCGCGAACGCCGTCCCGACGGGACGCTCTCGTGAAGACGCTCGCCACCCGGCGCATCTACGCCGGCCCCGTGGTCAACCTGCGCGTCGATACGATCGAGACGCCGACGGGCCCGCACGACTACGATATCGTCGAACACGCCGGCGCGGTCGTCGTGGTGCCGATGCCATCACCCGATGAGATCGTGCTCGTGCGCCAGTATCGCGTGCCGCTGGGCGCCTACACGTGGGAGGCGTGCGCGGGCGGGATGGACCCCGGCGAGACGCCCGAGGCGGCGGCTCTGCGCGAGTTGCGCGAAGAGACGGGCTTTCGCGCGGCCGGCTTGCGGCGACTCTGGGCGGCGTATTCGGCGCCCGGCTTTTGCACGGAATTGCTGCACTTCTTCGTTGCCGAGCAGTGGACGGTGGGTGCGACGGATTTCGATCCGGGCGAGGACATCACGATCCGCACCTTCGCGCTCGATGACGTGCACGCGATGATCGAACGCGACGAACTGCGCGATGCGAAAACGCAGATCGCGGTGCTGTGGGCGCTCGGCGCGCGCCGAAGCCGTTAGTCGAGAACGACGGCGTCCATGAGAACGTAGGCATCGGCGACGGCTTCGCCTTCGGCGCGGTAGCGCGCGATCGCATGCGCATCGAGGCCCGCGCGTACGAGTCGCTCGGTATCGGCGGTCAGCTCCGTCTCCGTCGGATCGCGGGTCGCCGAGATCGCGGTGTAATAGCGGTCCGCGACGGCGAGCAGTCGCGTTGCGGCCGGAAAATCATCACGCTGCGCGGCGATCGCCGCAAAGACCGTTGCCAGCAGCGCCGTCTCGAGCGGTAATTCGTCGAGTCGCGCGATCTCGGAGGCTTCGCGCGCGATCTCGATCGCAGCGGCGCGATCGGTTGCGATGTCCGAGCGCATCAAGCGGTACATCGCGATGTTCGCCATCACGATCGGAATGAAGCGCCGTTCGCCCAGCGCGCGCAGCGCGGCGAGCGCCTCTTCGGCATGCCGCACGGCAGTCTCGAAGTCGCGATTGGTGCTCGCGAATTCGCCGATGTTGACGGTCACGAACGCATACCCGCGCCGATCGCCGTGCTTGCGATAGTAGTCGAGCGATTCGCGATAGAGCCGCAGCCCGTCGCGATCACGGTTGCGGATCGCGATGTCACCTTGCAGATGCAGCACGTAGGCGAGCGTGAACTCGTCGTGGATCTCGTTTGCAAGGCGAAACGCGCGCTCGAGCGCCGCGGCCGCGGCCGCGCGCCGTTCGGCGACGTACTGCGCGGCGTACGCAAAGCCCAGGTACGCGCGCCCGCGGTGCCGGTCGCTCGGCAGATCGTGCTGCACTTCGAGCGCGCGCAGCGCGGCGCCGATCCGGTCGGGTCCGTCGGGAAGCACCCAGCCCGCCGCAAGCCAAACACGCGCGGCCACGCGCGGTGCGCTTGCGGCATCGAGCGCGCCGATCGCGCGGCGAATCCAGCGCGCGCCCTCGGAGGTGCGCGAACTATCCCAGAAATAGAGATCGAGCTCGGCGGCGAGCGCGCTCGCGCGGCCGATCTGCTGGGCGTCTTCGAACCCCCACGCGAGCGCCGAGCGCAGCGTATCGAATTCGGCATCGAGCGCGGCGATCCACGGATCGCGTTCAATCGTGCGCAGCGATGCGTAGCCCTGCGTTGCAACGGTCCCGGCGTAGGCGAGCAGCCGCAGTCCGACCACGTTCGGATCGCCTTCGCGCACCAATCGGTCGCGCGCGTACTCGCGCGTCGTCTCGAGCAAGAAGAACGACTCACCGTCGGCGGCGACGAGCGACTTTGCAACGAGATCGTCGAGCGCGCCGACGCGCTCCGTCAGCGCGCTTGCGGCCGCGCGCGTGAAGCGCCCGTTGACGAGCGAAAGCGCGAGGAACGCCGCGCGCTCCTCCGGCGCGAGCAGGTCGACGCTCCAGTCCAGCAGCGCGCGCATCGTCTGCTGGCGCGGTTCGGCCGTGCGCAGGCCTTCGCTCAGCAGCGCGAGCCGATCGTCGAGCTTGGCGATGATCTCATCGACGCTGAACGCGTACGAGCGCGCCGCCGCCAGTTCGATCGCGAGCGGCAGGCCGTCGAGGCGCCGCGCGATCGCGCCGTGCGCGCGAGCGCCACCGCTATCGATCGCTCCGGCCGCGCGCGCACGGTCGGCGAAGAGCTCGGCGCCGCCGGCCTCGCCGAGCGTCTCGACGCGCACGACGTGTTCGCCTTCGAGGCGCAGCGGTTCGCGGCTGGTGGTGAGCACGTGCACGCCCGGAGCGGCCCGCACGAGCCGTTCGATCGTGCGAGTTGCACCGGTGATGACGTGTTCGCAGTTATCGATGATCAAGAGCAGCCGCGCATCGCGCAATTCGGCGGCCAGCGCCTCGTCGATTCCCAGGCCATGTTCTTCGCGGACGCCGACGGCGGCGGCCACGGTGCTCTCGACACGCTCGTTCGCGACGACCGCCGAGAGTTCGACGTAGGCGACGCCGTCGGGGAAACGGGCGGAGCGGCCGAATTCTTGGGCGAGCCGCGTCTTGCCGACGCCGCCGGGGCCGATCAGCGAGACGATGCGCTCCCGCTGCACGATTTCGGCGAGATCGCGCAGCGCGACGTCGCGGCCGAAGAAGCGGGTGAGACGCCGGGGAACGGCGCTCAGGCGGCGTGCGCGCGGCGTGCGCACGAGCGCATCGGCGAACGCACGCGTCGCGGGCTCGGGTTCGACGCCGAGTTCGTCGGCGAGCGCCCGCACCAGCGTCCGGTACACGCGCCGCGCGGCGGCCCGGTCACCGCGCTCGGCGTAGACGCGCATCAGCGCGACCGCGGCCGATTCACGCCACGGCTCCAAGCAGGCGAGCGCTTTCCCGAAGCGCACGACGGCGGCGCCGTCGCCGGCCGCGGTCGCATCGCCGAGCAGGCCCTCGAGGAGCGTGACCGCGCGCTCGTGCAGCCGGTCCCGGACCGGCGCGAGCCAGGCGGCATCGACGTGCGGAAGCAGATCGCCCCCGTAGAGGTCCGCCGCCTCAGCCGCGCGCGCACGGTCGCCGGCGAGCGCCTCGAACTCCTCGACGTCGAACCGGATCGGCAGGAGCGGGTTGAGCTGGACGACGCGCTTGTCGCCGACGAACCACTCGTGGCCCGCCGGCAGCGCGCGGGTGGTCAGGTAGTAGAGGTGCCGCCGCAAGTCGGCGCGCGCGTCACGGTCAGGAACCTCCGGCCAGAAGAGCGCGGCCAGCCGATCGCGCGCGACCGGAGCGGCGCGCGCGAGCAGGAGGTAGGCGAAGAGTTCGAGGGCCCGCGGCGGCGCGCCGAAGCGCAGCGGCTCGCCGCCGAACGCGAAGCGCGGCTCGCCCAGCAGCCGGACGTCCAAGCCGGATTCGGTGCGACGGTCCGTCGACGGTCGGGGTGGTAGGTTTGCCGTGTTACACCATTCCTGCTCTCAAGGGAGACGGTTGATGCCTCTGCGTTCCGCATCCCACACCGCATTAACCATGGCTCCGATGCGTCGCCGCGTGCGCGCCTTGCGGCGGTTGCTGGGTCCGCAGATTGCGGAGCAAGGAAGCTTTTGCATCGAGGCGATGCCGTCCAAGCCGTCGGCGAACGAGCCGGCGTCCGAGGGGTCGTCGTGATCCTCCGCCTGGGGCAGACCGTTTACGCTGCTACCGCCGCGCCGAAACCAATGTCGGCGTCGACCTCGCCCGCCCCCTTGGGCGAGAGCGACGCCGGCGTCAAGCGGCAGCGGTGGCAACATGCCGATCGCGTCGCGATCGCCGTCGCGGCCGGAATCGGGCTCGCGAGTTCGGCGGCGCTCGCCGCCGCCGCGACCGCGATCATCCGAAGCGAATAGACTCCGCCGCCGGTTAGGCGGCGGTGGTTTTTTCGAGCGAGTCTTTCGCGACCGACAGGAGCCGGTTGAACGCGACGGTGTCGTGCACGGCCAGATCGGCCAGGGCCTTGCGGTTCACGTTGATGCCGCTCTTCTTGAGCCCGGCCATGAGGCGCGAGTAGCTCAGACCCTCGCGGCGCGCGGCCGCGTTGATGCGCGTGATCCACAGCGAGCGGAAGTCGCGCTTGCGGACGCGGCGATCGCGGAACGCGTAGGAGAGCGAATGAAGCAGCGCTTCGTTCGCAACCCGATAGTTGCGCCGGCGAGCGGCGCGGAAGCCCTTGACGAGCTTCATGACTTTGCGGCGGTGCTTGAGGCCGTGAACGCCGCGCTTGATGCGTGCCATCTTCGATCAGTTCCTTACAGAAGATACGGGATCTGCGGCGCAAAGCGCTTGAGATCGCCGGCGAAGACGGGCTGATCGCGACGGAAATTCCGC
>Ga0116230_10002769_pt1 | contig 16940 bp, 14 predicted proteins | sample S1TSphfallax_3_FD_88678 | JGI IMG/M metagenome (GOLD analysis project Ga0116230, IMG submission 88678) | Host-associated microbial communities from peat moss isolated from Minnesota, USA - S1T2_Fd - Sphagnum fallax MG | ecosystem: Host-associated > Plants > Peat moss > Unclassified | place...
GCATAATCCGCGATTGCATTCAGATCAGCCATAACTCCATCGTTGTTCAGTCCAGAGACTGCTTTCACTGTGGCATCCTGATTGGGAAAGGAACTACTATTTCCACCACCCGGACCGTAGCCGCTCAGCAGGTCAGGCGCAATCACAATAAATCCCTCCGCTGCAAGATCATCCGCCATACTGCGTGCCCAGTCACTTAGTCCAAAAATTTCGTGGATCAGTATCACCACCTGGGCCCTCTGCTTGACCTCCGGGTAGACCACAAAGGCAGTCACAGTGCGTTTGCCATACGTCACCTTCACCCACTCCTGATGGCGCGGCGATTTCTCCAGCTTCTCACGCGCCCACGCCTGATGCGTCATGTCCTGCGCCATCGCCGAACTATGGTCCATTTGCATTTGCTGTGAAATTGCTAGATTTGGGGTGAAGGGAAGTACGACTGCAAGCAAAAATAGAACCAGTGCTACTTTGCAGAGTAGATTTGAATTTTGTGTGGAGTGCATCATGCGGAAAGTCTAGCAAATCACAATATTTTTGGCAGAAACAAAAAAAGACGGCACGAACAGTTAAGCTCGTGCCGGGAGGCCAGTGACGCAACTTGATCTCTGTTTCGGCCCACTATTGGCTGCCTCCATGTAAATTCTGGGGCGCTCTGTGGTTTGCCTTTCGGCATCCTACTGGAGAAACTTTTCGGGTGGTCGGCACATTCACCGAACTTCAATACCCTTTACTCTTACAACAGTATCACGAAAGATATACTTCGTCATACAAATAATAAGACGTAATCTACAAAAAATAGTTGTCTGCTGTTTAGTAAATAGTTTTCCACAGGATGAATTATGACAACAAAAATCAATGCGTGCTCATTGATAAATAATAAATCTAATTATATCAATAAGATAATAAGTTTATTTGCTCCGCAAGATGAAAATCATTATCGGTAATCCCACCGGCATCATGACTTACTAAGGCTATTAAAGCTCTGTTATACCGTATATCAATATCTGGATGGTGTCCGGCAGCCTCTGCCAACTTGCCCACTGCATTTACAAAATGCAATGCTGCAACAAAGTCAGTTAGCTGCCATTCACGTACGATTCTGCCCGATTCCAGATTCCAACCGGACAGCTTTTCCAGTCGCGCCAATACCTCATTCTGAGATAAAACAGCCACTGACATACACACCTCCGTGGAACTACAGGTTGTAGCCTACTTTGCGAAGGTATGTTGTGTCGAGCCAAACTGCTCTAAATTCGGGCTTTTAGCTGGTATAAGTCGACAGCGTGTTGCCAATGGTTGCAAACGCAGTATTCAGTGCCGTTGCCAGGCTCTTCATTCCGGTTGCAGCTGCAAATGCGATCAGAGCTACCACCAGGGCATATTCCACCAAGTCCTGGCCGCTTTCCTGCATCACAATCTCTAATTTGGCGTATAACTTCATCATTATTTTCTTCATTTCTTCTCTCCTGTTTAATTCATTTCGATCATCAATCCATCGATGATTTGCTACTAATCTCAATCCGAAGGCCAAGTTCCTGGCTATTGGGCTAAGCTTGTTTGCTAGGAAGCCATTTTGTTTAGTTCAAATTTCCCTGCGTGGCCTTCTTGTTCACTGCTGTTTTCCGACCCAGTTTTCTGGTTTAGATAATTCATGGCAGAGAACTGTTTTGCATGTTTCGTGATTTCCATACGAAGGTCCGCCCATAGCTGGGTTGGAATCCTCATATATAGGTCCACGATTTCTGGATCAAATTGTGTGCCACTGCAGCGCTGGATTTCTTCGCGGGCCACCTCAAAACTGCGGGCTGAACGATATGGACGTTCCGATGTAATCGCATCGAGTGTGTCTGCTACTGCAAATATCCGTGCACCAATCGGTATTTCTTTCCCTTTTATCTGGCGGGGATAGCCGGTTCCATCAAAACGCTCCTGGTGGCTGTATACAATTTCGGATGCCTCAGTTAGATAAGGAATTTTGCGCAGGATGTGGTATCCAAGACTGCAATGCTCACGCATGTGGGCCATTTCTTCCGCATTAAGTTTTCCGGGTTTTAGCAGGATCGAATCAGGGATTGCGATCTTGCCTATATCATGCAGAAATGCGCCACGCGCGATCACGCGCACCTGCTGGGCGGAGAGTCCGGCCGCACGCGCCAGCGCCAAAGTATAAGCCGTCACTCGTTTTGAGTGGCCTTCGGTCTCAGCATCTCTCAAATCGAGGGCATCGCCCAGCGCTTCCAGTGTAATGTCGTAAGAGCGTTCCAGATCAACCAGGGTCTTACGCAGCATCTCTGTCCGCGCATGAACCAACTTTTCCAGATATTGTTTGAAAAACTCATTCTGGATTTTCTGTTTGCGGTGTACAAGCGCTCTTGAGACGCAACTAAGCAGGTCAGCCTCGTTTACGGGCTTGAGCAAATAATCGTATGCACCCCGGCGTGTCACGGCGACAACCGTGCTGATGTCATCAACTGCCGTTACAATCACCACCGGCATGTCAGGATTGTCACATTGCAACTGGTCTAGTAGCTCCATGCCGTCAATTTTTTCCGACATGATTTCAGTCAGTAAGAGGTCGTATGGCCCGTCTTCAGAAACACGGGCAAGGGCATCCGTCGTGCTGCTGACTACGATTGCATCATAGCCTGAACGCAACAAGACGTTTGCCATGTTGGTGTGTGCATGGAAGTCGTCATCAACAATGAGTATGCGCTCTAATGCCATTTCAATCACACTCATCGGCATAAGAGGCAATATGTTGAGCTACTTCAATGACTTAAAAGAATACTATCGGTATGAGGAAGTGATATTTGGCTTACTGCTGGCCCTAAAATTGTTTCAAAATGCGACACAGGGTCTGATTTGGTTCGGTGCTAGTCGCAGTCGGTTTTTTTCTTGCGTTTTTCGGCCCAATTGGGCTTAGTGGTTTGGTAGGAGCGACCCAAAGCCAGGGCCCCAGCAGGTACATCTTTTGTTATCGTAGAGCCAGCAGCTATGTACGCGCCCTCCCCGATAGTCACTGGTGCCACTAATGTTGAGTCACTACCTACAAATACGCCGTCCTCAATCGTTGTGGTGTGTTTGTGCTTACCGTCGTAATTACAAGTGATCGCACCCGCCCCTACATTTACACCACCACCTACAATCGCATCGCCTAAGTAGCTCAGATGATTGGCCTTTGATCCTTTTCCAATCCGGACTTTTTTAGTTTCTACAAAATTTCCAATATGCGCGCCTTCACCAATTTGGCTTTCCGGCCGCAGATGCGCGTATGGTCCGAGTAGTGCCCCATCACTCACCTCAGCACCATCCAAAACGCAGCCGTTGCGCACTAGGACCTTATCCCCCAGGGTGGAGTTTTGCACCACCGAATAAGAACGAACCCTGCACTCCTCGCCGATCACTGTGTTGCCTAATAATTGCACATACGGTTCGATGATCGTGTCGGCGCCAACCGTCACTTTGGCATCAATTACACAGGTTTCTGGACTATAGATGCTCACTCCTTGCAGCATCAATTTCTGTGCGGTCCGCAGTCTAATTTGAGCATCCAACTGCATTAGTTCGGCAATGGTATTGGCACCCAGCACTTCATGGATGTCCGCGGAGGGGAATGCAACCACCTTTTCGCCAGCAGCAACCAGCAGCCCAGCAACATCGGTCAGGTAGTACTCTTTAGTGGAGTTTTCCGCCGACAACATTCCCAATTGTGCAAACAGCTTTTCGGTCTCAAACGCATAGATGCCGCTGTTAATTTCTTTGATCAGTTCTGGCTTCTCAAGTTGTTGTTTTGTAAGAGATTTCTGCTCGACTATCGCTGAAATTTCATCTGTTTTATTGTTCGACCGCAGCACCCGTCCATACCCAGTAGGATCATCAGGAATAGCCGTGAGCACCGTCATTGCTGCCTGCCTGGCAAGATGAAAGTCCTGCATTGCCTTGATTGTTTTTGCCTCAATTAGCGGGACGTCCCCAGAGAGCACCAGCAAATGTTCTGGTACATCCTTACCTGCAAGCTGCTTTTGTAGACATTGGATTGCGTGGCCCGTTCCGAGTTGCTCTGGTTGACGAACAAAATTCACGCCAGTAGCAAATGCGCACTGCTCAACCATCTCGGCTTGGTGACCTATAATCACGTAAATCTGACTGGCAGGTACAACCTGGGTCGCAGCGTCGATCACATGCAACAGCAGCGCTTGTCCGCCGATTTCATGCAGCACTTTGGCGCGTTTAGACTTGAGCCGCGTACCCTTACCCGCAGCCATAATTGCTATGGCAAATTTTGGTGTTGGCATATCAAGACTATCGTCTCACATACAACACTATTTTGCGGCAGGCCGTCTTGGGCGTTGCAGTGCCTCCATCCCCGGTATGCTGATGTCGATATTCGTTACTGCACCCAGCTTCAAATCTGTCAGCGGAGTTTCCAGTTCAGACTTGTTCCCCACCACCAGAATAGCCAGTTTTGAGGTATCTATATATTTATTCGCCACTCGTGATACATCCGCAGCAGTCACTTTCTCAATGGCTGATTGATACTTCGCCAGAAAGTCAGATGGATAGCCGTAAAACTCGAGATTTACCTGCTCCCGTAGTATCTTGTTGGGGGAGTCATAGGCAAAAATAAATGAATTCAGCAGATCATCTTTTGCTTTGCGCAATTCATCTGCAGTCGGAGGGTCGGTCTTTAGCAGATTGATGTCTTTCAGCATGGCATCAATCGTTTTGACCGTATTCGTGCTCTTTGTGCCAGCCGCCACTCGGAAAGTACCCGGGTGGTCATACGATGCGCCGTAGCTTCCGCCTACTGAATAAGCCAGTCCCTGCTTGGTGCGTACATCTTGTACCAGACGCGAACCAAATCCACCGGAGAAAATTTCATTCATTACCGTCAATGCATAGTAATCAGGATTTTTGCGTGTCGTCCCCAGTCCGACGATGGATATGTTGGATTGGTCAACATCATTCTTGTCTATAAAGTAGACCCCCGGTTTCGGTCCTGGGAAGGTAGTCGTGAGTGGAGGCGTTACCGGTCCGGGCTTCATGCTGCCAAAGGCCGCGCGCAATTTTGCTTCCATTGTGGCAGAATCGAAGTCTCCTTCGACTCCGATCAGGATATTTCCCGGCACTAGCGTCTTATCATGCCATGCCTTCAGATCATCCAGCGTAATGCTCTGCACCATGGCAATTTCGGGCTCTCGTGCATAAGGACTATCGGCTCCATAAACTAGCTTGCGCGCCTCACGTCCGGCAATACCGCTGGCATCATCATTACGCCGCACAATGCCTGTCAGCATCTGACGTTGTGCCAGACGCAGTTTGTCCGCTTTAAAATCGGGGTGTTCCAGCAGGTCTACCGCCGAGGCAAAAACCATGTCAAAGTCGCCCTTCAGCGATGACCATGAAATGCCAGTGGAGTCTACGTCCCCAAAACTTTCAACATTAGCAGCCCGCGCTTCCAGTATGTCGTCCAGCTTGTCTCCGCTGGTGGTTGCAGTGCCACTGGTCCGCCACGCTTCACCATAGATGCTGACCAGCCCTGCCTTCGCCGCTGGCTCATCGCGCGAGCCACCACGCACGTTGATGAAGCCATCAATAAACGGCAGCTCGTGGTCTTCCTGCAAGAAAATGACCACACCATTTTTTAGATCAATCCGCTTGGGTTGCTCGGGATGAAAAGCTGGCAATTGGGGAATAGGTATCTTTTCCCAGGGCTTATCTGCCTGCGCAGTCAACAGTGAGGCACAAAACATAATTGCGATAAGGGCCATAATTTTGCGCATTATTTTGTACCTCCGTTGCTGGTCTTGCCACTTGCTGGCACACCCGGCTCTACATACTCAATCTCAGCATAGGTGCGGTTTGCCTCTATGAACACCTTGCTTGCCACCCGGCGAATGTCCGCCTTGGTCACTGCGTCAATCTTATTCAGTTCGTTGAACAATTCTCGCCAGTCTCCATATCGTAGTTGATACGTTGCCAGTTGCTCTGCGAGTCCTGAATTACTGTCCAACCCACGGAGCAGGTTTGCCCGCGCGCGGGTCTTCACCATCGCCAGCTCTTCGTCGGTCACATCGGTATTTTTCAGCTTGTTAATTTCTTTATGAATGGCTTCGCGCATCTCTTCGGGAGTATGCCCCGGCAACGGCACTGCATAAAAAGCAAACAGCCCGGCATATTTATCTCCCGGAAAGCCGCTAAAACCGGCAGCCTCCGCCGCTATCCCCTGGTCTCGCACCAGACTCCGATACAGCCGCGACGTGCGGCCGTCCGACAAAATACTGGAAATCGCCGCATAAACCTGATCATCAGGATCGCGATAATCCGGCCTGTGATACCCCTCAAGGTAAAACGGCTGTGTCGCCTCGCGAATAATTACAGATTTCTCCGCAAATTGTGGTGGCTCAATCGTAGTCATGTCTTCTGGCTTTGGTCCTGCTGGTATAGGCCCAAAGTATTTCTCCATGATGGGCATCAAATCCACATTTTTGAAATCACCCACCACCGCCACCACCATATTTGCGGGTGTGTAGTACTTCTTACGGAAGGCATCCGCCTCCGTTGCTGTTACCTGGCTAATTTCAGACTCCCAACCCACACCGCTGCGCCCATAGGGGTGGGCCACATACGCCGTCGCTAAAAATTGCTCCACCATCCGTCCAATGGGATTGCTATCAATTCTCATGCGGCGTTCTTCCTGCACCACATCTCGCTCTTTATAAAATTCGCGCGCTACTGGGTCCTTCATCCGGCTGCTTTCCAAGTATGCCCATAGCTCCAGCCGGTTTGCGGGCATACTCCAGTGGTACTCTGTATCGTCTTCCTCGGTTGAGGCATTCAAATCAACCGCACCATTTTCCTCGGCTATCTCAGAAAACTCATTTGGAATTACGTAAGTCTGGGCTTTATCCACCGCAGCCAGAAACGTCTTATGCAGGGCCTCAACCTTTACGGGATCACTACCCACCGGCAAACGCTTCTCATGGTCATACGCAGCGTATGCTTTTTCCACCTCTGCCAGAGCTAGCTTCTCCGCAGGCCAGTCTGTCGTGCCAATCTCCTGCGTACCTTTGAAGGCAATATGCTCAAACATGTGTGCCAGGCCCGACTCACCCCCCGGATCATTTGCCGAACCCGCATCCACCACGCGATAAAAACTAAACACCGGCGCTTCCGGCCGCTCACAAAGAATTACTGTCAGGCCATTGGGCAGCACTTTTACTGTGGTGCGCTGCTCAAAACTTTTTAGCATCTGGCTGGTCATCTGACTGCCCTGACTGCTTGCCGCCGGAGAGGATGCCTGTGCATTGGCAGTCTCACTCATTAGAGAGGTACTGGCCATTGCCACAGCAAGCAAAATTATCTTTTGCGATTGAATGTTTTTATTCAGCAACATAATGTTGGTATTGTCCTTTTGCGCGGTTGGGGAATCACTAAAAAGCCTAGATGCCCACAATATCATGGCCAACACGCTTCGTGTATGCTGCACCCTATATAGACGGTCGCCAACCGCAAATCTGGGTGGAAATGAGGATAATCCAACAACTTAAACCGAGCAGGGAGAAACTCGTAAAGCAATGGCAGACCAACTAACCACAACTAGTAAACTCGGCCTCCGTAATAAACTCGGAGATATTTCGCTGGATGACATGGGCAAAGTGGAGCGGGCCATGTTGCTGCACCTTGACATACGGGCCTTAAGTGCCCTACCGGGTTCCCGTCTGCAGCGGCAAAGGAACATTGGTCAACTGCACCAAATCCTGCAACTTGCTGGGTCCGAGTACGGCCACCTTGGGCAGGGGACCACGCACCATGGCAATCTCATCGCAGGCGTACAGTCGAGGGCAGCTTTGGCAATCTTTGTATACCTTGTCCGGCATTGCCGTACGGTCTGCTTCACGAAATCCATGATGGAAGAAGAAATCAGGAATGCGTGTAAACAGGCATACTGACGCAACCCCGTGTACATCCGCTTCTTCGAGCAATGCATGGAGCAGCTTGCCGCCCGCGCCCTGGCCTTTTGCCTCCGGCTTAACCACAATCGACCGTACTTCAGCCAAGTGCGGACCGTAAAGATGCAACGCGCCGCAGCCAAGAAATACTCCTGCCTCTGACTCGGCCACCGTAAAGTCGCGCACGTTCTCGCATATCTCCGCATACGACCGGCGTAGCAGCGTCCCGTCGCCAGAGAGTGAATTGATCAACTCATACAAATTCGTTGCGTCTTGTAATCTTGCTTTTCGTACTTTTGCTTTAGACATGAACCTGCGCGCCTCCTAATTCACGCGCCCTACTAATATTATCCACCCGTTCGACCGCCGATTTCAGCGCTTCTTTAACCCGCGTCGTTGCCGTGCCACCAAATACATCGTGGCAATCCACCGTTGCCGCCAACGTAATACTTAGATGAAAATCTTCGCCAAATTCTTCACCAAATTTGCGCAATTCTTCCAATGACAAATCATTCAGCTCACAGCCCTTATCTAAAGAATAACGGACAGCGTTTCCGATTTTCTCATGCGCGGTGCGGAAGGGAACACCCTTATGTACTAGATATGTCGCTGCTGCCATTGCATTCAAAAATCCTGTCTGCGCCGCAGCATTCATTAGATCAAACCTGAAATGCAGCGCGCGAGTAAACCCCGGCAGCACACACAACAGGCCCCGCATGGTGTCCGCGGCATCGAAGACCGACTCCTGGCCCTCCTGCAAGTCCTTGTTGTAGGCGAGCGGCAGTCCCTTTACCAGAGTTGCGATGGTCGTCGCCGCTCCCAGCAGCCGGGCACTTTTCCCCCGGGCCAGTTCCGTCAGGTCAGGATTTTTCTTTTGTGGCATGGCGCTCGATCCGGTCGAAAATGCTTCTGGCAAGTCCAAAAATCCAAATTCTGCCGTCGAATACAGCGTCAATTCCTCTGCAAACCGCGAAATATGTAGCCCAATCTGTGCAAGGGTTTGCGTAAACTCCAGCAGAAAGTCCCGATCACTAGTTGCATCCATGCTGTTCGCCGTAGGCCCATCAAATCCCAGCGCTGCCGCCGCAATCGTGCGGTCAAGCCGCAACGTCGCCCCGGCAATCGCACCCGAACCCAGCGGACACAAATTCATCCGCTTGCGCGCGTCCTGCAACCGCGAAATGTCCCGCAGCGCCATCTCCACATAGACCAACAGCCAGTGCGCCACCAGCACCGGCTCTGCCCGTTGCAAATGCGTGTAAGACGGCATCACCGCATCACCGGCCGCATCAGCCTGTCTGATCAGTGCCGTCGCCCATGCCGCCAGCCCGTCTATGCTGGCATCAATCTCATCACGCACAAAGAGGCGCATGTCCGTGGCAATCTGTTCATTGCGGCTGCGTCCAGTGTGCAGCTTCAGCGCCAGCGTGCCAATCTCTTCCGTCAGCGCCACTTCAACAAAGTGGTGAATGTCCTCTGAGGTTTCATTCGATTTCAGCCACATATCGCCATTTTTTGCAGCTTTTTTCTCAATCGCCAGCAGTCCGCCCTCAATTTCACTCAGTTCCGTAGGCGTGAGAATTCCTGCCGCTGCAATCGCGCGGGCATGGGCGGCACTAGCAGCTAGTTCTTGGGGAAGCAGTCGCCAATCAAATGGAAATGACCGTTGCCACCGCTCAAACTGCTTGTCCAGCGGCTCACGAAAGCGCCCTGACCACATTTTGCCTGCGGATTTTTTGGAGTTCGACATGGATATAGCTAATCCTCCTTTTTTCCGCTGCTCAGTTGTGGCATCTCCGCACCTTTACTGCTCAGCGTCAGCAGGCCGGTCTGCGCGTAGGTCATCAACTTGGCGCGAGTGTCGGAGATGTCCAGATTGCGCATCGTCAGTTGTCCAATGCGGTCTCGCGGTGAGAAAGTGGATTCGCCTTTTTCCATCGTTAGGCGCTCCGGCTTGAAGGTAAGGTTCGGCGACTCCGTATTCAAAATGGTGTAGTCGTTACCGCGGCGCAGCTCCAGGGCCACTTCGCCGGTGATGGGCTTGGCGATCCAACGCTGGGCGGCCTCGCGCAGCATTACAGCCTGGCTGTCGAACCAGCGGCCCTGATACAAAAGTCGTCCAAGCCTGCGGCCGCTGTCGCGATATTGCTCAATGGTGTCTTCGTTGTGTATGCCCGTGATCAGCCGTTCGTATGCAATGAAAAGCAACGCTAGTCCTGGTGCCTCGTAGATGCCGCGGCTTTTGGCCTCGATGATGCGATTTTCGATCTGGTCGCTCATGCCCAGCCCGTGGCGGCCACCGATGCGGTTGGCTTCAAGCATCAGATCAACTGGATCGTTAAACTCTTTGCCGTTCAGCGCAACAGGGAATCCTTCCTCAAAGCGAACGGAGACTTCTTCACGGGGTATCGCAACTTCATCACTCCAGAATGCAGCACCCATGATTGGGACAACGATCTTCATGCTGCTTGTCAGCAGCTCAAGGTCCTTGGCCTCGTGGGTCGCACCCAGTATGTTGGAGTCCGTCGAGTATGCCTTTTCCGCTGACATCTTATAAGCGAAACCAGCCTTCTGCATAAATGCTGACATCTCGGCCCGTCCGCCCAGCTCCTCAATGAAGGCGCTGTCAAGCCAGGGTTTATAGACCTTCAGCTCAGGGTTCACAAGCAGACCGTAGCGGTAGAAGCGCTCAATGTCATTGCCCTTATAGGTTGACCCGTCGCCCCAGATGTTGACCTCGTCCTCCTTCATCGCGGTCACCAGCATGGTGCCCGTTACAGCCCTACCAATCGGCGTCGTGTTGAAGTAGGTGACTCCGGCCGTGGTGATGTGGAATGCGCCAGACTGTAGCGCCGCAATGCCTTCACGGACCAGCGGATTGCGACAATCAATGAGGCGTGCCTTTTCAGCGCCGTACTCCATCGCCTTGCTTGGAATATCGTCGTAATTGGCTTCATCCGGCTGGCCTAAGTTGGCAGTATAGGCAAACGGCAGCGCACCTTTCTGCTTCATCCAGTGAAGCGCGGCGCTGGTGTCGAGGCCTCCGGAGAAGGCGATGCCAACTTTTTCGCCGATAGGCAGTGTTTCAAGAATTACAGACATGGAAAAACCCCGATAGCTTTCGCTATGTTTGTATATTTATGCAGCGTTTCAGTTCTACGAAAGGGCAGTGACCTCGGCGCGTTTCGCTAATTTTGAAGTCGATGCAGCCCGGTCGAAATTCCGCTCTGAGGGTGATTTGCCTGCACCATCCAGCAGCATCAGCAGCAGTGCCTTTTGCAGATGCATACGGTTTTCCGCCTGATCGAACACAATCGACTGCGGGCCATCCAGTACGCCGTCTGTGACTTCCGCGTTGCGGCGGGCAGGGAGGCAGTGCATGAATACCGCATCTGGAGCAGCGAGAGACATCAGCTTCTCATTTACCTGATACGGACGGAAAATCGGTTCGCGTTTGGTGGACTCATGCTCAAATCCCATGCTGACGCACACGTCAGTGTAGACCGCGCTTGCCCCGGCCACGGCCTTGGCTGCATCGTGCATCAGTGTAATGCTGCCACCAGTTGACTCGGCAATTTCAATGGCCTGGGCCACAATATCCAGCTTTGGAGCATAGCCCTTAGGAGTCGCAATGGTGCAATGCGCGCCCAATTGGGCGGCAGTCAAAATGAGCGAATGGCAGACATTGTTGCCGTCGCCGACGTAGCAGAACTTCAATCCGCGGGCGGTACCGAATTTTTCCTCCAAAGTCATGAAGTCCGCCAGTGCCTGGCAGGGGTGTTCATAGTCTGAAAGTGCATTGATCACAGGCACATCCGCACATTCGGCCATCTCCACAATGGTCTCATGGGCGTAGGTGCGCAGCACAATGACGTCCATCCAGCGCTCAAGATTGCGCGACATGTCGGAGAGAGATTCACGTTCTCCGAGGGGGGACTGGGTCTGATCGACGAAAACTGCGTTGCCGCCGAGGGTGTTGATGGCGGTCTCAAAAGTGAGGCGGGTACGCAGCGACGCCTTCTCGAAGAACATCACCATCTGCTTTGCATCCAATGAATTACGGTACTCTTTGGGATTGGCTTTCACGGCATGGGCCAGCTCCATAATGGAGGCAGTTTCGCTGACAGAAAGGTCGGCGATGGAGCAAAGGTCGCGGCCAGCGAGGGAGTCGGCGGAGCTGGCGAACTCCTCCGGGGACTGTGGGCCGGTGCATAGATAGGCAGAATTATGGTTGTTCAGTTTCTTTGAAATGGATATGGTCTTGCTAGCCATGGTGAGCTTCTCCCGCCAGCACTGGGCTGGGCTGTTCTTGTGTCTGTTCCTGTAGCTGGTCTTGATGCTGGTGTTGTTTCTGAATCTGGGTGAGGATGCTGTCCAGAGCGGCGACAGTCAGATCCACGTGCTTTTTCTCAATCACAAACGGTGGCAGAAACCGCAGAACGGTTTCGCTGGTACGGTTGATGATGATGTGCTGATCGAGCATGGCGGCAGCGGCCTTTTTGGCATCGTCGGCCGAGTCCAGTTCGACACAGAGCATCAGGCCGAGACCACGAACATCGATGACATTGCTGTGTTTTGCCGCGAGCCCCTGCAACTGCTGCTGGAAATAGGCCCCAACCTGTTGGACATGTTGCAGAATTTTGTTCTGCCTCATCCAGTCTATGGCGGCAATGGAGACGGCACAGGCCAGTGGGCCACCGCCAAAAGTCGTGCCATGCATTCCCGGAGAAAAGGCCAGCGCGGCCTCCTCTGTGCAGAGCATGGTGCCAATGGGGATGCCCCCGGCCAGCGGCTTGGCCAGCGTGACCACATCGGGCAGAATGCCGTAGTGCTGGTAGGCGCACCACTCACCGGTACGGCCCATACCGCACTGGATTTCATCGGCCAGCAGCAGGGCACCGGTCTGGTTGCACAATTCGCGGGCCACGGCGAAGAACTCTTTTGAAACTGGGCGGATACCGCCTTCGCCCTGTACTGGTTCAATGCAGATGGCGCAGACTTCATCACTAAAGCTGGCGCGCAGGTCCTCAATATCGTCAAATGCCACAAAAGCGACGTTGGGCATGACGGGGTCAAACGGCTCACGATACTTGGCCTTGTGGGTGGTTGCGACCGAACCCATGGTGCGGCCATGAAAGCTATGCTCCAGCGCCAAAATTTTGGTGCCGAGCTTTTTGCCCTGGCTGCGGAGTCTAGTAGCATGGGCGCGGGCAAGCTTCAGCGCCGCCTCCCAGGCCTCAGTTCCGCTATTGCAGAAGAAGGCGCGGTCCATGCCGGTCATTTCCGTCAGGCGCAGGGCAAGTGCAGCCTGGCCTTCATGATAGAAGAGGTTGGAGATGTGCAGCATCTTCCTACTTTGGGCTGCGATCGCATCGACGATCACGGGGTGCGAATGGCCGAGGGCGCTGACCCCGAGACCGCTGAGCATGTCAAGGTAAGTCGTGCCGTTCTCGTCCTTTAGGTAGACGCCATCGCCCTCAGTAAAGAGGACCGGGTTGCGCTCATAAGTCTGAAGCAACAGTTTTGACTCTGCCGCCTTCACTGACTCCAGTATTGGTTGGTTGTTCTTTTTCATGCCACCATCACCTCCGTTCCATCGTTGACCCGCGTACTGCATAAATCTGGTAGTACATTGGCTGCCTCTGCAGGCAAAATTCGCACCCGCTTTACACCATTGACCAGCGCGTTACGGCAGGCATCCAACTTGGGGAGCATTCCGCCGGAAATAATCGACGCTTTGGTGAGCGCGGGAATCTCCTTCACGCTGTGCCAGCGCATTACATTGCCGTCGGCACCCTTTACTCCGGGGACATCGGTGAGGAAAACGAGCGCATCGGCACCACAGGCACTGGCACAGGCGCTGGCCATTTCGTCGGCGTTGATGTTGTAATACTCCCCGTCGTAACCCAAGGCGATGGAAGAGATTACGGGTACAGCGTTCATCTTCCAGATTGCTTCCAGCCAGGCCGGGTTGGTGGAGACAATTTCGCCGACAAAGCCGAGGTCCGGGTCAGTTTTCTTCTTGCGGGCACGGAAGACCTGACCATCGCCACCGGCAAGGCCCATTGCGTCCTGCCCACGGGCGACCAGCGCGGCCACCAGTGACTTGTTGACCCTGCCAGCCAGCACCATGAGGGCGGCATCGCGGGTTTCCGCATCGGTGATGCGCAGGCCACTGACAAACTCACTCTTTTTACCCATTTGAGCTAGGGTGCGGGTCAATTGCACGCCGCCGCCGTGCACCAGCGCGACCTGATTACCGTCCTGCGCGAGGTCGGTAACGGCCTGTGCCACGCGCTGTAGCAATTCTGATTTTTCCAGGGCTGCGCCGCCAACTTTCACGACATATTTCATATCAGCCCCTCCGCTTCATTCCATCCGTACATAAGGTTCATATTTTGTACAGCTTGACCCGCTGCACCTTTCAATAAATTGTCCAGACAACTGACTAAGACAAGTCGCTTGCCGTCCGGGGAAAGCTCAAAACCGATGTCGCAGAAATTAGTGCGCACGACATATTGAATCTGGGGAAGATGACCGGCTGGGCGGACACGCACCAGCGGACTGCCCACATAAAACTCACGAAGTATTGCTTCGACACTTTTCGCTGAAGTAGTTGATTTCAAGCGTAGATAGATGGTGGAGAGGATGCCGCGGGGAATAGGCAGTAGATGGGGTGTGAACTGGATTTGATCGTTCGTGAGTCCCAATTGCTCCAACATTTCGCCGGTGTGCCGATGACCGAAAACGGCATAGGCAGAGAGATTGTCTGCGGCATACATAAAGTGGGTCTTGGCGGTTGCGGCCTTGCCGGCACCGCTGACACCACTCTTGGCATCACAGATAATTCCGTGGTTGAGGTCGACCACACCCGCCTGCACCAGTGGGGCGAGGGCGAGGATGATGGAAGTCGCGTAGCAACCGGGGTTGGCGACGAGGCGGGCCTCGGCGATGTCCTCGCGATGCAGCTCGGGGCAGCCGTAAACTGCTTCGGCCTGGAGCGCAGCGGCGGTTGAGGGGTTGGTGTCTACGAGCTTGTAAACAGAGCGGTTAGCGTCTGACTGCAAGCGCCATGCACCACTCAGATCGATAATGCGAATGCCATGTGCAATGGCCTCTGGGACCCAGTCGCGGGACTGCTCATGCGGGGTTGCGAGGAAGAGGATGTCGATACCGGACTCGGCCAACTGCTTGAAAGTAAATGGTTCTATCACCACATCCTCAGTGATGCTTGAGAGTTGCGGCTGTAATTCAAACAAAGTAGAGGTCTTTTGCTCAGAGGCAGCTTCGGCGAGGCGACCGACGAGGAGGGGAGCGAGGACTTTGATCCGAGGATGACCGAGGAGCAGCCGCGCGAGTTCGCCACCGGCATAGCCGCTGACACCGGAGACGGCGACACGGCCGGTACGTGGGGCGGCGTGGACCTTTTCTGGCATAGCGATGGATTGCGTAGTGGACATTACTGGAGGTACTCCTCAAGTTTGGTTTTTAGCGAGGCGGCCTTGAGGTCGTCGGGGCAGATGATGAGGACGGTGTCGTCCCCCGCGATAGTGCCGACGACTTCGTCCCAATCTTCATAGTCGAGTGCAGCGGCGACAGGCTGGGCGCTGCCGGTGGTGGTGATGAAGACAAGCAGGTTTTTTGCCTGAAGGACTTCCATGCCGAAGTTGCGCAGGGTGTCGTCGATGTCAGGGACATCGTCGTCTTCAATGGCATCAGCGGGGAAGGCGTAGCCATTGGCACCCTTATAGATATGAAGCTCATGGATGTCGCGGGAGAGGGTGGCCTGGGTGACGGTAAATCCGCGGGCGGCAAGTTTGCGGCGCAGGTCGTCCTGGCTGACAATTTTGCCGCTGGCGAGTAGCTCACGAATTGCGTCATGCCGTTGCCGTTTCATGGGTTTGCCTGAATGAGATACATAAAAAATGCACGGTGTCAGCTATGCCGAACCGTGCATAAACATACATCTAAATGTATAAATATACAGCCGAGATGTCAATAGTTATCTTAAAAATAGGGGTAAAAAGTGCAAAATTAGATAGGCAAATACCATTTTAAGCCACGAAAATGAGTGCTTTTGGGGCCCCGTTCAGGGGCAGGATGACAAAAAGGCAGGGGACAGGGATTAGAAGGTCAAAGGCAAGGGTGAAGGCCAGAGCAAAAGAAGAAGCAGATCTCTCGTCGCTTTGCTCCTCAGGATGACAAGGTAGAGGCAGAGGTATTCGTGCTGCGCACGACAATATTCGCCTCTAGCCCACCCTTCGCAAAGGAGGCGAAGGATGGGGCACTGTGTGAAACAGTGGGCACGGGAGGGGATTACCAGAGTTCCTTCGCCTGGGGGAAATATTTCTGCTACATTGCACTGGGTGCTGTTTCTGACGCTGAACTTTATTTAGATATTTGATAGATACGAAGGTCTGTTTCGATGCTGGATTTACGGACTGTTAACGATATATTTCTGCGGGCGGCGAGTCGCGGGCCGAAGCGGGTCATTCTTTATCAAGATAGCAATGGGGTGTGGCAGCCGATGGCGTCACTGGATTTGCGGGAGCGGGTGCGCCGTTTTGCGGCGGCGCTGCGCCGGTGGGGCGTGGGGCGTGGGGAGCGGGTGGTGCTGGTGGCAGAAAACCGGTGGGAGTGGCCGGTGGCAGACTTCGGCATTCTGGCGATAGGGGCGGTGTGTGTGCCGCTGTATCCGACGGAGACGGTGGCGCAGTTGGCGTACATGATTCGCGACTCGGGGGCGAAGGTTGCGGTGGTATCGACGAAGGCGCAGTTGAGGAGGATGGAGCTAATACGGGAGCAGGCGGGGCTGGAGCGGATAGTGATGATGGACGCGCTGGAAGGCGAGCCGGGTGCTGATGAGTTTCAGGTGGTCCTTGATAATGAGTCGCCGGAGTATGGGAATGCGGAGCTGGAGGCGGATGCCCATGCGGCGAAGCCAGAGGACCTGGCTACGATTATTTATACGTCGGGCACGACGGGCGA
>Ga0116230_10002770_pt1 | contig 16939 bp, 14 predicted proteins | sample S1TSphfallax_3_FD_88678 | JGI IMG/M metagenome (GOLD analysis project Ga0116230, IMG submission 88678) | Host-associated microbial communities from peat moss isolated from Minnesota, USA - S1T2_Fd - Sphagnum fallax MG | ecosystem: Host-associated > Plants > Peat moss > Unclassified | place...
GTCGTTACAGACCCAGGCTCCTAGTCGATGCTGCAGGAGGCTCGCGACTTCGGATGCTCGGTCACTTCCTTATCGTCGCAGGACTGCTGGTGGTCTCGATCGTGCTCACGCTCGCGTTCATGGCTTGCGCCGGGTCCTTGCACTCGGAATCGAAGGTCGGCGAGCAGGCCTTCTTCGGTGTCACTGTTTTCCTATTCCTTTGGGCTCTCTTCAGCACGCTTGAGCTCGTCAAGCTCGTGCTCGGCATCGCCGTGACGAATACCGAGCTCCATCAACTCCCGGGTGCTGATGAACGCGACCAGCAGACGTGGTGACGAGCCTCGGCGAGCCGTTGCGGTGCATCAGCCGAAGCGCAGACCCCCCTGTTGCTACAGCTCTAGCAACTCCCGTCCGGATGTGATTTGGTAGGTGCAGGTAACGGAGACGTTGCCGACCCAAAAGAGACGAGTTCGGCCGTACCGACCTTCTCCCACCACTCGCACCTGATCTGTCGAGTCGAATGAATCTTTCGATTTCGTGGTCGACGAATGCTGGCCACCGTGGCCGATTACGTCAATGTAGGGATGGCGGTCGGTAACAAAGCTCATTCCAGTTCCGGATGACGCATGGATGGCCTCCGCTGAACTGGCGAACGGAGACACCGATTTGGCCGCGTCATGGCGTCTCGGCACAAGGCGGCGTGCGCGCCCATCGGCCGGCCGGGTCTTGCCCGTGCCGCGGCTGCGGGCCATGGCCGAGCGGATCGGCGCTTCGGGGACGACCGGGACCCATCGCGGGCCGGGTGGCTCGCGCACAACACGCTGCTGGAACGGGTGGGTGCATGAGGGATTCCGACGAGCGAAGGTCTTACCAAACGCCACAGCTCGACGCTGTCGACGTAGTAGCGCCAGGCGCACCGCGACATCGTCGTCAGGCTCATCCCGGCGCTGTCGCACCTCCTCGCATCGGCGATGTGTCGGTGTCAATCATGAGGTGCACAAGGGCCGCTTATGACAGGCGAGAACAGGCCTGCAAATGGCGGTACAGGAAATAGGCAACAGCGGTCAAAGGCGGTCAAACAGTGGGTGGCAAATTGAGGTGATAATCCAACTGGGGCTCTCAGCCAGCCAGTCCGAGGAAGACGACGACGGCTCGATCAAGACGGACCATGTCTTCATCAGCGAGGCGGCCGATTCGCTCGCCAAGCTTCGCTCGCCTCACTGTCGTCAGCTTGTCGATCATGAGGCTGCTCGGCTCGTTAAGGCCGTTCTGCTCACTCACTTCCACGAGGAGCCGGAAGAGCGGTGCCTCGGTGGGGTCGGTCGTGAACGCGCAGACGGTGATCGAGTCAGTCGCGTCGAACCGGTCATCCTGGACGATGACAACCGGCTAAGGCTTGCCGACGTAGCCAGACCCCGCTGCCGCGGTCCAGACCTCGCCACGCCTCACTCCTCGTCAGCCGAGAGCGCGTCGATGAAGTCTTGGTCGTCCTGCGCTATCGGAGAGGACGCAACCAGCGCGCTCTGCCGGTGGGCCTCCGCGACGAACTGGGGCGCTCGCACATCGGGAACCCAGATTTGGACTGGACGTAACCCCTCCGCGCGAAGCCGCGCCCGATGCGCCTGCACACGAGTCCGAACGGACGAACCATGGTCGGTAGCCACACCTCAAAGTTACATGTAACGGCTTGGTCTCGGTATGTGCCCATTCAGGAATGCAGGGAACTACGGAGGGCTTTCTGGCTGATGGGCTGGCCTATCGACGTTTGCGTCGACACCCCTCCCCGATGATCCGCTCCTGGAGCCAGCGGCGGATCCTCTCCTCGATGTACACCACATCACGGGACGACAACTCGCTCCTCAGACCTTGCGCCTTCGACGACAACGGCAACCGGTGCGTCACACACCGCCGCGGCCAGCTTCGCGAGCTCGTCGTCAACCCGTCCGAGTCTCGAGAGCGTACGCGTCGACCGCTTTGAGATAGCGCTCCTTAGCGTCATCCGCGAGCCAAGAAGCAATGAATGAGTTGCGCGCGAGCCGGTAGTAGTCCGAGGAATCGAACAGTTCACTCTCGATCAGCCTCGACATCAACGGGCCGAGCGTGCCACTGGCGAACAGACCTGGGTCGTCCGAGTTCACGGTGACGAGAAGTCCCCGATCAAGCATGGTGCGCAGTGCCGAGAGCCGACGAGGTGCCGTTTCGCCGTGACGCCACGTCGGGCACACCGTGAAGCAGATGTTGCGCTCGATCGAGTCTGCGACGAGGTCCTCGTCGTACAGGACGTCGATGCCGTGATCAATCCGCTCCACCCGCAAGATGTCGAGGCACCGTCGGATGTCGGCGGTCGCATTGGGCAAATCGCAGTCGCAGTGAGAGGTGAGGTGGTAGCCCTCCGAGCGGGCTGCATCGAACACGGGCCGAAAGGCGGAGGTCCAGCCATCGATCTCGTTGTCGTCGAGCCCCACACCAATGATGTGTTCACGCCAACGCCTCGCAAGTCGCAACATCTCGAGAGCTTCGTCGGCGGGGCGATCACGATGGAAGCACATGATGAGCGCCGTCTCCAGCCCGTACCGTGCATTGCTGTCAGCCACCCCGGCCGTCAAGCCGGAAAGCAGTTCATCGAACGACACGCCTCGATCCACATGGGCCTGCGGATCGAAGAACACCTCTGAATAGACGACGTTGTCGGCGAGACGACTTCGCCCGTGCTCCATGACGATCTCATAGACATCGCGCTCGGTGCGGATCGTGGCAATCGACGCGTCATAGACCGACAAGAACGCCCGTAGTGCCTCAGCGGGCGGCGTACCGGGCGTGACGATTCCGTTGCCCGCAACGGGTCCGATCCCGCAGAGAGGGAAGCGGTCGAGATCTGCTTCGAGGCCGTTGCGCTGTGCGCAGGTCCGCCGCAGATCCGGCGTGATCGTGCCCTCGAAATGGACGTGGAGCTCGGCCTTCGGTATCCGGGCGAGAACCGGCATCGCCTCCATTGCGCCCTGACGCTACTGCGCCCTTGGGCGCTGCCTTAGCACTGCGCACCGCCCCAGTAACGTGATGGACCGTGTCCAACGTCCTGAGTTCTCTTCCCGTGGGTGAGCGTGTCGGCATTGCCTTCTCGGGCGGCCTCGATACGTCCGTTGCCGTGGCGTGGATGCGCCACCACGGAGCGATCCCGTGCACCTATACCGCAGACCTCGGTCAGTACGACGAGCCGGATATCTCCTCGGTGCCGGGCCGGGCTACGGCCTACGGCGCTGAGCTCGCTCGCCTTGTCGACTGCAAGAGCCAGCTCGTCAACGAAGGGATTGCGGCGATCGCCTGTGGTGCGTTCCATATACGTACCGGCGGCCGGACCTACTTCAACACCACCCCCCTCGGGCGCGCCGTGACCGGCACCTTGCTCGTACGTGCAATGCACGACGATGGCGTGTCGATCTGGGGAGATGGCTCGACCTATAAGGGCAACGACATCGAACGCTTCTACCGATACGGGCTGCTGGCCAACCCGCAGCTGCGCATCTACAAGCCGTGGCTCGATGCAGCGTTCGTCAGTGAGCTGGGCGGTCGTAAAGAGATGTCCGAATGGCTCGTGTCCCAGGGATTGCCCTACCGCGACAGCGTCGAGAAGGCATATTCGACGGACGCAAACATCCTCGGCGCCACGCACGAGGCCAAGCTGCTTGAACATCTCGATCGCTCACTCGAGATCGTCGAGCCAATCATGGGAGTCGCCTACTGGCGTCCCGATGTGGACATCGAAACCGAGGACGTGACGATTGGATTCGAACGCGGCAGGCCTACGTCGATAAACGGGCGAATCTTTGACGACAACGTCGAGTTGCTCACTACGGCGAACGCTATTGGCGGTCGCCACGGGCTCGGCATGTCTGACCAGATCGAGAATCGGATCATCGAGGCCAAGTCACGCGGAATCTACGAGGCTCCCGGCATGGCGTTGCTGTTCGGAGCGTACGAGCGCCTGGTGACTGCTATCCACAACGAAGACACCATCGCGACGTATCACGACGAGGGCCGACGACTCGGGCGCCTGCTTTACGAGGGACGGTGGTTTGACCCGCAAGCCATGATGCGTCGAGAAGCGCTGCTGCGCTGGGTCGCTTCTGCGGTCACCGGTGAGGTCACGCTGCGCTTGCGACGCGGCGACGACTACTCCATCGTGAGCACGAAGGGGCCGGCGCTGTCGTACCACCCGGACAAGCTGTCCATGGAGCGCACCGAGGATGCTGCCTTTGGCCCGACTGACAGGATCGGTCAGCTGACCATGCGCAATCTCGACATCGCCGACACGCGCGCCAAGCTGGAGCTCTACGCCAGCCTCGGCACGCTGACCGCCGGGGACAGCGATCTTGTCGGCGAGCTGGTATCAGGAGAAGAGCTGGAGACCTCGGCGAAATCCGAGATCTCCAGCAGCGACGTCATCGTCAGGCGTGGCGCTCCCGTCGAGGCAGCGACTGACTCTGGGTAGCCAAGCTCGACGTCAGGGTCGGCCGGCGTCGATCCATGCCTGCACGCGAGCATCGGCGATGCGGCGAGCATGCGGCAACTCCGCCCAGAACCGAAAGCGCAACTTCTCATCGTCGTCGAGCTGCGAGAACAGAGTCTTGCCACCACTGTCCACTGAAGACGTCATCCTTGAAGCCCGCTGTGCACCGACGACGCGACGCCTGCCGCCATCGGGCGTCCCGAGCTCACTCAGTCGCTGAAGCTCGTTGCGGATTGGATCGGCGTGCTTCTCGCAAGCGAGCAGCACGTAGTCGCGGCCTAGAAAACCGAAGCGAAGGCGGGCACTCGCCTCCGACTCGAGTCCGGACGCCTCGGCGTAGCAGACGTCGCAAAGATCTTGGACGATGGTGCGAGTAGGCACGTGTACAACTCCTAAGTTAATCGCTAAGAACCTCAACTTAGCACTGTCAGCTTGGCATTGACTGGTCACCTTTGGAGACGAATTTTGCTTTTTCTGCAAGAGATGCGTTGAATCCCCTCAGTAGGAGACGAAGTCAATCGACTCGTGACACCATCTTTCTGGTTGATCATGGGGCTATAATCAATCTCACCGCGGCCATAAACAGTTAATTGTAGAGTGTGCAAATCGTTGCAATCTTCGCAGCCTGCCATGCAGAGACGAGCACGCACCGACCTTGCTCGGATACGATGACGCTCGAAATTCCGAGATACCACGTCGGAGTACTTGCTATTTCGCCCCTTCTCGCCATGACCTGGGCGAGATCAAGGAGCGCCGCGTCCAAAGGAGCATGACCGCCAATGCCGAACTGGGGATTCGAGACTCGACAGATCCACGCCGGGGCCGTGCCGGACCCAGCGACCGGGGCTCGCGCAGTTCCGATCTATCAGACGACGAGCTACGTCTTCCGGGACACTGCCCATGCTGCAGCGCTCTTCGGTCTGGAAGAGCTCGGCTTCATCTACACGCGCCTGATGAACCCCACGCAGGCGGTCTTTGAGGAACGCGTTGCTTCGTTGGAAGGTGGCGTTGCTGCGCTTGCCGTCGGTAGCGGTCAAGCTGCCGAGACGATCGCACTGCTCAATCTTGCGGAGGGAGGCGGGCACATCGTCTCTTCAGCGTCGCTCTACGGAGGCACGTACAACCTGCTCCACTACACGCTTCCAAAGCTCGGGATCGACGTGACGTTCGTCGCAAACCCCGACGACATCGACGCCTGGCGAGCCGCGATTCAGCCGAATACGAAGGCCTTCTACGCTGAGAGCCTTGGAAACCCGAAGGGGGACGTCCTCGACTTCGAATCGGTCTCTGCCCTTGCTCATGAGCACGGGATTCCGCTCGTTGTCGACAACACCGTTGCGACGCCGTATCTCGTGCAGCCGCTCACGCACGGAGCCGACATCGTCGTTCACTCCGCCACGAAGTTCATCGGAGGACACGGCACGTCGATCGGCGGAATGATTGTCGACGGGGGAACCTTTGACTATGAGGGCAGCGGCCGATTCCCGGGCTTTACCGAACCTGATCCGAGCTACCACGGCCTCGTCTTCGCAGATCTCCCCGAGCCGCTCTTCCCGGCGCGCTTCGTCTTGAAGGCTCGCCTTCAATACCTGAGAGACATCGGAGCTTCAATCGCACCCATCAATTCCTTCCTCTTCCTTCAAGGACTCGAGACGCTCAGCCTCCGAATGGAACGCCATGTCGCGAATGCGACCGCCGTGGCGCACTGGCTCGAAGCTCGCGACGAGGTCGAATGGGTCTCTTATGCAGGTCTCGAGTCAAGCCCCTGGCACGCTCGGCAGCTCAAATACCTGCCGAAGGGCGCTGGCGCGATCGTCGCGTTTGGAGTGACTGGCGGTGCCGATGCCGGTCGTCGATTCATCGAAGGTCTCGAGCTCTTCAGCCACCTTGCAAACATCGGCGACGTGCGTAGCCTGGCCATTCACCCTGCGTCTACGACGCACTCCCAGTTGACGGAGTCGGAGCAGCGCGACACCGGCGTCACGCCGGAGCTCATCCGCCTCTGCGTCGGGCTCGAGTCGATCGAGGACATCATTGCGGATCTCGAAGCCGGACTACGCGCCGCAAAGGGCGCGTGAGCTCGACTTCCGACCACAGTGTCTGGCGGGCTCCAGATTTCCCCGGTTACCGTCAGTTCGTCCAGCTCGACGGTGAAGCCAGTGAAGGTGACAGCGGGAGGCTGAGCGTCGAAGGGATCGTGGCTCGCGGCAGCGGCAGCGGCTTTACCTTTGAAGGCGGCGGTGACCTGGAGACGGTGTCCGTCGCTTTCGAGACTTGGGGCACGCTCGATGCCGATCGCTCCAATGCGATCCTCGTCCTTCATGCACTGACAGGCGATTCACACGCCACCGGCCCCGCTGGTCCCGGCCATCTCACCCCCGGGTGGTGGAGCGACATGATCGGACCAGGCGCTGCCTTAGACACCGGCCGGTACTTCGTGGTCTGTCCGAATGTGCTTGGGGGTTGTCAAGGCACGACGGGGCCGGGAACGCTTGCTGGAGATGGCCGCCCTTATGGCTCACGCTTCCCTCTCATCACGATACGGGACCAGGTTCGCATTGAGGCAGCACTTGCCGATGCTCTGGGGATCGCCCGATGGGCGGCGGTCGTCGGTGGGTCCATGGGCGGAATGCGGGCACTCGAATGGGCCGTCGGCTATCCCGAGCGCGCGGAGCGTGTTGTCGTCCTTGCTACGGGGGCCTATGCCACTGCCGACCAGATTGCCCTGGCTTCGCTTCAAATTCGAACCATTCGGAACGATCCGTACTTTGCGGGAGGCGACTATTACACGGCGGGCCGCCGACCGGTCGATGGTCTGTCCGTCGCTCGAGGAATTGGCCAGTACAGCTATCGCAACCATGCAGAGCTCGAACAACGCTTTGGACGCCAAGCCCAAGCCGCTGAAGAACCTTTGCAGGGTGGGAGATTTGCCATCGAGTCCTATCTCGAGCACCACGGAGCAAAGCTCGCTCAGCGCTTCGACGCCAACTCCTACATCGTGCTCAGCGAGGCACTCAATCTCCACGATGTCGGGCGTGGCCGAGGTGGCGTGGCTGCGGCACTTCGAGGAGTCACCGCGCAGATGACGGTGGTTGGCATCGCATCCGACCGGCTTTACCCCCTCCAACTCCAGGAAGAGCTGGTAGGTCTTCTGCCTGCCAGCACACACTTCGAGGTGATCGATTCGGCCTTCGGCCATGACGGCTTCTTGCTGGAGTCGATCCCGATCGCCCAGATCCTTCGCTACGCGCTCGATTCCAGCTCATGAACGAACCGGCCAGACCAGTGCCGCTGTACGGCCACGGTCGCGAAATCGTCAGTGCCCGGCTATCCGATGCGGCTCATAGGGGTCTTCCAGACTCTCGATCTCGTCGGGGTCAAGCTCGCAGCTGAGCGCGCCAAGGAGGTCGGTCAGCTGCGAGGCCCTGGTCACGCCCACAATCGGGGCGGACACTGCAGGCTTAGCGAGCACCCATGCCAAGGCCACCTGCGCTCGGGTCATGCCACGCTTTGCTGCGATGTCTGCCACTCGCTCGACGATGATCCGATCGTCATCGGCGTAGAGACGCTTTCCGAACTCGTCGGTAGCGCTTCTCTCGGTAGCTTCGTCCCATGGGCGTGTCAGCCTTCCTCTGGCAAGAGGGCTCCAAGGGATGACACCCACGCCCTCATCCATGCAGAGCGGGAGCATCTCGCGCTCCTCTTCTCTATAGAGCAGGTTGTAGTGGTTCTGCATCGTTGAGAACCTCGTCCATCCGTGGATATCGGCAACGTGCAACATCTTGGCGAATTGCCACGCGTACATGGAGGAGGCCCCGACGTAGCGCGCCTTCCCGGCTTTCACGACGTCGTGCAATGCCTCCACAGTCTCCTCGACCGGCACCGTTGGATCGAAGCGGTGAATCTGGTAGAGGTCGACGTAGTCCGTACCGAGCCGGCGCAAGCTGTGATCAATCTCGGCGAAGATGGCTTTGCGGGAGAGCCCTGCGCCATTCGGCCCCTCGTGCATCCGTCCGTTGACCTTCGTCGCAAGCACGACCTCGTCCCGATTGGCCATCTCCGCGAGCGCTCTCCCCGTGATCTCTTCGCTGCTCCCATCGGAGTACACGTTCGCTGTGTCGAAGAAGTTCACGCCAGCTTCGATCGCTTGACGGATGATCGGACGCGCATCCTCCTCGGTCAAGCTCCATGGGTGTGCGCCCCTCCCTGGCTCGCCAAAGCTCATGCAGCCGAGGCAGATCCGGGATACGTCGAGGCCCGTCGAGCCAAGTTTCACGTAGTCCATCGCGTGTCCTTTCCTTTGTCGGGTTCATCACCTACCCAGGTAATGCCCCATGGTGAACGAATATCGCGCGCACAGTCAGACCAAGTACCCGCGGATTGGTTGTCGCCCAGATGCCCTGGTGATAGCCCACAGGACCAGATAGCTACGGCATGAAGAATGACGAACTATCCTCTAACTAGACCGACACCTACCATACTTTTTGACCAGTAAGCAGCGTTCTTACTTTCTCACAAGCCACTTGATCTGGATGTTTGTCGTCACAACCTGCGGATGCGGATGGTCTCGTCGAGATGTGCCAGTCGGTCGAGCATCTCTTCGGTGTACTCCGCAGCGACGTCGGTGATCACGTAGCCGATGTCACCGCGTGTACCGAGTGCTTGGCCCTCGATGTTGACCTTGTTCTCCGCAAAGATGTTGTTGATCGTCGCCAACACGCCAGGAGTGTTGCGGTGGATATGGACGAGTCCGTGCCCACCGGTCCGGCGCGCCAACTCGACCTCGGGAAAGTTGACCGACAGCGATGTGATGCCGGTCCGCATGTAGTCAACGAGCTTGTGCGAGACGAACTGGCCGATGTCCACTTGGGCCTCTTCGGTGCTCCCACCGACGTGCGGCGTCAAGATGACGTTGTCGAGGCCTTGCAGCTCGGATACAAACACCTCGCCCTTGCCGGCTGGCTCCCTCGGAAAGACGTCAATTGCTGCGCCGGCGAGCTGCCCGGAGGCAATCGCCGATCGAAGCGCGCCGTGGTCGACGACAAAGCCCCGACTCAAGTTCAAAAAGATGGTTCCTGGCCGCATCATGGCGAACTCAGCCTCGCCGAACAGGTCCCGGTTGTCCGGGCGGCCGTCGACATGCAGGCTCACGATGTCCGAGGTGGAGAGCAGCTCCTCGAGGGTTGCACAACGCTGCGCATTACCGAGCGCGAGCCGGTCGCTTGCGTCGTAGAAGGATACGGACATACCGAGGCTCTCTGCGACAACGGAGAGCTGAGTGCCGATGTTCCCGTAACCGATGATGCCAAGCCGACGACCGCGGACCTCGTGGCTGCCGATAGCAGACTTGTCCCACACTCCCGCGTGCATGTCACGGTTCTTATCGGTCAATCGCCTTGTCAAGGCGATGATCTCGGCCAATGCGAGCTCCACGACACTTCGGGTGTTCGAGAAGGGAGCGTTGAACACCGCGACCCCTCGTCGAGTGGCTGCAGTGAGATCGATCTGGTTCGTACCGATGCAGAAAGCGCCGACTGCGACGAGTCCGGCGCTCTCCTCGAGCACCGCCTCGGTGAGCTGAGACTGTGAGCGAATCCCAAGCAGCTCGACACCGTCGAGATTCGCAGCCAGCTCTGAGCCGCTCAGGGCCCGGTCGAGCTGGTGTACCTCCCATCCGGAGGAACTGAGGACCTCCGCCGCTCCGGGGTGGATGTTCTCGAGGAGCAGGGCCTTGGGCCGAGAAGACATCGTCGTAGGCATGCCTCCACGGTACAGCGCACCCCGACGGAGTGGCTTCACGCCCGCATGGGCGCACGGCCCTATGATGCCGAGCGTTGCGGCACGTGCTTCGAAGGGGCACGCAAGGAAGCGTTCATCAAAACAGCGCCGGGGGGACACATGATCATCGCCTTGCCATCCAGCATCAGTCCCCCCGCGATCGTGCGAGGGCCTTCCGCCGAGGCCTCAGCGCCGACCGTGCGACTCCTTGCGTGCACCGGCAAGACGGTGCACGAGCCGAGCAGCTTTGTCATCTCATGTGCGGATTACAACTCCGAGCTGACCAAGACCCGCTGGACGTCCTGGAATGGCACGAGCGCCGTAGGAACGACAACGTTCGGGCTGAACTTGTGCAACCCCTACTGTGCCGCCTCGCGAATCAGCTTCTTCCCAGACAGCAAAGTCGTGCTGTCAGACCCGGTGACGACTCGTCATGGTCGGCTCTACTCCAAGCTCGTCGTGACGTACAAGCTCCACGGTAAGTCCGACACCTTCGCGTTTTCCTGGAAGGGCGATCCGTCTTTTTGAATTCAGCCAGCTCGGGGGCCACCCCACAGCCAGCGTCAGCCCTCGATTGCGGCGAGCGGGATTGACGAATCCTCATCGTTGACGTCACTGACCGGCCGACCTTTGTGACGACGAACCATTGTCGAAGCCGCATCTGCGTCTCGTATGAACTGTGCAGCGATGCCAGACAGAAGGCAAAACCCGGCAGCGGTGAGGAAGGCGGCGTGGTAGCCGCTCAGATCGGCAACCGGGCGGCTGTGCGTGGACGTCGTGACACCCACAGCGACGATCACGGATGTGAAGACTGCGACACCGAGCGCCCCGCCGAGCTGGCGGATCGCGTTGAACATCGTCGATGCCCGTCCTGTGTCGCTCGGGGAGATCGTGGCAAACGACGCAGCTTGGGTCGGTACGAAGACCTGCCCGAGCGACAGTCCCATGCCGAACAGCACGAGCCGGGCGAGCCACAGGCTCGTGTCGGCGCCGAGCGTCGCGAGCAGCCCGATGAACACCGTCAACCCGAGGTTGCCGAGCAGTACATGACGGCGCGGGCCGAGGCGTGGATACACGAGGCGGGCCGCTAGCTGGGCACCGACCATCACGCCGAGCGCCTCGGGGAATGTGCTCAGACCCGCCTGAAGGGCCGAGAGGCCACGTCCGTCTTGAAAGTAGAGCGTGATGACGTAGAGCACACCGAGCAGTGCGGCAGTCGTCAACAAGATGACGGAGGTTCCAACCCTGAACAGCTTGTTGGCGAGGAGGCGGAGGTCGATGAGCGGCCGAGCGGTCACCAGCTCGACCAGGACGAGCACGGTGAGGAGCACGACGCCCACGGCAATGGTGGCCAACACCGGTGTCGCCGTCCAGGACTGCTCCGGTCCCTCGGAGATGCCGTACATCAGCGATCCGAGTCCGACACCAGCGAGCAGAAAGCCCCGCAGGTCAAAGGGCCCAGGATCGTCCTCGGGCACCGAGTCGAGGAAGATCGCTCCGAACAGCACTGCAGCGATGCCTATAGGTACGTTCACGTAGAACACCCATCGCCACGAGAGGTCGCTGACGAGCAGGCCTCCGAGCACCGGTCCCGTCGCCGGAGCAAGTGCAGTCGGTGTCGTGAGGATGCTCGACGCTCGCACGCGCTCGGCAGGGGGAAAGGCCCGATAGAGCATCGCCATGCCGACCGGCGTCATCATCCCGCCACCAACGCCCTGCAAAATGCGGAATGCGACGAGCTGCCCGATATTTGCCGCAAGTCCGCACAGCGCCGATGCCACCGTGAACAGCACGATGGCGACGAGGAGCACACGCTTGCCCCCGAAGCGGTCGCCCAGCCATCCCGAGGCCGGGATGAACACCGCCAAGCTGACGAGGAAGGCGATCGATACGCTGCTCACCGACGTCGAAGCGACGTGGAAATCGCGGCCGATGGTGGGGAGTGCGACATTGACGATGGTCGTATCCATGATCGACATGAACATCGCCGCTACGAAGACCACCGAGACAGCGATCTTCTGATTGATGTGCCGCTCAGCCGCTGCGCGATCGCTCACGAGAACGGTGCAATCTCGTCAATGCTGGCAAGCGTCTCGGAATCGAGCGAGACCCGCTTCGTTGCTGCGTTGTCCCGAACCTGCTCCGCGCTCGTCGCACCGGCGATCACGGATGCAACCACCTCCCGGCTAAGAAGCCACGCAAAGGCCAGGTCCACCAGCGTGCACCCTGCGGCAAGGGCCACGTCCTCCAAAGCATCAATCTGATCAAGGCGAGCGTCGGATATCTCTCGCTCTCGGCGACCGACGTCCACGGTCAAGCGGCTACCAGCAGGAAATGGCCGATCCCTGCGATATTTGCCCGTCAGTAGGCCATTCGCGAGCGGGTAGTACGGCAGGAAAGCCATATCGAGTTCGTCGCAGGCGCGAAGCACGTCGCGTTCGGCGTCACGATGGAGGATCGAATAGTGATTCTGCACGCTGACAAATCGGGCAGCGCCCTCTTCGACTGCGAGAGCGGCTTCGCGGAGCTGGCTGGCAGAGAAATTCGAGCAGCCGATCTCGCGCACCAAGCCCTTGGTGACAAGCTCATCGAGCGCGGCAAGGGTCTCGCCAATCGGCACCGTGTCATCGGGACGGTGGAGCTGGTAGAGGTCGATGTGATCAGTGCCGAGGCGCGCCAAGCTGGACTCCACCGCGCTACGCGCATACGCCGGAGCTGACCCGCCTTCGCCTCCACTGACCGGCATGCCCCACTTGGTAGCTACGACGACTTCGTCGCGATGCGAACCGAGCGCTCGGCCGAGATACTCCTCGCTCAAGGTGTTGCCGTAGATGTCAGCCGTGTCGAAGAAGTTGATGCCCTCGTCGAGGGCCGCTCCGACGACATCGACTGTCGACGGAAAGTCGATCCGGCCCCCGAAATTGTTGCAGCCGAGCCCGACGATCGTCACGTCAAGCGAACCGATCTGCTTGGTCTCCACCCGACTGTTCTACCAGTCGAGTGGGTCCTTCTGACCACCGGCATTCAGTGCTTGACGAGCTTCATCACCCAGTTGCGCGGCGAGATGTGGAAGATAAACAGCTTGTGTGCCGGTGCAGCGTCGAATGCACGCACCTGGGCGACCCAAGCGACCTTGGGAAGAGGCCGATAGTGCCAATCCTGCGGGATGGCATAGAGCGATGCCACGACGAGCATGGTCACGCCAAGGGCACTGGCGCCCAGCCTGACGACGAAGCGGGCGCTCAGCCGACGCGTGCCCGTGCCAAATCCTCGCACCCGCGTCGCAAGCCACACACCATCGGCGAGAAGCGCAACGGTTGGGAAGAACCAGTAGCGCATCTGGGGATCGAGAGCGAGAGCCTGCCACTGGATCTTCCTGACGCTCACGACGGGGTCGAGCAGCGAAGCCGCGAGTAGGAGGCCCGCGTAGAGGTTGACCAGCTTGAGCTCGAGCGGGCCAAAGACCATCACGGCCACGACGAGGACTGCTCCGCCGATGAAGAGCGCCTGTGACTGGCCGATGTCATGGGGCCCGGTGACACTTGCCAGCTGGATCTTCTCGCCGAGAAACGCGCCGCCCACGATCTCGTTGCCTGCGATCTCGAGAAATCGCGCCCAGGAGGCCCCGAGTCCCGCGTAGATACCTCGAGACGAACTGAGTAGCTCGCCAATCTGGATGCAAGCGAGCACGACGGTCTCGACGAGGAGGACGACCGACCAGCGTGTACGGCGCGCAAGCATCACGACCAGCGCGACGACGGTGAGCGCTATCGCGAACGGTCCGGTGAGGTCCGAGAGGAACACGACGAGGACGTCAAAGATCTGCCATGGGAGCCGCCCGGGGGCTGCGACCGTGACGAGCAGCGCGAGCAGCGCGAGATGCCACTGGGCATTCGTCAGGTTGGCGTTGATCTCTCGCGAGTTAGGCAGAGCAAGGTAGAGCGCAGCGAGCACGATCCGGATCGGTCGGTGAGGTACAAGACCCTCCAGTCGCCGACTGACGATGAACGCTGCAGGCAGCACTTGGACGGCGACGGCGACGTCGACAAACAACCCGGGAAGGTTCAACAGCGACACGCTCAAGCCGATCCCGGCAATCAGTCGCGGAAAAGTCTGAAGGTATCCGGTGTGTGGCTCGGTCAAAGGACGGAACCAGCCCTGGTTGTAAGCGTCTCCGAACCAAACTCGGCCATCCTCGGCGTAGAGCACCGGATGGCGCAGCGCTCTCGGGCTTCGCGACAACATCACGAAAACGCCGCCGGTTATCGCTGCGATCGGCAGAAGGAGGTCCAGGGCGATCCGGGCCGTCCTGTATCCGAGTGAGTCGGCTGCGAGCGGACCCGACGCCCGCAAGCGGACGAGCGCTGTGGCGTCAGCCACGCGACGAGTCGGGGCCGATCACGCCGAGAGATTACCTTCGCGCTGGGATGACGTCGAAGTCGGTACCGGCCGAGCTGGAAGAATCAGACGATGGAACGACTGATCCTGTGGGACATCGATGGCACCCTCCTCAGCGCCGGGAGTGTCGGCGCCCGAGTATTCGACGAGGCGTTTCAGCAGGTGGTCGGCGTCGTGCCGACGGAGCGTGTCCACATGAGCGGCAAAACCGACCCCCAGATCGTCGGTGAGTACCTCGAGCTGTACGGCGTCGATGCGAGCGGGGACCACTTGGGCGCGATCATCGCCGAGCTCGAGCGGGGGCTTGCTGCTGCCGAAGACGAGATCCGCTCCCACGGCGTCGTCCTGCCCGGCGTGAGAGAAGCCCTGACCGCCTTGGGAGACGACCCGTCGGTGCTCCAGAGCATCCTGACGGGCAACATCGCCCCGAATGCCTACGTCAAGCTCGCTGCGCTCGGTCTCGAGCAGCTCGTCGACCTCGACGTCGGTGCGTACGGGAGCGACCACGCCGACCGGCGTCAGCTCGTGCCGCTCGCACGCAACCGGGTGGCAACGATGCGAGGTGAGACGTTTGCCGACGATGCCGTCTGGGTGGTCGGGGACTCTCCAAACGATCTTGCATGCGCACGAGCGGGAGGTGTCCGCTGCATGCTCGTTGCAACGGGTCGATTCGGCTACGGCGAGCTGGCTGCACTCAAGCCGGACGCCGTACTCGAGAGCCTCGCAGAAACGGCCGTTGTCCTGGATATTCTCGGGCCGTGAGCCCGGACAGCGGTCGGTCTGCGAGGGAGCGTGAAACGCTGCTGAAACAGGGATTTGGTACACATAGTGCGGTGGAGGATCTGTTCGAGGGGTACGCAATCGGCCCGTGGTGGGACGAGATGCTCGAGTCCCCGACGTATCCGCGCAAGGCGTCACTCGGCTTGCACGAGGCGCTGCGCTCGCTCTCGGCCGCCGATCTCGAGGAACGTTGCGCAGAGCGGGACCGCTCATTTCGTGACCGCGGGATCACGTTCTCGCTCTCTGGCGAGGAGCGCCCTTTCCCCCTCGACCCCGTGCCGAGACTGGTGTCGGCGGAAGAGTGGGAGACGATCGAAAGCGGAGTGGCCCAGCGTGTCCGGGCGATGGAGATGTTCCTCGCCGACATCTACGGCCAGGGACAGGTCCTGAAGGACGGCGTCGTGCCTCGGCGCCTCATTGCCACATCACGCCACTTCCACCGAGCCGCAGCCGGTATCGAGTCACCGAACGGAGTTCGGATCCACGTCTCCGGCATCGACCTCGTGCGCGATGCCGCCGGTCAGTTCCGCGTGCTCGAGGACAACCTGCGCATTCCTTCCGGCGTCTCCTACGTCGTCGAGAATCGCCGCACGATGGCGCGAGTCTTTCCCGAGCTGTTCGTCAGCCATCGCGTCCGGCCCGTGGCTGACTATCCCGCGAAGCTGCTGGCGTCGCTCCAAGCAGCGACGCCACGGCGCGCCCGTGGTGTGCCGACGGTCGTCGTCCTCACACCGGGCGTGCATAATTCGGCCTACTTCGAGCACTCGTTCCTCGCCCGCCAGATGGGCATCGAGCTCGTCGAAGGTCGAGACCTCATCTGCAGGCAGAACGTTCTCTACATGCGCACGACGAGCGGCGAGGAGCGAGTCGACGTCGTGTACCGACGCATCGACGACGACTATCTGGACCCGTTGCACTTCCGCCCCGACTCGCTTCTCGGCTGCGCAGGACTGTTGAACGCCGCACGCGCGGGGAACGTGACCATCGCCAATGCCGTCGGCAACGGAGTCGCGGACGACAAGCTGGCCTATACCTATGTTCCCGCACTCATCGACTACTACCTCGCCGAGCGCCCGATCCTCGAGAACGTGCCCACGTACCGGCTCGAAGAGCACGACCAGCTCGAGCACGTGCTGTCGCGCATGGACCAGCTTGTACTGAAGCCCGTTGACGCCTCGGGGGGTTACGGACTGGTGATCGGACCCCAGGCGAGCGACGAAGAGCTAGCTGCGGCGTCGATCGCCATCAAGGCCAACCCCCGTTCGTGGGTCGCACAAGAAGTCGTACAGCTCTCGACGGTTCCGACGAAGGTCGGAAGCCATCTCGAACCACGGCACGTCGATCTTCGACCCTTCGCCATCAACGACGGCGAACGGGTCTGGGTACTTCCGGGGGGTCTGACCCGAGTGGCACTCCCTCGGGGCAGTCTGGTGGTGAACTCGAGCCAAGGCGGCGGGTCCAAGGACACCTGGGTGCTCGCCAGTGACCAGCCGACGA
>Ga0116230_10002771_pt1 | contig 16939 bp, 16 predicted proteins | sample S1TSphfallax_3_FD_88678 | JGI IMG/M metagenome (GOLD analysis project Ga0116230, IMG submission 88678) | Host-associated microbial communities from peat moss isolated from Minnesota, USA - S1T2_Fd - Sphagnum fallax MG | ecosystem: Host-associated > Plants > Peat moss > Unclassified | place...
GACAATTTGGCCAGACGCTCTTGTAATTTCTCGCGATCATAGTCAGATGTTGTTTCTTCAACCTGTGCCCGAATTTGGTTGCAGCGAGCTTGGATGTCGTGCTTTTGGCCTGCACCATCGACAATCGTTGTGTCATCTTTTGTGATGGATACTTTTTTAGATGTCCCAAGCATAGAAATGTTAACGTTTTCTAGCTTGATGCCCAGGTCTTCGGAAATAACTTGAGCGCCTGTCAAAATAGCAATATCTTCAAGCATTGCCTTACGACGATCACCAAAGCCTGGTGCTTTAACAGCAGCAACCTTTAATCCGCCGCGCAGTTTGTTAACCACGAGTGTTGCAAGCGCTTCACCTTCAACATCTTCAGCAATAATGAGCAAGGGGCGTCCAGACTGCACAACCGTTTCAAGGACAGGCAGCATCGCTTGAAGTCCAGATAGTTTTTTCTCATGAATAAGAATATAAGGATTTTCAAGATCACAAAGCATTTTCTCTGCGTTGGTAATAAAGTAAGGCGAGATGTAACCCCGATCAAATTGCATACCTTCAACTACATCGAGTTCTGTTTGTAAGGACTTGGCTTCTTCAATGGTGATGACACCTTCTTTGCCAACCTTTTCAACAGCTTTAGCAAGCATTTGACCAATTTCCAATTCACCATTAGCGGAAATGGTGCCAACTTGGGCGATTTCTTCATTGGTTGAAACAGTTTTTGACTGCTTCTTAATTTGGTCAATAACAGCATCAACTGCCAGATCAATGCCCCGGCGCAAATCCATAGGATTCATTCCTGCAGCAACTGCTTTTATTCCCTCGCGTACAATGGCTTGAGCAAGAACTGTTGCTGTTGTGGTGCCATCTCCTGCTAAATCAGAAGTTTTGGTTGCCACTTCACGCAACATTTGTGCACCCATGTTTTCAAAACGATCGGAAAGCTCAATTTCCTTCGCAACAGAAACACCATCTTTTGTTATGCGTGGTGCACCAAAAGACTTTTCAATAACAACGTTACGTCCTTTTGGACCTAAAGTTACTTTTACGGCATCAGCCAATATATCGACACCGCGGAGCATACGCTCACGGGCATCAGCAGAAAAACGGACTTCTTTTGCAGCCATGATTCTATTTCCTTCCTTTTACTCTAAGTTAATTACTTCTTTGACAAAATACCCATGATGTCGGATTCCTTCATCACGAGATAATCGGCACCATCCAATCTAATTTCTGTACCGGACCACTTGCCAAACAGAATACGATCGCCGGTCCTTACATCCAGTGGGGTAATGGTACCGTTTTCTTGGCGGATACCTGTTCCAACGCTGACGACTTCACCTTCCATCGGTTTTTCCTTAGCAGTGTCAGGAATAATAATTCCAGACTTGGTCTTTTCTTCAGCTTCGATGCGCTTGACAAGCACACGATCATGTAATGGTCTAAATGTCATGTTTTTTACTCCTTCACGTGTTTTCATTCCCTCTTGAATTTGTGGGTGCTTTAAGCACTCTCTTCGAGGGAGTGCTAAATTATTAACCTAGAATAGGGACTGACGTCAAGTTTCTTTTTTTATTACCTTATATTTTTTAGAGTACGCTATCAATTAAAAGACATGCCTATCGCTTTCCAACGCTTCTACACCTGGCAAAGCCTTCCCTTCAAGCCACTCAAGGAAAGCGCCTCCTGCTGTAGAGGTGTATGTCAAGGCATGACTGCATCCTGCTTGGGCAAGGGCGGCTAAGGTATCTCCACCGCCAGCTACGCTGGTTAATACACCTTTATGAGTTAATTCAGCGATTGCTTTGGCAATAGCTATACTGCCTCTATCAAAAGGGAATATTTCAAAAATTCCGACAGGACCATTCCAAACAACAGTAGCGCACGTGGCGAGTTGTTCACGAATATAAGAAATCGTTGTTTCCCCAATATCTACGATTTTATCTTGAACTTGGATATCTGTTATCGATACAGTGCGATGGGTACTAAGGGGTTTAATGTCCTCTGTCACGGCTACATCTTTTGGTAAGATTACCATACAACCACACGATTCTGCTCCTTTCAAGATCTGTCTAGCTGTATCTAACATGTCTGCCTCAAATAGAGATTGTCCAATGGAATGGCCTAAAGCACTTAAAAACGTATTGGCCATGCCTCCTCCCACGACAAGCTTATCAACCTTGTGGATAAGGTTTTGTAGGAGATCTAATTTGGTTGAGACTTTTGAGCCTCCAACAATTGCCATCAAAGGGCGGTTAGGGTTCCCCATAATCCTTCTTAAGGACTCTAATTCTGCCTGCATTCCCCGTCCAGCATAGGAAGGAAGAAATTGAGTGATCGCTACCACGGAAGCATGGGCCCTGTGAGAACACGAAAAAGCATCGTTTACATAAACATCTCCTAAGCTTGCCAAAGCTTGGGCAAATTGAGAATCGTTTTTTTCTTCTTCAGGATGAAAACGCAAATTTTCTAGCAAAAGAAACTGTCCCATTTGTAAAGCTGCTACCTTTTCTTTTACTTGGGGTCCAATGCAATCACTTGCAAAAAGAACCAGCTGTCCAAAAACTTTGGACAAGGTTGGCACAATATGCCTTAGGGAATCTTCTTCTTGGTATTGTCCTTTTGGGCGTCCAAAGTGAGATAAAAGAACGACCTTCGCTTTTCCCATTTTTAATTCTTTTAAAGTTGGCAGCAAACGTTCGGCACGAGTGGTATCTATTACCTTTCCATCTTGGGTAGGTAAGTTTAAATCAACGCGCACTAAAACAGTTTTATGGGAGAAATCAAATTCATCAAGGGTATGAAAATGGGACATATAAACCTCTTTTCTTGAGATTTCTTTCGAACCAAAATTATCGGTTTAGCTTCGCTGACCTTCGGCTCCAAAGAAGTCTTTTGTTATGTGGAGCGCACGCGCCTTAATGTTTCCTCTTTGCCCAATATTTCCATAACCTCAAAAATACTAGGAGAAACAGTACTCCCAGTTAACAGAACCCGCAAGGGCTGGGCAAGGTCCCCTAATTTTTGTCCTAAAGCCTCTGCTGATTTCCGCACAGCGTTTTCAGTAGTCACTGCTGTAAATTCGGGTAAAGCTTGTAGATGTGGGATGGCCTTGGCGACAAGTTCTAAATACCCATTACCTAAAAATTTTTGGGCTTTTTCATCAAAGAGAGGGCGCTTGATATAAAAACGGGCATTTTCAACCAATTCGACAATTGTCTTTGCTCGTTGCTTAAGACCGACCATACCTTTTTGCAAGCGCTCTCGTTCTTCCATCATTAAGGGGCGCTCAAAAATTTGGCTTAAAGGAGTTGCGACGAGGCTTACCAAACGCTCATCTTTTGCTTCCCGCATATAATGAGCATTGAGGTTGGTTAACTTAGCAAGGTCAAACCGAGCTGGTGACCGCCCAATGGCTGGTAGATCAAACCATTTAACAGCTTGGGCCATTGAGATAATCTCGTCGTTCCCGTGGCTCCACCCTAAACGCAACAAATAGTTCCGCATGGCTTCTGGTAAAAAACCAAGATCACGGTATGTTTCTGCGCCTAACGCCCCATGGCGCTTTGATAATTTAGAACCATCGGCTCCATGAATAAGGGGGATATGGGCGAAAATAGGCACGTCCCAACCAAAAGCATGGTAAAGATGCTGTTGACGAAAAGCATTTGTTAGATGATCATCACCTCGAATAATGTGCGTGACGCCCATATCATGGTCATCCACAACGACAGAAAGCATATAGGTAGGTGTACCATCTGCTCGCAACAGAATCATATCATCTAACTGGTTATTTTGGAGGTGTACTGTTCCTTGTACCTGATCTTCAATAATAGTTTCCCCAGTTTGTGGCGCTTTAAAGCGAATGACAGGAGCCACATCTTGAGGGGCATCTAAAGGATTGCGGTTCCGCCATCTTCCGTCATAGCGAGCAGGTAGTCCTTTAGCACGTGCTTCTTCGCGCATCTGCTCAAGTTCTTGAGGTGTACAGTAGCAATGATAAGCCTTACCCTCAGCCAACAATTGGCGAGCAGTCTCTGCATGGCGTTCTGCTCGGCTAAATTGAAAGATAGGGTCTTCGTCCCAGGTTAAACCAAGCCATGTGAGGCTATCAAAAATAGCGTCAATAGCATCAGGTGTTGATCGTGCCTGATCTGTATCTTCAATGCGGAGCAAGAATTTGCCACCCGTATGTCGTGCATAAAGCCAATTAAAAAGTGCTGTGCGGGCTGATCCTATATGTAAGTATCCCGTAGGAGAAGGCGCAAATCGTGTAATAACTGTCATAGCTAAATACCTTCCGTGATTCTTGTTACTCGTGGTGATACCACAGATTCAACGCTGATGTCTAAAGAGTTTGCTAGAATAAATTTATTCAAAAAAAATGACTTTAATTCGCATTTAAGTGTGCATCTAAGTGTTGATTTTTGTACTTGATAATGTTTAAATCACAAACGATTTCTCTGTGCCTTAAAGTTGTCAAATTAAAGACAACCTTAACTATAAACTAAAAATGGCGCGGATAATAAAAGCGTTTATACCATATTAAGTATATATACTCGTTTCCGATGGTTTTCTTAAGGTTTGGCCACCGATCTGAAGCGGTCTTTTCATCCCTTGTTTAGCTCCGCTGACCTTTGGTTCGACAAAAACCATTGGAAATGGGTATAGATCCTACGGGTTATAAAGGTAGTCCCGTTTTATTTGAAAACCTTTAAATTGCTTCGCTGCCTCAAGCTTTGGTCATTCCTTCATGGTGGGGCACTCGCAATGACACTAACTGAGGAAATGAGGCAGCCCTGTCATAAAAGATTTTCAAAGACGCTGGGGAGAACTTAGAAACTTCGTAGAGTAATAATAAAAGGCGCTATATTGAAGTAAACAAAAGAACAAAACAAGCAGTGATCACAAATTAAGCAAAAACATCTAAGTGTAGATGCCATGAACTACTACACTTAAGCTATAAATAATAAGTCCACCTACTTTTTATTTATTTTGCTCAATTGAAGACACTAAGAAAAAAATAAAAAGTTATTAGCTGCCACTTTCTTAATACATTGCAAGCGCTGGGCTTAATTAACACCCAAACCCCGCTCTTGCTTTTAGAAAAGACAGAAAATTTTGACTAACATCTATTATATATCTAGCAAGATTTGCCTGCATTTGCCTATGTGCCCAAGTGTCACGCTCTTGGCACTCCCTTTGTTTTTTCTCTGTCCAAATTCTTCTGGAACTCTTTTGGGCCAATTCATAACAGGAGGGGATAAAAAGCGCTTTCATCACCCTGCGTATATCTATTCGGATAGGCAACGGCTATGGGGCATCTGATTTTATTTTCCTGGCTATCCTTCTATTCCCTTTGTAGGGATAGCGGTAAAATTGATGAGGGGTTATTTTTACCTTTCCCCTTTGTCTATGTTGCAATCCTAGTTCTTTTACTTGCCATTATTTTTTTGGGTATATTATTAGGCAAAATACGTCGACTCAATCGAGCCTTAGAAGCAACTCAACTCGCTCTTGCCAAAGAACAAAGATTAGCTACCCTTGGGGCTCTGGCTGCTGCATCTGCTCATGAGCTAGGCTCTCCTTTAAGCACTATATTGCTTGCTGCTAAAGATATCTTGTCAACGCTGCCATCCGATAGTGTTTTCTTGGAAGACGTGCAGCTTATTATTAGCCAAAGCGATCGCTGTCGCGACATCTTAGCGGAACTATCTGCCAACATTCGTGAAGATAAAAACCTTTCCTATCAAAGCCTCCCTTTATCCGCTATTATTGAGCAGGCAGGGCAGCTTCATAAGCTGCCTTATATTCGCTTGGTCATTTACAAAGACGCTTCCGACCCAGAGCCGTGGTTTTTTGCCACACCTGATTTGGTGCATGGTCTTGGAAATATTCTCCAAAACGCTTTTCAATTTGCGGTGTCACAGGTATGCGTTACCCTGCGGTGGAATCAAGAAAAAATTGAAGCCCTTATTCAAGATGATGGTAAAGGTTATCCTATTGCTCTTCTTCCCTATTTAGGGGAGCGTCCCTCATCAGCTTCCAAAGATGTAAAAGGCAGCGATATTCGAAAAAGCAAAGGATTGGGCATTGGATTATTTATTGCAAAGACTTTGTTGAAGCAACGCCAAGCTGAGGTTAGCTTTTTCAACGATGGTGGGGCCTGTTGTTTAATCAAATGGCCAACAAGTATGCGTGTTGTTGACAGGCAACATAATCCCTCTAGTCAAGAAGAAAAAAATGGAATAACTTACCCTCGTTAAGGACCGGTTCAGACACCAATTGTGAATTCAACAAAAGGAGCCAAGGCATGTCTCAAACCGATAGTGAACTCGAAAAATCTCTCCTCATTATTGATGATGATGGACCTTTACGAGAACGCCTTGCTAGGACCATGTCCAAGCGTGGATTTATGGTGTCTATGGCTGATAGCATTACCCAGGCTCGGGCATCGATCCGGTGGAGTGTTCCTAACTATGCAATTGTTGACCTTAAGCTTAATGATGGTAATGGTTTGGATATTGTTAATGAAATCCACGCGGTCAATGATAAGGCGCGGGTTATTGTTTTGACAGGTTATGGAAATATTGCAACAGCTGTTACTGCTATTAAACATGGCGCAACAGATTACCTTCCCAAACCAGCTGATGCAGATATCATTGAACGCACACTTATGAACCGTGATTCTGATCAACCACCCCCCCCGATTACACCCATGTCTCCTGATCGTGTTAAATGGGAGCACATTCAACGTATATTCTCGGAATGTGGAAATAATGTTTCTGAAACTGCTCGCCAACTTAAAATGCATCGTCGAACACTTCAACGTATCCTTGCTAAACACGCACCAAAAGGATAGATACAAGACATCAAAGCTTTAAGCTTCAAAAATTATCTAGTAGAAATTTGTCCTAAGACACGCCAAAATAAAGCATTAAATAGCAAAAAGTGGGATCACATCCTCTTAAGAGAGGAAGGAAGTTCTTATTGGCTTGGTTTAGTAGGGCATGATGCATAACACAAAAATTACCTTAACGTCAGGCATCTTAACTTCGCTGGCGGGACGTTATGCTAAGGCTTTGTTTGATTTAGCTTGCAGCGAAGACCAGGTGGACGAGATTGCATCGGCTTTGCATCATTTAGAAAAGATCCTTCGGGGGTCAGAACTATTGCAGCGCGCGCTTATGAACCCAATAACACCACAAACAGAACAAGCAGCAGTGTTACGAAAAATTAGTATCCTGGTCAAAGCGCCTACATTGGTGTCCTCTTTTGTTAATTTATTAGTAAAAGCCAAAAGACTCCCCTATTTATCTAAAATCGAGGGCATTTATAAGAGTTTGATTGCCGCTAAGAAAGGAGAAGAAGTCATTGAAGTCATCTCAAGCTACTCTTTGACCATTTTCCAGGAACGTTTATTAAAGAATAACCTAAAAAGATTTTTTTCCAAACCTGTACAGTTGGTTTTTGTCCACGACCCTCGTGTCTTAGGTGGCGTTATGGTACGAACGGGATCTTGGGTTATTGATGCAACAGTGATGACGCGACTTAATCGGCTTGCCATAATCATGAAAGGGAGTACTTAAATGGAACTAAAAGCAGCGGAAATTTCTGCTATTTTAAAGGAGCAAATTAAAGGTTTTGATTCAAAAGCAGATATTGCCGAAAGCGGATATGTGGTTGTTGTAGGAGATGGCATTGCGCGGGCTTATGGCCTGGAAAGCGTTCAAGCTGGTGAACTGGTAACATTTGCAAATGGTATTAAGGGTATGGCCCTTAATTTAGGTACAGACAACGTCGGGATTGTCATCTTTGGAAATGACCGGGACATTAAGGAAGGTGACCGCGTTAATCGGACCCACAAAATTGTTGAAGTACCAACAGGATGGGGTCTCCTTGGACGTGTCGTAGATGGATTAGGTAATCCCATTGATGGCAAAGGACCTTTAAAAGATGTACGAGAAACTCAAGTGGAAGTCAAAGCGCCTGGCATTATTATGCGTCATCCTGTTTGTGAACCCATGCAAACTGGCATTAAAGCGATTGATACTTTGGTTCCCATTGGTCGAGGACAACGGGAACTCATTATTGGGGACCGCCAAACAGGTAAAACAGCTATTGCCCTTGATACCATCATTAACCAAAAGGAAGTTAATCAAGGAATGGACCATTCCCAAAAGCTTTATTGTATTTATGTGGCCATCGGGCAAAAACGCTCTTCAGTTGCACGCATTGTGAAAACCTTAGAAGAAAACGGGGCCTTAGAATACACCATCGTTGTGGCTGCAACAGCTTCAGATCCAGCGCCGATGCAGTACTTAGCCCCCTATACAGGCTGCGCCATGGGAGAGTTTTTTCGGGATAACGGAATGCATGCGCTGATCATTTATGATGATTTGTCCAAACATGCTGTTGCTTATCGACAAATGTCTTTGCTGCTTAGACGCCCACCGGGCCGTGAGGCCTATCCTGGCGACGTATTTTATCTGCATTCCCGGTTATTAGAGCGAGCAGCCAAATTGGATGCGTCTTTTGGGGGCGGTTCTTTGACAGCCCTACCCATTATCGAAACCCAAGCAGGAGATGTATCCGCCTATATTCCAACAAATGTTATCTCTATTACTGATGGTCAAATTTTTCTTGAAACAGATCTGTTTTATAAAGGAATCCGTCCGGCAATTAATGTTGGCTTATCTGTCAGTAGAGTTGGTTCAGCTGCGCAAAAGAAAGCCACCAAGCAAGTGGCAGGACGTATTAAGTTAGAGTTGGCCCAATATCGCGAAATGGCATCTTTTGCCCAATTTGCTTCGGATTTGGACCTATCAACACAAAAACTTCTTAAGCGTGGAGAACGGTTAACTGAATTACTAAAACAACAACAATATAGCCCCTTAAAAATGGAAGAGCAAGTTGTTGTTCTTTTTGCAGGAGTAAAGGGATATCTTGATACCATTGCTGTTCAAGATATTCAACAATTTGAAGAAGAATATTTAAGCGTTTTACGTTTAGATCAACCTGAGGTTTTAGAAGAAATTCGTAACAAGGGTGTCTTAAGTGAAGAAACGACGAAAAAACTGGCGGCATTCCTAACCAGTTTCTGTTCTTCGTTTGCTGCTCGCTAAGCTATTAAGAGGATTTCATGTCCAATTTAAAGAATTTGCGTAACCGTATCCATAGTGTCCAATCAACCCGACAAATAACATCTGCTATGAAAATGGTAGCTGCGGCTAAACTACGCCATGCCCAAAACCATGTGGAAGCAATACGTCCTTATGAAGGAGCCATGTATGAAATGGTGGAGCACCTCCTGCGCCATAGACAAGATTTAGAAGATCTTCCGGTCTTAATGACAGGACAGCCAGATCATCCAACCCATTTACTGATTGTTGTTACCGCAGACCGGGGTTTGTGTGGTGGATTTAACGGAAATGTGGTTCGCAAAGCCAAAAATATTATCCCTCACCTTCGGGCCCAAGGAAAAATTGTTAAAATTTTTTGTTGGGGGCGCAAAGGAAGGGAACTTTTGCACCAATCCTATGGAGATTTAATTGTAGAAACTTTGTTACATGACCATAAAATGGGTGGCAATAAAAATGCAGGAAGCTATGAAGAAGCACTGGCTTTTACAACCCGACTTCCATCCATGTTACAAAACGAGGACTTTGGAGAAGCCTCCATTCTCTTTACTGTTTTCCACACCATTTTGTACCAAGAAGTTGTTCACCATTCCTTGGTTCCTTTTCACATCGATAAGAAGAGCGAGTCATCCATCACCCCGTCTCCTTTAGGCAAGAATGCCCTTTATGAATTTGAGCCCCATCCAGATGCTCTTCTGGCGCATTTGCTACCTCGCTATTTAGCCATACAAATTTACCGTGCATTGTTAGAAAATAGCGCTAGTGAACAAGGGGCGCGTATGACAGCTATGGATAATGCCACCCGTAATGCGGATGAAATAACCCAAAAGTTAGCCAGAATTTATAACCAAACTCGCCAAGCTTATATCACCAAAGAGTTGATTGAAATTATTTCAGCAGCAGAGGCAATGTAGGGCGTATCATCAATTGAAGGATTTTGTGGCGAACCGAAGGTCAGCGAAGCTAAAATAGCGAGTTTTTAAGAACCGTATCGCAGAATACAAGGGATGTATTTTCAGAAACGGAAGCGTAAGATCCCGCTATTTGCAGTCCAAAAGACGATAATTGATGACACGCCCTAGGAAAGTTAACGCACTTCTTAGAAAGGGATAATGAAGATATGGCAAAACACAAATTAAAATCTATCGATGGTGGGCGCAATGTGGGCCAAATTACCCAAGTGATGGGAGCTGTTATCGATATTCATTTTCCAAACCGCTTACCTGCTATCCTTAATGCGCTGCATGTAAAGCAGCAAGATAAAACTCTGGTTCTGGAAGTTGCCCAACATTTGGGTGAAAACCTTGTCCGAGCAATTGCAATGGATGTAACAGACGGCATGAGCCGTGGCCAAGAAGTTTTAGACACGGGAGACCCAATTATGGTTCCCGTTGGTCCCCAGACACTAGGACGCATTATGAATGTTATTGGAGACCCTATTGATGAAAGGGGACCTATCCACAGCTTAAAGACTTTGCCTATACACAGAGAAGTCCCTTCTTTTGTTGAACAATCTACAGAAACAGAGGTTCTGGCAACTGGTATTAAAGTCATTGACCTCCTAATGCCGTATCCTCGTGGGGGGAAAATTGGGTTATTTGGTGGAGCTGGTGTGGGAAAAACAATCTTGATTATGGAGCTTATTAATAATGTGGCAAAAGCCCACGGCGGGTATTCTGTTTTTGCAGGTGTGGGAGAACGTACCCGTGAAGGAAATGACCTTTACCGGGAAATGATACAATCAGGAGTTATTAACCTCAATGGAGAAGGATCCAAAGCTGCTCTTGTATATGGACAAATGAATGAACCTCCTGGCGCCAGGGCCCGAGTTGGGTTAACAGGATTAACCGTGGCTGAGTATTTCCGCGATGAAGAAGGCAAAGACGTTCTCTTCTTTATTGACAACATTTTCCGTTTTACCCAAGCTGGTTCAGAAGTCTCTGCTCTATTGGGACGAATGCCATCTGCTGTTGGTTATCAACCAACCTTGGCAACTGAAATGGGAGAATTACAAGAACGCATTACAACAACTGTACGTGGTTCTATCACGAGTGTCCAAGCCATATATGTCCCAGCTGATGACCTAACAGATCCAGCTCCTGCAACTTCATTTTCCCATCTTGATGCAACAACTGTTCTGAGTCGTCAACTAACCGAATTGGGAATTTACCCCGCTGTTGATCCTCTTGATTCAACATCCCGAATTTTAGATCCTCATACCGTTGGTGAAGAACACTATAGGGTGGCCAGAGAAGTCCAGCGAATTTTGCAATCCTATAAATCTCTTCAAGATATTATTGCAATTTTGGGCATGGATGAATTATCTGAAGAAGACAAGCTTACGGTAGCGCGCGCTCGCAAAATCCAGCGTTTCTTATCCCAACCTTTCTTTGTAGCCGAAGTTTTTACAAGCATACCAGGAACTTTTGTACCATTGGATGAAACCATTTTAGGTTTTAAAGGCATCATTCAAGGTGAATATGATCATCTACCAGAGACGGCTTTTTATATGGTTGGAACCATTGAGGAAGCTGTCGAAAAAGCCCAAAAAATGGCAAAAGAAGGAACTTAAAAATGCACCTTTCCCTTATTTCACCAAAAAAAGTCATCTTTACAGGAGATGTGGAAATGGTTGTTGTTCCTGGATCTAAAGGAGACTTTGGTGTCCTTAATCAGCATGCTCCCTTTATGACAACGTTGCGAAGAGGGTTTCTAACTCTCTTTGAAAAAAACAAAAAAGGCCAAGAATTTATGATTACAGGTGGATTTTGTGAGGTTACACCGGAAAGCTGCATTGTTCTTGCAGATTCTGTTGAGAATACTACGTAGTGAATATGATTGTATGCGTTTAAACCAAACCTTTATCTCGAATATTCAGGATATTTATGGTAAAGATGGAAAACTATGGTTGCAATCGCTACCCAAGCAACTTGTGCAGCTATCCTCTTTATGGAACTTTCATCTTATTAAGACAATGCCAGATCTTTCTTACAATTTTGTTGGATTGGTCAAACTCCATTCATCATTAAAAACTGCTATCCTTAAAATAGCTCCAAAAGAAGGAAACTTAGGCCGCGAAATTAAATGGCTCCAGTGTATAGAAAAGGGTGCGCCAAAAGTCTATCAAGTTGGGGATAAGCTCAATGTATATTTAATGGAGTATTTAAAACCAGGGAAGCCCCTTAAAAGACTTGTACAAGAAGGGCATGACGATGCAGCAACCCGAATTATCTGTCAAACCATTGGCAAGCTACAATTTCATCAGCGTTGTGAGGGTGGGTTCCCGCACTTATCCGAGCTTGCTAAAGACTTTTCAATCCTATCAGGGAAATTCGATGCCCGGTTGCTATCCCAGGCGATCAGTTGGTTTAAGGAACTGACTATGAATCGGGCAGGAGACTTGACGCTTCATGGGGACTTGCACCACGACAATATTTTATCCAGTGGGGAGGACTGGAAAGTCATTGATCCTCATGGCTATATTGGAGATCCCATAGCTGAAGTTGGAGCCATGATACGCAATCCTATGGATTGCTTTCCGCATCATCATTCCTTACCCAGTATTGTGGAGCGGCGCCTGAAAATTATGGCTGAAGAGCTTTCATTTGATCCCAAAAAAGTAAAACAATGGGCTTTTTGTATGACAGTGCTTTCAGCGGCTTGGAGCTTGGAAGACCATGGTAAAGTGCTTGAGCTGGAAACAAAGATTGCTGCTGCTATTAATCAAACACCAGTATAATAAACTAATAGACGTTTCATCGTTGTTTAACTTTGGCAGGCTGGCGTTGGTTTTGACGTACCTGGTAAAGCACAAACGAAGAGGAAAGGATTGCTGTAATTCCCAAGGTAATAGCGTATAAAATTAATCCACCTTCTGCGCTGGCAATCCACCCTTTTATATGCAGATATCCAAGAAGAGAGCCTAAAATAAACCCTGCAAAACTTGTATAAAACAAGCTGTGAAAAAGAACTGAGCGCTTCTTTAAAGATGTGCTTTGAAAAGAATGCTTAGGCTTTTGTTGAAAAAAATCATCGACCATCAGAAGACCTCCGTAGTGGTTGAAAAGCTCGAATGGGTTTAAACCGACTGTTAAGTCGGACAAAAAGCTGATGGGTAAAAACAGTTAAAATCAAGCTAAGACTGATTGTTAAAAGAGCGTGAACAAGAAGGGATAAAAAGGGCAGATCGTTTTGAGGCTTCATCAAAACAATAGCCAAGCAGTCTAAGCCTATCCACATCACAATGCCCCAAATAAAAACAAACAGAACTTTACGTCCATAGCGCCAACTGCGTCGAAAAGGGCATTTCCAAATTCTTGAAAAAAAGTCTTTGTTTTCTCCAGTGCTCATGGAATACAAAAAATCCTTTGTTTACGTTTGTACTTCTTCAAGTATGAAAGAAAATAATTAACGAATCGTGTATCGGATAAAAATAATATAAATGGGTGTGTTGTATTCCTTGAATGGGACCTGGCATTTTCTAAGAAATCCCAGTTAATAAGTCAAACATTAAAAATATCACAACCACCTGATTAGCAATAAAAATATGGAACAATATGTAGAAAAAAATTGCAAAGTTTTAAGGGGCAACTTTAAAAAATCTTGCAAAATAAGCTGCTAACGTCCACAACTTAGCACCAGTTGTCAATATCATTGCTGTGTCATTGCGCAGAGCCTCGCCGTAGGCTTGACGAAGGTGAGCGACAAAGCAATCTATGTATTTTCAAAACTTTTCAGCATAATAGGGTGAATGGAGATTAAGAATACATGGATCACAACGCCCCGTCGCCGCTTCACTTTGGCGGGTCTCGTGATAACAGCCTTTAATTATTGCAGGCTTAAAACCTATTTCTAACAGGGGACTAATAATTCTTGGGGAACAAACGTATAAGACTGGTTACAAAACTCGCATGTTACAAAAATTTTTCCGTCCTTTATCATCTCTTTCATATCTGCCACAGGAAAAGTCTTGAGCATCTGGATAATTCGTTCTTCAGAGCAGCGGCATTTTGCCATAAAAAAACGTTTTTCAAAAATACGAATGCTTTCTTCCCAAAATAAACGAAATAAGACATCTTCAGCTGATAAACCTGATGAAAGAAGCTCTTGAGAGGTCGCTGTACCCATTAAAGAAAGGGATCGTAACCACGCATCATTTTCACTTTCGATTTTTGCAAAGGAGGGGGCTTGGATAACGGGCATACGTTGAATGATGAGAGTCGCTGCTAAGTAATCTGCAGTATTAATATTTTCTGGATTTGTAAAGACAATTAATCCTGTTTCCAATTGATCTGATTGACGAAAAAAATGATGAAGGCATTCACCAAGGGTGCTTCCCTTCAGCTCAACAATGCCCTGATAGCGATCATCTGAATTGTTTTGGTCAATGGTAAAGGCCATGTAGCCTGTCCCTAAAATAGGGTAAATCAATTTCGTTGAAAGAGGCAGGATTAAAATCTTTTCTTTATCAAACTGAGCACAAGCGCGGATCTCTCCTGTATGGGTTATATCTACGACCATAAGGCGTAATGGGCCACTCCCGTTTATCTGTAATGTAAATATACCCTCGAATTTAAAAAGATTAGCAAGGCCAACACCCAAGGTAATAAGCTCCTCCAATAATCGATTAACCAATGGTGGATACTGGTGCCGCTCTAAAATATCTTTTACGGTATCTTTTAAACGAACAAAACGGCCACGGATGGCTATATTTTCAAACTGAAAGGGAAGAACAAAGTCTGTAAGGGATCCCATAAAAGTAAGCCATATTCTAAAGTTAGTTAAGAAATTGGGTCTCTATACCCATTCCCGATGATTTTGCCGGTTTTTGGCCACCGATCTGAAGCAGTCTTTTCATCCCCTGTTTTTCCTTCTAGAGAACCAACTCTAGGGCGTCAAAACAGGGTCGAAAATCCCGCCGCATTTCTGGCCCAAAATTCCAGAAAAATCATCGGGAATGGGTATAGTATTACAGTATATGAAAAGATTTTGGAAAGCGTTTGTAAAAAAATCGCCATTCTTAAGTTTTTTTTATTTGGATAAAGGTGTATTTTTGGTATGAATAGAAACCGGTGGTTATTTTTATCAGATAGCCTGGCCACTATGAAGAGTCTTATGAAGGCTTTTATTAAAGATAGGCCTATTTCCACATTGATTAAAAATTTTAAAGGAAGAAGAACCGTGATACAGTTATGGCGTTTTTTTGTTCCCCTTTTTGTTGGTTTTGCAATTTGGCTTATTCCTATGCCCGAAGGAATGAATCCAAAAGGATGGTCATTATTTGCCATTTTTACAGCAACAATCTTAGCTCTTATTTGTAGGCCCCTTCCTTTGGGAGCAGTATGTTTGATCAGTATGGTTATTGCTGTTGTCTTTCAGAACCTTGATTTATCTCAAGCCTTAAATGGATTTAGTACGCCTGTCATTTGGCTTGTTTTATTGGTATTTTTTATTGCTCGTGCTTTTATAAAGACGCATCTGGGGATGCGCATTGCTTATTTCTTTGTGTCTTTAATGGGTAAGCACACTCTTGGACTTGGCTATGGGCTTGTAGCAACTGAACTGTTAATCGCGCCTGTTATTCCAAGTAATGGTGCCCGTGCTGGGGGAATCATGTTCCCCATTTTAAAATCAATTGCTGAATCATTAGGCAGTCGTGTAGGTGATGGTACAGAACGGCGTATTGGTGCTTACTTAACGCAAGTATGCTTTCAAGGCAACTTAATTACCAGTGCCATGTTTTTAACGGCAATGGCTGCAAATCCTATGGCTCAATCTATGGCAAAAACTGCTGGAATAGATATTACATGGACAAACTGGTTTATTGCTGCGCTTGTTCCAGGTCTTTTAAGCATTATTTTTGTGCCGCTTATTTTGTATTTAGTCTATCCGCCCGAAGAAAAACACCATCCAAATGCCAAGCAACTTGCTCATAATAAATTGCAAGAAATGGGTCCCATGAGCTGTCAAGAGTGGATTATGGTGGGCGTATTTATCTTTATGCTGTTCTTTTGGATATTTGGGTCCCGCTGGAACATTGAAGCAACAACAACAGCCCTTATAGGAGTAAGCCTATTGATTTTAACTGGGGTATTAAGTTGGGAGGATGTTTTAAATGAAAAAGAAGCATGGCACATCTTCATTTGGTTTGGCATTTTGGTCACAATGGCAAAATACTTGCAAGTCCTAGGCTTTGTTGATTGGTTTAGCCATAGTATCGGTGTTTTGATGCAGGGTTTTGATTGGCAAGTCGTCTTTTTAGTTATTATTTTGATTTACTTTTATAGTCATTATTTCTTTGCAAGCAACGTTGCCCATGTCAGTGCTATGTATGCAGCCTTTTTGGCGGTTTCTATAGCTTCTGGTGCACCACCTTTATTATCAGCCCTTGTATTGGGATTTTTTTCCAACCTGTTTTCTTCAATGACTCATTATGGATCAACAGCTAATGTTGTTTTGTATGGGTCAGGGTATGTTCCATTGGGAACATGGTGGGCGCTTGGCTTTTTGGTAAGTATTGTCAACCTCATTATTTGGCTGGGAGGTGGCGCTCTATGGTGGAAAGCCCTGGGCTTATGGTAAGAGTTTTATTCTTTGTATTTTTACCATAAAAAGTCGACGTTTCATGAGAGGAAGTGACGTGAGAAAACAGTATTCTTTCACGTTGATAAATCGTTAAACGTGTATATACCCATTTCCGATGATTTTCCCGGTTTTTGGCCACCGATCTGAAGCGGTTTTTTCATCCCCTGTTTCTCCTTCGAGAGAGCCAACTCTCGGCGTCGAACCAGGGTCGAAAATCCCGCCTC
>Ga0116230_10002772_pt1 | contig 16938 bp, 15 predicted proteins | sample S1TSphfallax_3_FD_88678 | JGI IMG/M metagenome (GOLD analysis project Ga0116230, IMG submission 88678) | Host-associated microbial communities from peat moss isolated from Minnesota, USA - S1T2_Fd - Sphagnum fallax MG | ecosystem: Host-associated > Plants > Peat moss > Unclassified | place...
CACCAGTAAAGAGGCGTGCCCAGCCACCAGTAAAGAGGCGTGCCCAGCCACCAGTAAAGAGGCGTGCCCAGCCACCAGTAAAGAGGCGTGCCCAGCCACCAGTAAAGAGGCGTGCCCAGCCACCGAGTAAAGAGGCGTGCCCAGCCACCGTGTCATCCTGAGGCTCTCGAAGGATGGGCCGGCCACCTGGGTGCCCTTAGCGCTTCGGCCCCCGCAGGAGCCGGCGTCCCTCGGCAATCGCGACGATGCCGAAGAAAATCACGACCCACGGCGGTTTCACGAAGCATCGCCACTCGCGCACCCCTTTGCGCGCGGCCGCGACGTAGAGCGTTGCGGCCACGGTACTGGTGGTAATCAGCGTATACCGCTGGAGCAAGAGCGCGAGAAACGCGGCCTTGCAAAACGTGAACGCGTACCCCTCGATTTCCGTGCCGCGCTCGAGATCGCGCTCGTCGGACGCCACTACTCCAGTTCCTCGCGCGTTACGGTCCCGGCTCGCGCCCGCTCGCGGACCTTTGGAAAGAGCCGCGCGGCGCAGAACGGCATCCGGACCGGATCGTTCCCCGCGCCGGCCACGTGCACGCAGCATTGTTCGAGACGTTCCGCGATCAGCATGTCGGCGTCCATGAAGTGTTTGATCGTGATGCGTTTGACGCGCTTGCCGACGAACGCGGCGGTCGCGCCCGGTTTGAACGCCAGCGCCAGCAGTTGCCCGAAGCCGCCGAGGTCGCACGTCGTACAGATGCTCCGTAGATGGTCGACGAGTTCGGGCCGCGAGAGCGTCATCGACTCCGACATCACGCCCATCAGCGCGCTTCGGATCGCCGCGAGCGAATCACTGAACGCGATCGAGTTGCCGAAGATGCTCAAGCTCGCTTTGAGGTCGGGCGCACCGACGATCCGGGCGAGGCTCGAAAACGTTCCGCTCGCATCCGACAAGAAGTACCCGATCGAACAACAGTCCGGGTGACTGCACGGCAGCGCGATCAGGTCGCGCGCGACGATCCGGCCGTCCGTTTGCGATTCGATCCGCGCGAGCACGCCGGTCGTCGTCACGCGGTCGAGCGGATCGACGGCCGGCGATCGGCCCGAGGCGAAGATCGGCTGAAACATCACGCCGCCGACGTACTCGGTTGCGAACGCCGTATCGAGGACCTCCCCGATCTGATGTTGGTTCGTACGCGTCACGGTCATGACGAGGGTCGTGAAGACGCGGGCGCGCGAGAGCCGCTCGATCGTTCGTGTCTTTACCGCTTGGAGATCCGTGCCGCGGAGCGCCACCTGCGTCTCGTTCGACTGGCCGTCGTATTGGAGATAGATCTCGACCCGGTCGCGCAGCTTGGCGACCGCGTTCATGAACGCGTCGTCGTTCGCGAGGCGAATGCCGTTGGTGTTGAGCAGGATGCGGGTGATCGGCAAGCCGGCCAAGCCCTCGAGGATACGCACGATCTGCGGGTGGACCGTCGGTTCGCCGCCGCTGAGCATCACGACATCGAGTCGCCCGCCTTCACGTTCGAGTGCGGTCTCGACGGAACGCATGATTTCGGCAATCGGCAGAAAATGTGACGCCGACGGGCTCGAACTCGTGAAGCACGCGGGACACGAGAGATTACACTGCGTCGTGATGTCGAGTACGAAGATACACGAATGCTGCAAGTGCGCGGGGCCGAGTCCGTGCTCGTACCCCATCGGGACGGGATAGATCGCGGTCGTGTCCGGGTTGATCTGTTTCGTCGGCACACGCCACTGCTGGAGATACTGCCAGAGCTCGGCGTCTTCTTCATAGAGCGACCACACCTCGCCGTGACCCCGCCGGCAGAAGCGTCGCAGATACACCTTTCCGTCTCGTCGTACGAGATGGCCGTCCGGGATATCCGTCGGCCATTCCGGATCGAACTGCTCGTCATCAGCGAAGCAGCGTGGACAAACGGCCCGCACGCTCTTGAGGATCGTGAAGTCGTTCGTATGGAGCCCGGTCATCTCGGCGGCCATCAGATCGCCGGCGCTCTGCACGTGGATATCTCGCCGGCGGCGATCAGGGTACAGACGGTGACCGGGAGCGTGAGGAGCAGGAGTGCCGTTACCGCGCTCGCCGTCACGTAGGCTTCTCCGAGCCGCGCCTTTATCGTGCGGTTCAGCATCGAATACACGAGCGCGACGATCACCAGCAGCGTCCAGCCGATGGCCAGAACCGGACCAAGGCAGATTCGACCCGCGAGCAGATAGCCGTCCCCGGTGCCCGAGCCAAGCACCGTCTCGACGACAAAATAGACGACCGCAATTCCGAAGCCCGTAAAAATCCCGCCGGCGGCACGGCCGGCACCGGACGTGCGCCGCGGGGTCGAGTCAGGCTCGAGCGTCGCTCCGCACCACGAGCAGTACTCCGCGTCCTCACCATTTTCGACGCCGCAGGCCGTGCAGGACTTCACGCAAATGCGACGCGCCGACGGGCGAGTGCAGAGAGCCGCAGCGCGAAGAACGTGAAGCCGGCCAGGCATGCCCATTGCGCGCTCGTCAACGGACCGACCACGAGTCCCGGTTCGCGATAGAACTCGATGGTGAAGCGCGACGCGCAGAGCATCGCCCCTTGCAAATAAAAGAGTCCATTTTCGGGAAGCCAACCGCGTCGCTCGATGGCGAGCAGCACGGCGAGCGTCAACGCCGCGGCCGCCGAAGAATAGATCTGAGTCGGATGCCGCAATGCCCCATGGTCTTCCACCGCCCAGGCGACCGTCGCGATCTTTCCGTAGCAGCAGCCGCCCAAAAAGCATCCCCAGCGCCCGACGGCTTCGCCGCCCGCAAGTGCCACCGCGAAGAGATCGCCGAGCGGGCGTTGCAAGCCGATCCGGCGTTTGGCGAGAACGACCGTGAGATACCCACCGGCGATGCCGCCGAGAATCGTCTTTCCGCTGCTCCCGCCGGCGAGAATCTGTCCGATGAGGGCACCGGCGAGTCCGCCGCCGATTGCCGCGATGACCACGAAACGGACGCCCGCCGTCGCGAGGCCGCGCCGTCGCGCCATCCAGACGAAAAGCGCGATGCCGACCGCGTAGGCGAGCGTATAGGCAACACCCGCGGCGATGAGACGCAGCGGTTCCGGGATCGCCTCCATGCCGAGCGATTTGCCGTTGTGAGCGGCGGATACCCTTCAGGCGAGGCGGCCGAACCGCGGTGGTTCGCCCGAACGAAGCACGGCGGCGATCGTCTCGGCGACACGCGCACGCTGGCTATGCTCGGATTCGATCGAACGAAAGGCGATGTGCGGCGTTGCGATGACGTCGGGCCGTGCGATGAGGCGCCGGCCCGTCTCGCTCTCCGCCGGCCGCTCGGGGTCGAAGACATCGGAGCCGAAGCCCGCGAGACGTCCGCTTTCGAGCGCGGCGAGCACGGCCGCTTCATCGACGATGCCGCCGCGCGCCGTATTGACGAGCAGCGCTCCCGGCCGCGCGTGTGCGAGGGAAGCGGCATCGATGAGATGTCGCGAGCCTTCGTCGAGAAACGCGTGAATCGAGATGACGTCCGATGCGGCGAGCAGCTCCGCGAGTGACGCGCATTTGCCGACCCCGTTGCCCGCCATCAAATCGGCGTGGACGAACGGATCGTAGGCGACGACGCGCGAGAAGAACGCTTGCGCTTTGCGGTTCGTCGCGCGGCCGATCGTGCCGAAGCCGATGATTCCGAGGGTCAGGTCGCTCATCCGGCGCGGGCTGCGGCCGCCGTAGGTGTCGAAGGTCCCGGCTTTCATCTGGCGGTCGTAATCGACGATGCGACGTTCGAGCGCGAGCATAAGGGCGATCGCATGCGAGGAGACCTCGTCGATGCAATAGTCGGGAACGTTGAAGCCGTAGATGCCGCGCTCGCGCAGCAGCGGGAGGTTGAGATTGTCGTAGCCGATGCCGAGCCGGCCGGCGACGCGGCAATCCGGTCCGGCAACGTCGAGAATCTCCGGCGTAATGTGCGCGCGCGAGACGACCACCGCATCGCACGGGCCCGCGACCGGGCCGAACTGCACCTCGACGGCGTCGCCGAAGATGTCGCGCTCGATCGTCGCGCGCCGCGGATCGATGCTCCCGTCTTCGCTGCGAATCCAGAGCGGGTCGATGTAGCATACGCGCTTCATGGGAGTGGCCTTCCCACTTCACGAGCGTTGCTCCCCGCGGCCGCAGGCTTGCGCGCGCCGCGTCGCGGATTGCCGAAGCATGCCCGATCTTCTGACGTTGGCGGCGCTTCGCACGCTCGTTTCGTATTCCGATCCGCAGATCTCCCCGGACGGCACGCGTGTCGCCTACGTGCGTTCGGTCGCGGATTACACGAAGGACGTGCGCCACACGGCACTGATCGTGGTCCGGACCGATGGCACGGGGTCGCGCATCCTTGCGAGCCACGACGGGATCTCCAGCCCGCGTTGGTCGCCGGACGGCACGCAGCTCGCCTTCATCGAGCCGGACAAGAGCGACGCCGCGCAAATCGAGGTCAGCCCCGCGGCCACCGGTGCACCGCGCGTGGTAACACATGCGCCGAACGGTGTCGAGCACTTCGCGTGGAGCCCCGACGGGAAGCGGTTCGCGTACGGTACGCCGGACAACGATCCGAATGCCGCCGCGATCAAGCGGCACAACGATCTCTTCGAGATCGGCGACGATGGGATGCTCATCGATCGCGTCGCCGTGCCTTCGCATCTGTGGCTCGTCGCCGCGAGCGGCGGCAAGGCGCGCCGGCTGACGCACGGCAGCTGGAGCGTCTACGAAGGCGTGCCGCCGTTCGCGGGCGGTCCGAGCGATCCGGCGTGGACGCCCGACGGCGGCGCGATCGTCTTCACCCAAGCGCCGGACGCGCATACGGCCGCGACGGACCGTTCGTGGATCGCAAGCGTCGATGTCGTGAGCGGCGACGTCTCACCGCTCTCGGCCGTCCGGCAGTACGAATACGAGCCGATCGTCGCGGGCGACAACGTCTACTATCTGCGCCCGCACGGCCCGGGTCCGATCTCGACGCTCGATCTGATGCGCGTCGGTCTCGACGCGACCAGCGATATCGATGCGATGCCGCTTTTCGATCACGATATCACGAGCATCCATGCAAACGCCGGTGGAACGCTGCTCGTGCTCTCGACCGATCACCTCGGCGCGCGGCTCGATATCGTTGCACCGGGCCTCGCGCCGCATCCGCTTGGTCTCGGAACGCTCGTGCCGAGCGAGGCGTCGATCGCGCGTGACGGCACGGTCGCCTTCGTTGCGAGCGCCTTCGCGCGGCCGCCCGAAGTCTACGTCGTGCACCACGGCGGAGCGCCCGTCGCACTCACGACCGGCAACGCCGCGCTCGCGACGCACGTCGCCGCATCGTGGCGGCCGATCACCTGGACCGCGCCCGACGGTCAAGCGAACGAAGGTCTCCTGATCGGGCCGCCGCAGCCGCTCCCCGGCGTCTCGTATCCGCTCGTGATGTGGCTTCACGGCGGTCCGGAATTCGCGATGAACTCGGGCTGGGACGAAGGCACCGACGACGGCTTCCCGATCGGCGCGTATCTCGCCGCGCGCGGGGCCTACGTCTTTCTGCCCAACTACCGCGGCAGCAACGATCTCGGCACGGCGCACGAGCACGCGATCTTCGGCGATCCGGGCGCCGGCCCGTTCAGCGATCTCACCTCCGGACTCGACGCGGTGATCAAGGCGGCGCCGATCGACGCGGATGAGATCGCGATCGGCGGCCACTCGTATGGCGGCTACATGACGACCTGGTCGATCGGGCACGACGCGCGCTGGAAGGCGGCGGTTGTTGCGGACGGCGCGGTCGATGCGATCGCCGGATACAATCTCTCCGGCACCGGAAACCGCGCTTGGCTGCGCGACTCGTTCGGCGGCTCGCCGTGGGATCCGAAATTCGCGCAAGCCTTTCACGACGGCTCGCCGATCGCGTACGTCGATGCGATGAAGACGCCGACCCTGATCGTCACCGGCCTGCGCGACGAGGTGGTGCCCTTTACGGAGTCATTCGAGCTCTATCACGGTTTGCTCGAACATCACATCCCGGTGCGGCTGGTGGGGATCCCGACGGCGCATCATACGCCGGCGGATCCGGTCCGGCGCGAAGCCTACGACCGGCTCGTTACGTCGTATCTGCTAGAACACTTGGGGCTGCAGCCGTAACGAAGCGTGCACGACGGGCACGCTCGGCGAGCGCGTACGCCGCTGAGGCGACGAAGAAGCCGACGAAGAAGCCGAGATCCGTACCGCCGAGCACCTTCGCGAGCGGGCCCGTATAGATCTCGGTCGCGGAAAAGAGCGCGATCGTGAGCGGCGTGACGATGATGAAGATCGTCGCCCCCGAGCTCCAGCGCCGTACGGTCCGGTCCGCGCCGCCGAAGAGCCACCAATCGGTGAGCAGGATGCCGGCCCAGGGCGCGATCCAATACAACAGGAGCAGCAGATAATTTTGGAACAGTTCCGCGAATTTTCCGGCGCCCGCGACGGCCAGGAAGAAGCCGCACAGCGTCGTGATGATCGCCGCGAAGTGACGCGGAACGCGGATGCCCGTCGAGATGAGGCTATAGGCGGCCGTGTTGTCGTTGATCGAGTTGATCGGAATGGCCGAGATCGTGATCGCGATGAGCGCGATGGGTGCGAACTGGCCCGTCAGCGCGGCGATCCCGCCGATGACGCCGTTGGCCGAGAGATCGCTCAGATGACCTGCCGTCAGCAAACCGCAGAATTCGATCAAGCTGCTCGAGAGGAACAGCCCGCTGAAGGCGAGCGTGAAGATCGTGCCCGGCTTGGTCGTGGCCGGGAGATAGCGGGTGTAGTCCGAGGAGTACGGTGCGAAGCCCATCGCAAAGCCGGCGATCATCGAGACGCCGAGCACGAAGATCGCGGGTGAAATCGCCGCTTTCGCGCTCGCAAGCGAACCGCCGTGCAGGATCGCGACGATGCCGGTCATTGCGAAGACGACGATGAGCACGTAACAGAGATACTTCGCGATCAGCTGAACGACGTGGTGACCGTACATGCTCGCGGCGAGCTGCACGGCGACGAGCACGCTCAGGCCGAGCCAAAACGGCAGTCCGATCCCGTAGAGCGTCGCAAGCGCGACGAGCGCGAGCACCGAGGGGACGTTGTTCACGGCATCCCAGCCCACCGCGCAGAACCAATTGATCGCGGAGGGCACGCGCGTGCCGAGCGACCCGAACGAGAAACGCGAAATTTCCATCTGCGTGAGCCGGGCGCGCGGCCCGATCGACGCGCACAGGCCGACCGGCAGACAGCCGATCGCGTTGCCGAGCAGAATGGCGACGAGGCCGAGTTTGAAATCGAGCCCGATCGCGATCAGCAGCGCGCCGAGCACCCAGCTGGCCGGCGCGAGGTTCGTGCAGAAGTGGCTCCAGAAGACCTTGTCGGGCGACATCGTCTGCGCTTCGGGCGCGACGCCGTGCGCGACGAGGCTGGATTGGACGTCTTCGATCAGCGTCACGTGGCGGGTGCTCCCGTGTACGTCTCGTCGTACCGCTGGCGCAGATAATCGGCGAAGCGGATCGGCGGATACTTCGGCGCTTCGCCGGGGGCGAGCACCGAGGGCAGGCACTCGACGAGCGAGCCGGCGTTGGGATCGCCGAAATAGGCGATCGAATATCGCTCGTACGGCGCGCGATTGACGACGCGATGCGCGTTCGAGACGTAGACGTCATTCGTCCAGCGCATCAAGCAGTCGCCGATGTTGCACACGAACGTGCCCGGCTGCGGCGGAACGGCGATCCAGGTCCCGTCGCGCCCGCGTACTTCGAGGCCGCCGACCGCGTCTTGCGCGAGCAGCGTCAGGTTGCCGTAATCCGTGTGCGCACCCGCACCGTAGGATGAGCCGTCGAAGGTGCCCGGATGCGGCGGGTAGCGCAAGATCCGCAAGAGCCCTTCCGGTTCGGTAAAGTGCTGATCGAAGAAGTGCGCGTCGATCCCGAGATCGATCGCGATCGCTCGTTGCAGCAGCACGACGAGTTCGAGCGCTTCGGCCTCGAACGCGCGCATGGTGTCGCGAAATCCGGGCAGGTCCGGCCACTGGTTCTGCGCCTCGTACAGCAAACCGCCGGCATTGTAGCATTCTTTGATGTCGCCGTTCAGCGCCGGGTCGAGGTTCTCTTCACCGATCCGCACGTAGCCGAGATAGCGCTTGGAGTTCTTGACCGACAAGCGGTTCTTCTCGGCGAGCGGCAATGCGAAGAAGGTGCGCGATTGCGCGTAGGTCGCATCGATCAGCTCGACCGGGATGCCGTGGTCCGTGACGGAGAAAAAGCCGAGGCCGCGGGCCGCCGCGCCGATCTCGGCGCCGATGCGCTCGAGCGCCCCGGCATCACCCGACCGCAGGCCGGCAAGCGAGATCGTCGGGATCGCGCCGATCTCGCTACGAAGCGTGCTGGTATTCATGCCGTCAAGACTACGTTCGAGCACGTAGCTTGTCATTCGACATTTAGGACGACGTGGGGGCCGGCCGGGGGCTCGGCACGACGACGGGAGCGGCTCATCTACGGCCAGAGCCGCTCCATCGTCGCGGCGTAGCGCCGCCGGATCGCGACCTCGTCGCGGTGGATCCGGTCGCGGATGACGGCCGTGCCGCCGACGTACACGTCGCGCACGCAGGCTGCGCCGCCCGCGACGATCCAGCGGTCGATCAGCGTCTCACGGTCGCCGCCGGCGAGGGCGGAATGGTCCGAATCCAAGACGACGAGATCCGCGCGTTTTCCCGGCGCGAGCTCGCCGATGGGCCGTCCGCTGGCCTGCGCGCCGCCGCGCGCGCAGGCCACGAATCGCTCGTGCGGCGAGGGCGTGACGGTCCGGCGCCGGTCGCGCAGCCGCTGATCGTATTCGAACCAGCGCAGTTCCTCGGCCGGATCGAGACCGACGTGGCTATCGGTGCCGATCCCCGTGCGGCCGCCGGCGGCGGCGAAGGCGTGCCAAGCGAAGACGCCGTCGCCGAGATTCCCTTCGGTCGACGGACACAGCGCGACGACCGCACCGGATGCCGCGAGCGTATGCGATTCGCCGCTCGTGAGATGGACGGCGTGGACCGCACACCACGCCTCGTCGAGCGGCGCGTGCGCGGCGAGCCAGTCCACCGGACGCGCGCCGAGGACAGCCTGCGCGCGTTCCACTTCGCCGAGGACCTCGGCGATATGCAGATGCACCGGCATCGTCGCATCGCGCTCTGCGCGCAGGCTCAGCAGCGCCGCGAGATCGTGCGGACCGACGGCGCGCAGCGAGTGCGGCGCGACGCCGAGGCGCCGGTCGGGCCCGCGCAGGTGCGGCGCGAGCGCGTCGAGCAGCGCGGCGAAACCGTCGAGATCGTTGATGAAGCGGCGCTGTTCGGAGCGCGGCGGCGTCGCGCCGAAGTCGCTCCAGCGATAGAGCACCGGCAAGAGCGTCAGGCCGATCCCGCTCGCGTTCGCCGCCGCGATGATTCGCTCGCCGAGCTCGGCGCGGTTCGCATACGGCGTGCCGTCCGGCTGGTGGTGGACGTAATGGAACTCGGCGACCGCGGTGAAACCGCCGCGCAGCAGATCGACGTAGAGTTGCGCCGCGATCGCCTCGACGTCGTCCGGATCGATCCGATTCGCGACATCGTACATCGCGCGGCGCCAGGTCCAGAAGGTGTCGGTCCCGCCATGCGCGCGCTCCGCACGTCCGGCAAATGCCCGTTGGAAGGCATGCGAATGGATGTTCGGCATCCCCGGAACGACCGGCCCGGCAAGATGGATCCCCTCGCGCGTCGCAGAGTCGGGGGTGATCTCCGTTATCGTGCCGGTCGCATCGACGTCGATGCGAACGTCGCTCGCCCAGCCGCCCGCCACGAGCGCCTGAGGCGCGAAGAACGTGCGCTTAGACAACGTGCGTCTCGCGACGATGAGCGGCGCGGGCTACGGGCTCGTCGACGACGGCGCGCTCGTGATCGAGAGCGGCCGGATCGTCTACGCGGGAAGCGCGAGCGCCGCGCCCGACGCTGCCGAACGCGTCGATGGCGACGGCGTGCTCGTCACGCCCGGCTTGGTCGATCCGCACACGCATCTGGTGTACGCCGGCAACCGCGCAAGCGAGTGGGAAGCGCGCTTGAACGGCGCGACGTACGAAGAGATCGCGCGCTCCGGCGGCGGCATCGCGAGCACCGTCCGCGCGACGCGCGGCGCGAGCAGCGAATACTTGTACGCAAGCGCGCTCGCGCGGCTCGAGACGCTGTGCGCGAACGGCGTCACGACCGTCGAGATCAAATCCGGCTACGGGCTCGATCTGCCCACCGAACGCCGGATGCTGCGCGTCGCGCGCATGCTCGAGGCGGCCGCGAACGTGCGCGTGCGTACGACGTTTCTGGGCTTGCATTCGGTCCCGCCGGAGTTCGCCGGCCGGCCCGATGCCTACGTCGATCTGGTCTGCGAGGTGATGCTGCCGACGCTCGCCGCGGAGGGGTTGATCGATGCGGTCGATGCGTTTTGCGAAACGATCGCCTTCACGCCGGAGCAAGTCAGGCGTTTCTTCGCGGCCGCGCGGCTGCTCAAAATTCCGGTGAAATTGCATGCCGATCAGCTCAGCGACGGCGGCGGCGCGCAGGTTGCGGCCGGTGCGTATGCGCTCTCGGCCGATCATCTCGAATACGCGAATGTCGAGGGCATCGGTGCGCTCGCGCGCAGCGGCAGCGTCGCCGTGCTCTTGCCCGGCGCGTTTTATTTCTTGCGCGAAACGCAGCGGCCGCCCATCGAGGCGCTGCGTGCCGCGGGCGTCCCGATCGCGCTTGCCACCGATTGCAATCCCGGCACCTCGCCGATCGTCTCGCCGCTCGCGGTCATGAACTTCGCCTGCACGCTCTTCGGCCTCACGCCGCTCGAAGCGTTGCGCGGCGTGACGATCAACGCCGCGCGCGCGCTCGGCATGCGGCACGAAACCGGCAGCCTCGAGCGCGGCAAACGCGCCGATCTCGCGCTCTGGGATGTCGCGCATCCGGCCGAACTCGCGTACGCCATCGGCGCGCGGCCGTGCGTTGCTCGCTACGTTCACGGAAAGCGGCTTATTGCATCGGCAGCGTGAGGCCGTGCTCGCGCGCGCAGTCCTGCGCGATCGCGTAGCCGGCGTCGGCGTGGCGCATCACGCCGGTCGCCGGATCGTTGGTGAGCACGCGCTCGAGCCGCCGCGCCGCATCGTCGCTACCGTCGCAAACGATCACCATCCCCGCGTGCTGCGAGTAGCCCATCCCGACGCCGCCGCCGTGATGCAGGCTGACCCACGTGGCACCGCTCGCGGTGTTCAAGAGGGCGTTGAGCAGCGGCCAATCGGAGACGGCGTCGCTGCCGTCGAGCATCGCTTCGGTCTCACGATTCGGTGAGGCGACTGATCCCGAATCGAGATGGTCACGGCCGATCACGATCGGCGCGCTGACCTCGCCGCGCCGCACCATTTCGTTGAACGCGAGGCCCGCTTTCGCACGATCGCCGAGGCCGATCCAGCAGATGCGCGCCGGCAGACCCTGGAACGCGATCCGCTCGTGTGCCAGGTCGAGCCAGTTCACGAGGCCCTTGTTATCGGGAAACAGGTCTTTCATCTTCGCGTCGGTCGCGTAAATGTCGGCCGGATCGCCGGAGAGCGCGACCCAGCGGAAGGGGCCGACGCCGCGACAGAAGAGCGGCCGGATATAGGCCGGGACGAAGCCCGGAAAATCGAACGCATCCGTCACGCCGGCGTCGTGCGCCATCTGGCGGATGTTGTTGCCGTAGTCGACGGTCGGGATACCGAGCCGGTGGAACGCGAGCATCGCGCGCACGTGCTCGGCCATCGATGCCTTCGCCGCGCTCTCGACCGCCTGCGGGTCGTCGCGGCGCAGCTGCGCCGCCTGCTCGAGCGTCCAACCCGCGGGGAGGTAGCCGTTACGCGGATCGTGGGCGCTCGTTTGATCGGTGACGAGATCGGGACGCACGCCGCGACGCACGAGTTCCGGGTAGATCTCCGCGGCGTTGCCGAGCAGGCCGATCGAGACGGCGCGCTTTTCCGCCACCGCTTGCGCGATGCGCGCGAGCGCCGCGTCGAGATCGTCGATGCGCTCGTCGAGATAGCGCGTGTCGAGTCGCTTCTGGATGCGCGTCGGATCGCACTCGATCGCGAGCATCGAGGCGCCGGCCATCGTCGCGGCGAGCGGCTGCGCGCCGCCCATCCCGCCGAGGCCCGCGGTGAGGATCCACCGCCCGCGCAGATCGCCGCCGTAATGCTGCCGCCCCGCCTCGACGAACGTCTCGTAGGTGCCTTGCACGATCCCTTGCGAGCCGATGTAAATCCACGAGCCGGCCGTCATCTGGCCGTACATCATCAGCCCGCGGCGATCGAGTTCGTTGAAGTGCTCCCAGGTTGCCCAATGCGGCACGAGGTTGGAGTTCGCGATGAGCACGCGCGGCGCATCGGCGTGCGTGCGGAAAACCCCGACCGGCTTGCCGGACTGCACGAGCAGCGTTTCGTCGTCACCGAGTTTGCGCAAGACGTCGATGATCGTATCGAAGCTGCGCCAATCGCGCGCGGCTTTCCCGATCCCGCCGTACACGACGAGGTCGTCCGGCCGCTCTGCGACGTCGGGATCGAGGTTGTTCATCAACATGCGCAGCGGCGCTTCGGTGAGCCAGCTTTTCGCGCTGCGTTCGGTGCCGCGCGGCGCGCGCACCGTGCGTGGGCCGGCGATCATCGCAGCGCTCCGTTCGACGTCACCGTGCCGTGCACGCCGATCGCCGCGTGCGCCGCGTCGATCAGCGTTCCATCGCGTAAGAGCGCGCGCGCGGCGACGATGTCGGGCGCCGGCGAACGGTCGGTTTCGAGCGGCGGGATCACGGTTCGGGCCGCATCGTAGGCGGCGCCGGTTCCGCGCCCGGAGGCGACGGGTCGGCGGAAGTCGGTCGCCGCGAGCGCGCCGAGCAATTCGCACGCGAGTGCGCCTTCGACGTTGTCGAGGATCGCATGCAGCGTGCGTGCCGCCGTGGTGCCCATGCTGACGTGATCTTCCTGTCCGGCCGAGGTTGGGATCGAATCGACGCTCGAGGGAAACGCGAGCCCTTTGCTTTCGCTCACGAGCGCGGCCGCCGTGTACTGCGCGAGCATCAGCCCGGATTCGAGCCCCGGCCGCTTCGCGAGGAAGAGCGGCAAGCCGCGCTCCTCGCCGTTGAGCAAGAGGTACAAGCGCCGCTCCGACATCGACGCGAGTCCGACCATCGCCGCTTTGAGAAAATCGCTCACGATCCCGACCGGTTGGCCGTGAAAGTTGCCGCCGGTGAGGAATTCGTCGTCGGCCGGAAACACCAGCGGGTTATCGGTCACGGAGATCGCTTCGGTTTCGACCACGCTGCGAACGTGACGCGCGGCGTCGCGCACGGCGCCGTGCACGACGGGGATGCAGCGGAACGAATACGGATCTTGCACGCGCCCGCAATCGCGGTGCGAGAGCATGATCGCGGAATCCGCCAGCAACGCACGCAAGCGGTTCGCGACATGCCCTTGGCCCGCATGCGGGCGCAGTGCGTTGATGCGCGGGTCGAACACGCGATCGGTGGCGAGAAAAGCCTCGATCGACATCGCGCCGATCACGTCGGCGGCGTCGAGCAGCCGTTCCGCGCGCAGCACCGCGAGCGCCGCGATGCCGGTCATCACTTCGGTGCCGTTGACGAGCGAGAGCCCTTCTTTGGCCGCGAGTTCGATCGGTTGCAGACCTGCGCGGCGTAAGGCCTCCGCGCTCGGGAGCCGCTCGCCGCGGTAAAACGCTTCGCCCTCGCCGATGAGCGTGAGCGTCATGTGCGCGAGCGGCGCAAGATCGCCGCTCGCGCCGACCGAGCCTTGCGCGGGAACGACCGGCGTCACGCCGCGATTGAGCAACTCGCACAGCAGGTCCAGCGTCTCGAGCCGCACGCCGCTGTGTCCCGCCGCAAGCGAACTGACGCGCAGGACGCCCGCAGCGCGGACTTGGTCCTCATCGAGCGGCCGGCCCGTTCCCGACGAGTGCGAGCGCACGAGGTTCAGCTGTAAGAGCGCCGTGTCGTCGCGATCGATCACGACGTTCGCCATGCGGCCGAATCCGGTGGTCACCCCGTAGATGATCGCGCCGAGTCGGAATTGCCGCTCGACGGCTTCGCGTGCAGCGGCAACGCGTTCGCGCGCCGCCGGAGCGATGGCGACGCGCGCGCCGCGCACCGCGATGTCTTCGATCGTCTCGAGCGAGAGCGCTCGCCCGTCGAGTTGGTGCCGCTTTTCTACCGACAGTGCCATCCCCGGGGGTTCGCTCGCGCCGAGCCCGGCCCCCGGGCGCGCCCGGACGCCAAGAGGGCATCGCATCCGCCGGGCGGGATCGTTCGTGCCATGGCCGCAGCGACCGGACCGCAGTTCCTCTTCATCAGCGGCGCCGAGGGGTCGGGAACGACGCTGCTGCGCCGCATCCTGGCGGCACCGCCCCAGTGCGCGAGCGTCGGACGCGACATCGTCAAGGTGCCCGACCACCCGGACGCGCTGCCGCTCTTCCAAGCCTTCAACGAGGCGAACGAACGGCTGTGGGATCGCCGCTTGCCCCTGGCGATGCACGAACAGGCGCGGGCCGACGTGCACCGGGCCGCGCTTGCCATCGCGCACGCGCCGGTGTTTGCAGCGTGCAGCCAGCTGGTATTCAAGCGATCCTCCCCGTTCGGCGGCGGCGACGAGCATCGCCCCGATCTCTTCGACGTCGCCGGGCTGCCGGTGGGAAGCCGGATCGTGCTGATCTACCGCGACCCGTGCGCCGCCACGTACTCCGCGCTGCGGCGTGCATTCGATACCGATCTGCGTCGTCTGGCCGCGCGCTGCGCGGAGCACCTGACCTGGCTTGCCGCGCAGCATCGCGGCATCGATCCGAAGCGGATCCTGGTCGTCTCGTACCGGCGGCTCTGCGAGACGCCGCAGGCCGAACTCGAGCGACTCTCCGCGTTCTGCGGTTTCGCGCTCGACGCGGGCGACATCCAGGAACCGCTAGAGCGCAACGCCGACGCGCGCTATCGCCGTGAGCTCTCGCCGTCGCAGGTCGCGTGGCTGGAGGCGTATTTTGCGACGCGCCGCGGGCAATGGGAGTCGCTGACCGGGTAGCGCTACACGCCGCACTCGTCGATCCGTTTGAGCAAGAGTGCTTTGTCGCGCGCGTTGCGCGCGAGTTCGTACGCGCGCTCGAACGCGGCACGTGCTTCGGGGAAGCGGCGCAGCTTCACGAGCAGATCACCTTGGACGCTGGGAAGCAGATGGTACGCCGCAAGCGACGGCTCCGCAGCGAGGCGATCGACGATTTCCAGCCCCGCCGCGGGGCCGTCCGCCATGCCGACGGCGACGCCGCGGTTCAACTCGACGACCGGCGAGCGCACGATGCGGGCCAACGCACCGTAGAGATCCGCGATGCGCCGCCAATCGGTTTGTTCACCGGTGTTTGCGCGTGCGTGGCATGCGGCGATCGAAGCCTGGAGTCCGTAGGATCCGAGCGTGCCGAGCCGTTCCGCGCGCTCCAGCGCCTCGAGACCGCGGTGAATTTGCAGCTGATCCCATTTCGTGCGTTCCTGTTCGAGCAGGAGGATCGGTTCGCCGTTCGGGCCGACGCGCGCGGGGATGCGCGAGGCTTGAATCTCCATGAGCGCGACGAGACCGTGTACTTCGGCTTCATTCGGCAGCAGCGCTGCGAGCATGCGCCCGAGCCGAAGTGCATCGGCGACCAGCTCGGGTCGCAAGACATCGTCACCGGCCGTTGCGGCGTAGCCCTCGTTGAAGATCAGATAGACCGCTTCGAGCAGCGACGCGAGGCGGCGGAGCCGTTCCGGACCGGAGGGAATCTCGAACGGAATCTTCGCCTCGCTCAGCGTGCGCTTCGCGCGCACGATGCGCTGCGCGATCGTCGGCTCCGCGGTGAGATAGGCGCGCGCGATCTCGGCCGTCGTCAAGCCGCCGAGGAGTTTGAGCGTCAGCGCGACGCGCGCTTCGGGCGAGAGCACCGGATGGCAGGTGACGAACATCAAGCGCAGCACGTCGTCGTCGATCGCTTCGAGCGATTCCGCGAAGTCCGGCTCGGCTCCGCCGGCCGGCAGATCGCGCGCGAGCAGCGTCGTTTTCTCGGCGAGTTTCGTATCGCGCCGCAGCTGGTCGATCGCGCGGCGTTTGGCGATCGCCATCAGCCACGCGCCGGGGTTGCGCGGGATGCCTTCGTCCGGCCACTGCGCGAGCGCCGAGACGAAGGCATCCGCCGCGAGATCTTCCGCTCGCCCGACGTCGCGCGTCACGCGGGTCAGATGAGCGATCAAGCGCGGCGACTCGATGCGCCAGATCGCCGCGAGCGTACGCTGCAGATCGGCGTCGCTCACATCGGCGGCGCGACCTTCAGATCATCCAACGTCACCAGATCGATACGCTCTTGTTGATCCGGCGTCACGATGCCGGCGAAATCCTCGGGTTGAAAAAACTCGCGGATTTCGATCGTCGTCGGCTTATCGAACGGAGCGTTCGCAAAGCGCTCGACGACCTCTTCGCGCGACTTGGCCTCGATGATCCAGAATCCGGCGACGAGTTCTTTCGTCTCCGCAAAGGGACCGTCGGTGATCGTCGTGCGCCCCTCGTCGAAGCGCAAGCGCGTCCCTTTCGAGGAGGGGCGCAGGCCCTCGCAAGCCAGCAACACGCCCTCCTTGTGAAGCTGCCCATTGAAGTCCAACATTTTTTCGATCGCTTCCCACGTCGGGAGGATGCCGGCCTCGATATCGTTGTCGGCCTTGGTGATGATCATGAATTTCATGCGTTCGTTCTCCTTGGAGATGTGCGTTCTACACCGAACGTCGAACGGCGCGGTCCCTTTTCGACACGAGTCTCTGAAATAACGGCGGTCGCCACGATCGCCGCGCTTGGCGGCTGCCCCGCGACTTCGCTCCGGGCGACCTAGCAGGCCTGTGAAAAA
>Ga0116230_10002773_pt1 | contig 16938 bp, 12 predicted proteins | sample S1TSphfallax_3_FD_88678 | JGI IMG/M metagenome (GOLD analysis project Ga0116230, IMG submission 88678) | Host-associated microbial communities from peat moss isolated from Minnesota, USA - S1T2_Fd - Sphagnum fallax MG | ecosystem: Host-associated > Plants > Peat moss > Unclassified | place...
TACAAATTTGTCACGTACAGTCCATGATATGAATCATCAAAAGCGTGGCAACAGTGAGGAAAATCTATGGGAAAAATGTGGAAAACTACTCAAAATGTTGTAGTGACTGCGCGCCGTAGCCTACCGATGTGTAGTTAGTCAACAGCCTTCCTCTAATAGCCCAGTTTTTAAAGGTGGGATCACCGTAGGCTTCATTGAATTTCAGCTTGTCGAAAACGATGATGTAGATGTGGTCGAACCATTTCCCTTGCCCGGTCGCTACCGCACTCGAAAACAGCCAGATGGCCAGTGCCATCATCAGAAGAACGACAACATTCGTCCCTGCACGCGCCATTGTGCTGCAGCCTCCGCAGTCTCCCTGCACTACGTCTTGTGAATCGATGGAAACAACCTTAGCTCCGAACAGAATTCTTTTGGACGAACCCGGTATCTCAAATACACTATTTAGATTTGTCGTTCAGTCAAGAGAGGGGTGGTATGAAGCTGTAAGAATTGCTGAAGAATATGATATAGCCGATGGTGAGTCACCATCTACCTGCTCATATACTTCTGCTCAAAAGGGTTGCATGAAAGATCCGTGCAGCACTTCGAGGTATGTGTTGGCCGAAGTTGATTCGTTGCATGGTGCACCTAATTAATACCGCTGTACAGTGCTAGGCGCCGAAACACAGCTCTTATTTACAACGTGAACAGTTCCGAGGTCGTATCATGTGTGTATTGATTTAGAACCCTTTGCTTGCACAAATAAACCACGTGTGGCTTCAGGAGCTTTCACAGGAAGCTTCTTGCTTTGAAGTGAGTATACGCTTGGGTTTATTTGTAAATCTCTATCAAAATGGATTACCGTAGAGAAAAGAATGCATCTCTCGCAAATATACATCTCTCTTTATATTGCGAGTTATTTATTAGAAATCCTCTTATAAACACCTCTCTTATAGATTCGTCCGCATCTGCTAGGCCCGAAGTGTGCACACCTGAACTCTTAAATTAACAATTATAGTTTTTGCTTGAAGACAACACATGTATATCTGGTGAGGATTAGGAAACTCAACACATTCACTCATAGAGATTATTACACGCCAGGATATAATTCATATAAAAGCTTCCTACTACAGACTCAGTACAGAGCACACTATCCAAGACATAAAATAAAGGAGAAGTTGTCGGAAACATGGCAAGCACTGAACAGGTGCAATGAATCTAACGTAAATCAATCTCCTACGGATAAAGTATGCGTGAGTTGAGTATGCTGGCAAGTGTTGCCCAAGAGTAGATTTACATTCCTTAATTTTTTGAATGTACCCTGTTTTCTGATTTCATGATAATTATGTTTGAATACATTTATACTTTTTTATTGATGCGTATACATGTGGTCCATCGGTTTGAGATTAAACTTTCATGTTGAAAGATGGAGGCACTTGACAAGTCTGATGGTGATCACCAACTAATACTCATTTATCCTCACTAGTGCATAATGCCTTAGAAATTTTGGAATATTACACAATGGATGAAAATTTGAAAAACTTTGGCACATTAAATTTTAAGGAGAACATCCAAGGAAGTTATATATATATTAGAGGTTGAAAGCACATTATGAGGGGACCACTTTGGGCACTTTCACAATATGTATGTAAAGTATATTTTTGCAAAACTTGATACATTTAATTATGGGTTTCACATTTGGTGTTTGGGTTTGATATTTTGATTTTCACAAAGTTAATAACATCTAATATAATTTGAAATAAAGAAATAAAATTTAAAATATTAAATTCAAGGAATAAATTGGGTATACTTATGGTATATGCAAAATAACAGAGTTTTTTTTTTTTTTTGGATTGCACTAGGTTTGAGTTTGAATTAGTAAACCAAAAATGTGTGAAATAAAGAATTAAAACGGTGTCAATATCAATCACTATTTTGATACTATTAACACCCAAAAATACAACTTACATATGTTGCAATAATTGTTAATTTGTAAACAATGCACACTTTAATGTCATGTGAAAGTTTTCTCCTAAATGGAAATGCCATGTATCCATGGAATCAACATCTAATTTAAAATGAGCAAAAAATAATTGAAGGTTGTTAAATGAAGTCTCATTGATTGCATTGGCTTGGGCACAATGTTTGGTAATCCCATGTGCATAATCTTGAGCTATTTTTTTGCATTCATTAGCAAAATGGCCTTTTTATAACAATAATTCAAGGTCAACCTTGTTTTGCATGGAGTTAGGTAGGATTGAATGGTATAATGGGAACCTTTATTTATATGATTTGAAAACAAATTTTTTTTTGAAAGACAACCTTTTTTATTTGAATAAAAGGTAGTTGAATTTTGTTGATCATGTGGCAAATTTAATGCCTTTTCTTGTAGAAGCTCTTGTAATGACCACAAAAGTGAGAGTTGGATCATGTCCATGTGTGGAGATTAATGGATGAAATGATGATGGTAGGGCTTTTAATAATAAAATGATTAATTGTTTATAACTTATACTTAGGCTAGATGATGTTGCTTCATTAAGAACCCCTAAAAAATCCTCCAAAAATTTGGTGATTAGATGACCTTTTAAAAGTTTGATGGTCATCAACTTTCTTTGAATAAAAAGCTGCGAAATATAGTATGTGTGTTCATAAATTTGCCCATACCCCACTTGAGGTTTTTTAGGTTTGAACCAAATGAAGTTGAACATCTCCACAATGTACAAACATATCTGACCTTGCTTTCATTACACAAAGACCATGCACAAAGTGTTATAGGATGTATGTTTTAGGTTGAGATTTATCCTATCCACCATTGATGTAGGTAATTGAAATAACTAATGTACCAAAGAACAAATTGAAAGTAGGCAAGTTAGAGGCACAAGTTAGCATGTTCCTTTTAGTGGAGAAGAAATCAAAAAATTTAACCTAGAAATAAGGTGTTGAATCTCTAACAACAAAGAAAATTCTAAATGTAATACTAACAAAAGCAATTGAGAAGAAGTCCAAACTTTCATATAAAGACAAAATGTTCAAAAAAATATTAAAAATTGATTGACAATAGCAATTGACCACATAGAAGTTGGAACAATTAATTAACACCAACAAAAAAAGGTCCATTCAATGTTTTAAATAATAACACAATGCTAAAACATTGCACTTACGATTACATTTACAATTGCAAAATTACTTGTAAATGCCATTACATGCTAAAATGGTCATTTCAATTCCACCTACGACTACAAAATATTATATATATATATATAGTGTATAGAACATAATTATTTTCATTTATATAAAAATAATAAAAATATAATAATACTTAAATATACTTTTACATATTTATTTTACAAAATAATTATGCATTTAATTTTTAATTATTTATATACCATATATGTATGGTTTGTACCCAATTCGTATAAAATTTATAAATGATATGTTAACATTGATTATAATTAATTTGTTCAAAACAATCAACATGGTGGATGCAAGAATTGATCTTTGGATGTGTCCGAATTGGTCCAAGGCCTTTGCTATCCAACTATCACATCACATAAGAAACTTTGTTGTCCCTTAAAAGATTTATTATGTTCCAATGTTTGAATGTATAAAAATTCAAAGTTTAAAATTTAATTTGTTTTACAATACCTATTCAAATGAAAATATGAATATGAATTATTAAACTTTGAAGCATAATCTACATAGGTGAACCAACTAAAAATTCAAACAACAAATTTTGTACATAGAAAATCAACTTTTAATTTTTACAATTTTAACATATCCATTCTATTTCAATACATGATAAACTTTAATAAATATACATGTAATTTGAATATAAAATTCTGAATATTTTATATGTATGCATAATATGTACCATACTATATACACATAACATAAATTTACACATAATTTATTAGTCTACACATACATATATCTAAATATTAATGTGCATAGAATATATTAGTATTAATTTATGATAATATAAAAAAATTATGTATCATATGTATATATAATACACATATTGTATATATATATATTCAATATCTATACTATATATATGAATATTTAATTTTCATTATATCATTTAATTTAATAGTCGTATATTAATTTCAATTTTATATTTATTTTTCAGTATATCATAAATTAATTTATGGAATGGGTATTTTTAAAAAAATATTTATGAAATAATTATATCCTATTTATTATACTGAAATTGCTCAACATAACATTATAATTGTAATATATTTTTCATTAGTTCAATTTTAATAAATTTATATTTATTAAAATATGTGTTAAATATTTACATAATAAAAATAAATTAATTAATAATTAATAATTTGCAAACTAGATGGACTCATATTTTTTTTAAAGTTCATTTTATATATAAAATTAATATGTTGTAAAATTATGAATTTAAACCCATGGATAAATTTGGTTAAAATAACATCAAATTGCTCCAATTACATTATTTTTGTTAAACTACTTTTTGTTCTTATTAAAATAGGATATTTAAATAAAACTTGGTTAGCTAAAGTTGATTTATTTTGTTTAATATTGACTATAGTGATATAAATGAGGCTAAAGTAAGTTATTTTGGCTAAATTAGGATAAAGTTCTTTACATTTTGATAAACTTAGTTAAAACTTGGCTAAGCTTGGTTAAATGAAGATAAATTGGTCTAAATTAAATGATTTTAGCCAAATTTGACTAAACCTAGCAAAAATTTAACTAAACTCAATTAATTTTTGTTGAAATTGAATAAATTTGGCTGAACCTAAAAAAAGTAATTTAAATTTTAATAAATTAGGCTAAATTTGGATAAACTAAAAAATTTAATTTAAATTGTTATACTGAAGTTAAATTTGGTTAAAATTGACTAAATCAAGTTATATGAAGACACCTAGGCTAAATATGGTTAATTAAATTTGGCTAAATTTGAAATGTTTTGGCAAATAAAGTTTTAAGATATATTTTACTGGAATTAAAACTAATTAGGTGAAATTCAGTTGGTTAATCTAAGTTTGGGTAAACTTGGTGAAATTTAATTGTTGTTAAAGTTGGTTACATTTGAGTAAAGTAAAGTAAATTAGTTTATATATGATAAAATATGTTACATTATGCTAAAATATAGGATTAATGAGAATGTATTAGATTATTTAAATAAACTAGGTTATTTAGGGTGCATTAACCTTAAGTAGTTTAAAATAAAATAAAATAAAAATAAAATAAATTACGTTTAAATATATACTAAATTAGAAAAAATTTAAATTAGATTATTTTTAATTAAATTAATATAAATTAAGCTTCCAAAACAAACTTGACCATGTTCATATGTAGTTTAGTTTTTTAAAAATTTGCTCAAACAAGGTCAAGTAATTATTTCAATATGGTTACATTAGTCATGTATCCATAATTATCTTTAATTGTAATTGTAATCATTTTTATAATGCATAGTCATAATTATGATTATAGTCATGAAAATGACTACGACTCAAGTCCATTACAATTACATGACTATTTTGAGTAGTAGTCGCAACATGTCTTAGTCATGAAACCACATTTTTGTGTAGTGCAAGTTTCAAAATTTGCAACACTTTATGCAACATTATGAGTCATGAACTTCATAAATGTGGAAGTCTAGAGTGTGTTTAGTTTGTGTACAAAGTTTTGAGGCATGTTTTAATGTGTTAATGAAGTATTATATGAACTTCTACACACACATTGTAGCAAAATGTTCTTTTTTTATAATACACATAGTTTAGTGCTTGACAATAACATGCAAACTTTTCATGTTCCTCAAAAATTTCTTGTGATTGTTTGTGTTTTATGACAAATGTATTATGGACAATTTTAGATTACAAATTTATATTGAGTTTTTGCAAGCTATCAATAATTGATAAAAAAATTATCAACACGGCGAGATAACAAAATGGTTCATTATAATTTGATTTACATTATCCTTGAAACCCCAAGAATAATAAGAGGAGATTTAGGATGTTCATTTCAATAATATTCCTTGTCATATTGCCTTGTTGAAATTGAGTTTTGGTTTGTATGGGCCTACCATCCACACATAAATTCAGATTTTCAAGGCTTGTCACATTTGAGGTTTTCTTTGAAAGATTGCGTCAAGTAGAATAGTTGGCACAAGTCAAATTCATTACCATCTTACCGCAAATGAACTTGAAATTTACCATTCCAATATAGTAGTTTGAAATATATGCGGGTGAAAAAATTACTATAAATATTGGAGAGCTTTGAAACTTGATAGTTAGTAAAACCTTTTGGTTGAATTAATGGCAATCTTGATGAATAACAAAATTGACTTGCAATTACATTCCCATCCTCCATGAAATTACACAATCTCTCCATGCATGAATTTCTTCAATTGAAATTCAAATTGCTTGCTTAAGAAAATGTTTGATTGTTAAGACAATCCCTTAGGTGTTGTGAAATCTTCATGAGGTCTTGTACATTTTCATCCCTAGCACAATTTTAGAGATGGATTGCAAAGATAGTGCTAGTTCTTTCATGGCTAATGCCCTATGCCAAAGGATCTTCAACTCCCACCATGGAAGTAAAGAGGATCACCACCAAGGACATATCTTTCACTATTTGGGACTAAAAAGACGATTGACAAAATAGAGGGAGAAAGAGAATAAGTGAAGGAAAAAAAGAAATAGTGTTGACAAATAAAGAAATCATGGGAGGAGGAAGGAATGGGAAGGTAAAAGGTGATGAGCAAGGAATGTGACATGTATTTCACAATCTAATTTTTTTTCTTTGCCACCTTCTTCTCATCCTACAATCCCCTATCCCCTATCAACTCAGATCCAAGTTTTGGTTAGGCTTATTAATCGTTTTCCAACCCCACCCATAAAACTGAAGTTGGGATTGCAAGTAGGTGGGAGACTACTAATAGCAACCTACTTGGACCAATCAAGCTATATAGCCAATTGGAAACAAGTAGTAGTCAATAAATACAATTTGATTGTGTTTATTAAACTGTTTCCAACTTCCAAGGTTCATCTGAAATGCTATGCATTTTTTCAGGGTCCCATCAATCTTCCAATGGATTCACTGGATTCAATTGATGAACCTCACTCATCCAAGATTTTTAATATAGGGCCACATACTGAACATTGGTGGAAATGCTATAACGTATGCCTCCTAAAATGTGGCATTCTATTTTTAGACGCCACATTTAGATAATATAAGGTTTCTTGGACACCGAAAATAAGAAGTGAATGTTTTGTCTGGAAACGTTGTGCACACGTGTCATTGGAGGTGTTCTCATCATACTTGACGTACCATGTCACGTAAAACACCATTCCAGCTCCCTCACGCTCTTGAGTTTGGCTTGCTAATCATCGGTCATGACACAAAGTACCTGGTCATTTCAGTGATGTGCCGCTTCTGTGTGTGCTTCAAGCGCACAAAACAGCCAGGGGCCAAACGCCAGCGAACGGAGAACACCAAGTACTATTCGGCCCCTTTCCGCAAGGAAAACTATGAAAAACACAATAGTAGTCAACACCCTGTTGAATGGGAGAAATACAAAAAAGCTAGCAAGGAAAAAAAAATGGAGTTTATTGAAACAGTGAAATTTGTTTCAATTGAATGTTTCATCTGCACGAGTGGTGATATCCTTGAATTCATTGTGGATTCGAAGATTGTGAAAGACATTGTTGCACAACTATTTTTTCGTCTTGATGACGACTTGGACGCATTGTCCCTGGAGAAATCCATGGCGCTTTTCAAGAAAGTGCCCAACACCACGACCTTGTATTGCATCACCATAAAAAATGTGAAATGGTTTGAACTCGCTCTCGATCACATTTCAATTGATTTGTCATTTCGTCAAACGTTTGCTATTATTAATCAACACAAAAAGGCGTTTGGGAATGCAAAGTTGGTGGGCCTTAACAATCACATTGTCCGCGTGGGTGTTGCCATCAATCTTCAACGCATTTTAGACATCCTGAGCTCTCTTTGTGTGTGGTCGTTCGCGTTTGCCACTGATAGCTCCACACATCGATCTATGTCGTACCTTGACATCTAAATCTGCGTTTGTCCCAATGGTTCCTTGGAGAATCTGCACCTGATCACAGTGCCCTTTTACGATCGTCATATAGCAGAGAACATTGCTGCCATGATCTGTCGCATTCTGGATGCGCTGTATGCACGCTAGCAATCTAAGATTATTGCTTTCAGCACCGATGGTGAGAACATGATGACTAGGTGACACGCTGGTGTAGTAACACGAATTGATCACGAGTCTGAGACCAAGCTCATGCGCATCTGGTGTGCGCTTCATCAGATTGATCTCGTCGTGAAATATTTCAATCATTCCTTGGATGACAGATTGTTTTATAAGACTGCCCACGATTTTAGTTTTCATCTACGCCGTTAATAAAACTTGCAGCTGGAAATGGGCAGTATGTGCCCTAAAGATACTAATTGATGGGTTCATTTCGAGTGCATGTTATCCTAGATGTTCGAACATCACCGTTGATTGTTGATTTGGATTAATGAGAAGAAACCCGTTTTTGCACCGGATGACTCGTGGTGGCTAATGACGGTTGGGGTTTGGCCATTATTCAAACTCGTCAATGTCACTTTGGTAATCTTGTAATCTCCTGATATCATTCTCTCACAGTAAACATCAGAGATTGAGAATCTAGTCAGTCACTTAGCAGGCACAATGAATATGGAATTGGTGGGTATTAACAATGCATTCGAGGCCATGTAGGCTTCAAAATTCATTGTTATGAATCACTGGTGGGTAAAAATCAAGGATGTCTTGTGCCATTTCCGCAGCCAAGGATCATGGGTTCGCGATATGTTTCTAGGTTTAGATGCGGTTGATCAAACGTCGATCCTGAAGGAGATTGTGCATTTCAGATTGAAACTAGTGCAAGGTATATCGGCTATTCAAGTTGAGCGCGACTCGAATAATGAGGCTACACTCGATCTCGCTCCTCCTGTGATGCTGTTCCAACTTGTTGAGATGCACCATGCGATTTTATCGATTCGGTTCTCAATCCATATCAAAGTCAATTAGCAAAGTTTTGGCTCGATGAAAAGATCGATCTCATTGAACGACATCAACAGGAACTCTTCAATGCTCACAAGAGGGAACTCGACTCTAAACTCTTCATTGATAAGCAACGTTTTTCAATATGGGATGGGATGATATGAAAGGATGTTTTGAGCAATTGCGAATGTTCTGCGGTGGATGGGCAAATGCTTTCGCCAACACAACAAGTGTTGAGTCGGATTTTAACATTCTGAAATGGGAAAAAAATGACTTTCCGACAGTCAATGATGAACCTGACGTTGGAGGGCATCTTTCAGGCCAAGCAACGCCATGTTGTGATGGGAATTCTTGTTTCGACTGGGTTCAATGATGGCATTGGGGCCCAATAGAACGAGCAATTGACACTTTTACAACTTATGTCACGAAAATTGATTAAATTCGAGGCAATTTGCCACTTTTTATTTATTGCCAATTTTGAAGATTTTTGGATGTTGAATTTAAGCTAAAAGTGATAAAATCAGCGTTTGCCATATCTTAGGAGGTCTGCAATAGACCGAGTAACTGACACTTTTATAACTTACGTCATGAAAATTGAATAAATTTGAGGCAATTTGCCACTTTTTATTTATTGCCGATTTTGAAAATTTTTGAACGCCGAACTTAAGCTAAAAGCGGTAAAATCGGCATTTGCCATATCTTAGGAGGCCTGCTCTAACGACTCTTAGACCATAAATGTGTTGATCACATGAGTGCTTTTATGGGGTAAGAATTGAAGTGCTGCAGTTTTTGTATCTTTGCTGCCGCCCTCGCCCTAAAAGGCTGGAAAAAGTTACTTTCTGAGTGTGAAGCAACTATGCTGATTAGCTTCATGACTACACTGACAACCTAATCGAGGGGTCTCGGTCAGCCCATCGTGACCGTGAAATTCCCATGGCACCAACCAGCAGGTGCAGCTTCCGCAGAAGTGGTAGGAGGTCATGCAGCACGTTCCAGCAGTCGTGGTGCGAGAGGTGGCGGTCCTCCAGGATCAGCACCACCACCTGCAGTAAGAAAGAAAGTACTAGTCCCTCAGGCCACGAGAGATCAGGGCTATGGGAGAATTGGACGTCCCGTTGAGCTCTTGTGCAACCACTTCGCCGTGAAGCTTACGAACATGACGGACATATATCACTACAACGTAACGTATCTCTCTAGAGCTTTGTTTGTTTCTGAGCTAATTCGCAATCCACAGTTGATGATCGCAATCTAGTCTCGATCCAGATGTTTCTCTATTGCCCATTGCCTGCCTTTGCTGAATTTCGAGGTGGTAGAATCAGCTCGAGACTTCTTGCAATGATCACTGTGCATTGGCACCTTCATTGGCTTTACAGACATACCACATCGAAGTTCACGAGGTCTTTACACATTTCGACTTGGACAGGTGACCATCACGCCGGAATCATCGAAGAAGGCAAACCGTGATGTGATGAACAAGCTCAGAACCACTTATGGTGCGGTAGAACTCAACGGTAAGCGTGAGGCTTACGATGGCGAGAAAGGCTTGTTCATGAGCGGACCTCTGAATTTCAGCAAGCAGCAGAAGTACTATGTCCTTCTTGCTGATGAATGCACGCCTTCTTTCAGGTACGTCTTCTCCCTCTCTCAACTCTTGGACACAACTTCAGTATATAACTGTCAAATGAGGTTCTTCTGATCGGGCAAGCTTCTTTTGTGTCATCGACAAGGGGAGGATCCATCAAAAGGAGATTCAGGATATGTGGGTCGTGCAAGGTCTGCTTGTATCGGAAAACTTTGAATGTTATAAACCTTGCAGTTCTGGGTTCTGCGTTTAGGGTTTAGGAAGATATCATTCTACATGCAAGACTGTGTTTATATGTATGATGAAGCTTAAACCCTCCTGGTATGGACCGATAGATTGTTTGCAAAGTCCTTTGAAATTATTTGCAAAGACTTTTTGGATTCAAAGACTTGATCATGCCTCCCACAAGGTGATTCCTGTTCAATATGCTTGTTTTAGGAGATCCTAGAACTCTGGCTTTTGTTGTGGGAATTGAAAGAGGTGGGAAGTTTGTGATACAATTCTCATGCATGTGTGTAAATTCAGTTCAATTCTCTGTTTTCTGGGACAGGGACTTCACGGTGTGCATGAAGTTTGTAGCCAAGGTGAACAAGCAGGCCATTGGCAATGCCCAACAGCCAGGTGCCCAGGTGGACAGCTCTGCACAAGATGCTCTTCGAGTACTTGACATAGTTCTGTGGGAAAGTGCGTCCTCCAGGTATGGTGAATGAATTCTTCCTTGATGCATTCAGTTTGATCTTAATTCAATATGCTTATTTTGTCCTCTGATCATGGCAGAAGTCGAGGGTTTAGGGTTTGGACAAAGGTTTTCCTTATTGTGTATCAGAAATCATTTAGCTACTTTGACTGGAAAAGGGTATACAGCTCAAAATGTTGCACACCATAATTGCTAGACTCTGCAATTGAGAAATGCATCATCTGGTGAAAGAGCCCAAATTATAGACAATAAAGACCTTCTGGGTGTGTAATTTGATCTGATGTGATGTAATTTGGGAGTGACAGGGGTTATCTTCTTGTGCGAGACAATTTCTTTCACCCATCACTTGGTCAACTGGACTCTCTTGGAGAAGGAGTGGAAGCATGGCGTGGCTTCCATTCAAGGATCAGGGCCACACAGATGGGCGTTACTCTTGACCTTGTTATATACTATATACATAGTGAAGATGAGCGTTGTTGTCTGGCATTGCTTTTTGTGTTCAATCATATGGAGTTTGTAAACCACTAATTGTGTTGGACTGAAAGTTAGCTGTAATCAGTTAGTGGTATGTTCCTGAAAGGCGTTGCAAGAAGTGGGGACTGTCATGAATTAGCAGTTATGATCCAATGGCAGCTGGAAGGCAACTCACCCTAGTTCTAGGTTTGATTATAATGTGTCCAGAGCACCTATACCTTACACTACTTGTTTGGACTACTGGATATTGAATGGTTGGCATGTCATCTGTGGAAACAGATACCAGAATGATGATTGTGATCAAGCCTATCATGGTTGAGGAGTTAATCGAGGAAAGGCTTAACATGTAGAGTAACGATTCCCTTGATATGGTAGATGAGAGAGGCTGGGAGGAGGTATATATTTTCAGTTTTGTTTCTCCCTAGGAAATGTGTTGTAAGAAATAAAGACATTAAGTAATTGTGTGCACCCCAATTATATAATTCGTCTGGTTCAGTGGTCTGTACCATGGGGTCATGTATGAATACATCAGATAAAGCTTGCACAAGCTTGTAATAAATGAGCGTCAACATTTGCTACTTGAATTTTTTTACTTTCCTCTGTCTTGCCAACTGAGATATAGTGATTCTCAAATTTTTCAAATTCAATTTCTTGTATGGGCAAGTTTCTGTGCTTGGTGATTGCATTAACTGGTCAACGTGTTGGGTGAGTAAAATTACAAGCTGAAACCATGCTGAAGAGGGTGAAGGTGGAGATGATTAGTCATTTTCAAGTCTCCTGCACATATACTATTTCAGGATTCAGCCGCCTTGCATGCAAAGATCTCATGTAAATATTGACCTTTTCTGATTCTATGTGTGCTCTTTGTAGTATAATTGTCTGTTGCTTGTCCCATATGTCAAATTGGAGCTCTTTGTCCCTAGCTAGATGGTGATAGAAATTGCAGACTGTTTAATAGTAGATATGTACATCACTAACATAACCTCCATTGGCAACAAGGTTTTCCAAGAAGTCAAAGGAAAATCCTAAGGAATTTGAAGAGGTTTCAATCAGCAACTATTACTGGGAGATTTACAACCATCGCTTGAAATTCTCAAATGCCCCAGCCCTTGATGTTGATAGCAAGAAAAAGCTGACCTACATCCCCAGGAGGCCCCCCCTAGAATTCATAGGGTACTAAGGATGCACTGTTGCTTTTGAAACCCCCTTTTTTTTTCTAGAAATGAGAAGTGTTTGTATTGTTGTTGCTGGCTTGGTACAGCTGTGCAGGATTATACCAGGACAGCGGTACACAAAGTCACTATCTGGTATGCTATGCTAGAAGGAAATTGAAGCTAATAGGTAATCACCACAGAATAGGGGACTTGTTTGCAAAAATGTAATTCTGATTTCTGTTTTAGACTGTTAGTCCTACATTTCTTTGTTCACATAGTTTTTGTCTATCACATGTCCATGAATCAATTTGCGAACGATTTGCAAACTATGCAACTGATAGCTACTTGGTTTTTTAACACACAATGGTGGTAAACAAATATGATTAAGATGACCATGTTCAGGAATTTGGATTGAGTTTCAATCTGCAGTTTGCAAAAGTCAATGCAAAACTTTTGGAGCCTTGTAGTGTACATAATACTTCAACCCCAATTACTCATAGTTTCCCCTCCAGGTTGCCTTGCGGCATCAAGCATTTTCACTCGTGTACCAAGCATTTTCACTCATGTACCAGATGATCTAAGGTATTGGTAGATAATGTTGCTAATGATATAAGTTGACAGTCCTCATGGAAAGTTGCCATATTGAAGGACTTTGAAAAGTTCCTATTCCAAGTTGAGTAGGCTGAATGTCTTCATTTGTAAAGTAATCGTGTTTGTTGATTGGTAAATGCAGCTTCTGTTTGGAGGTGGAAGGAAAGAGAATCCTCATGAGGGATGATGGAATTTCAACAATATGGTTTTCTTTACTTGTGCCATGAATGTCTGCATCATCTGAAGTATGTCAACTATTATAGTTTTGCAACTGAATAATAGTCCTAAACATCAACAGCTGGTTGAGAACATGTTTTTTGAAATCCTTTAATGGTTAAACCCTCCTAACCCTGAATTGGATTTCAGTACTGACCATTATTGGCAACCATGTGGGTGTAGTTTTTCATGAAGGGGTGTGAGATTACCAATTGGGTCATGGTAGTATTTGATGGGAGCTGTTATGATGCTGATGTCATTGGCCAAAGTCTGGTCCAGGCCTGCAACAAATATGGCATGGTATGGAACTGTGTGCCATAGTAGACCTGTCGATCAGTTAAAACCTTATTTTGTGTCTAGAGAGAGCAGTAGGTCTAGTCACAACTACAATCTGATGCCTGCTGGATTCAATGTTCTTGCCAAATACTATGTTCCAGAGAACTTTAGATCCGAAAGCAATTGAAAAGGAGCAGCAGAACAACAAGCACTTTCCACCTCATGAACGTGTGAGAAGAATGTTCAATTTATTGAGCTGCCGTCACCCCATGTTCATTTTGGCTGTCCTCCCTGACAAGAACAGAGAAATATATGGTCTGTTCATTCCTTATGCTAGTTTTCTATTTGTGCAAAGTATGCATGTTAAGTCGTCTAATGCAGGTCCATTCATGTGCTCAGAATCACATGGTGCAGTTTTACGTGTGGAAATTCTGAATAGGATAACCTATGAAAGACCCATTGGTGGGAGCATTTACATTTTTTTAACTCAGGTAGTGTAGTGAATGTTAATAATTCCATTCAAGAAGATGTGTGAGGTGAGGATAGGAGTTGCATCTCAGTGTATGGTCAAACCATATCAGCCCAATGACGAATATCTTGGAAATTTTGCCCTGAAAATCAACCTCAAGATAGTTTATCTGTTGTTAGCCACCTTTAAGAACACAGTTCAATTTGGATTGTGCTTTTAGATTCCTTATCTTCTATGTAATCTTGTTTGCAGAAGCTGGAAATTCGTGATGATAGCATTAATGTTCAAGCATGTAGTTCCTGATGATAGCATGATGTTGGGTGCAGCTGGGTGGATACAATTCTCCTCTTAGCCTTGACATTGCAGATTTTCTGGGAAAATCGACAATTCTTTTTGGAATAGATATCTCTCATGGACCACCCGGTGATGTAGACTCTACACCAATTGCAGCAGTAAGTAAATTTCTAGGGTTGAGCAACTATTTTGCAACATTTTAGGATGTGTGAATTGTGCAGAATCTAACACATACATGGTCATGTTCATATATCATGTTTATCAAACAAGATTTCTGCTGACTTTGTTGTTTGACTGAAGGTGGTAGCATCCAAGGATTGGCCAAACAATGTTTCAGGATTGTATTCTGCAAGGGTGTGGACTCAGACATCTGAAATGAAGATGATTGGGGGCCTTTATGAAGAAGTGGATTGGCGGCATGGTGGAATGGTCAAGTGAGTCTTGCTATCTCTTCATTGCTCCTTTGGCTTTACCCAAATTAGGCATTTATGAATTGCCCTTCTCATCCTTATTGAATTACAATTGGGATTGCAGGGAGCTTCTAATTGAATTCTATAATCGATGCTCATGACCAGAACCATCTGTGAAAGCCCCAGCAAATCATTATCTACAGGTCAACCAATGTTTTTCCTTGGATGAAAACTGTTTTCAGATTGAAAAATGGAAAGAATTCTGAATCTTGCACACCTGTGCTGTTCAAGATGGTTTCATATTTCTTCTTCATTTGTTGTTGCTCTAATTGATGGATGCTCTGATGGAATTGGGAGTGTATATCATCAACAATCCATAGGAACTTCTAAGCAAGGGTTGTGATTGGTGTTTGGGAACCTCGTGACCTTTGCTAGGAGCTTTGAATGGATGTTTACCAACTTTTTCAACTGCATGCTACGGCAGAGGTGGTGTCAGTGTATCACAGTTTCAGCAGTGTCTGGACTTGGAGGTGACAGCATTCATCAAGGTAAATAAAAGACGGGATTATGTTTCTGTCTCCAGATTAGATCCCTGTTTTTCTTTTCTTCCCAGTGTTAAGAGCAAGGCAACTCATGAATGTTTTGATCTGGCTTTTGTTGAGTTTTTCCTTGTTACTCTTGGGTTGTTAGGCACCTTTTTTGAGTTGTGAACTGGGTTCATCCAACAGGCATGTGAGGCATTGGAGAGAGGGTACCACCCAAGGATCACCTTCATAGTTACCCAAAAGCAACACAACACCCGCTTCTTTCCTGTCACACAGTGTATGAGGAATGGCAATGTTCTTCCTGGTAAAAATTCTGAGTGCAAAATCCCACAACCAACTCTAAACATTACATACCTCTTGTTATGAAATTGCAAAATCCTGACTGTTGCAGAATTGGTGTGCAGGTACAGTAATTGATAAGGACGTATGCCATGCTTACAACTACGACTTCTTCCTATGTAGCCATGCTGGCCTCACTGTACATCTCTTAACTGTCTAGCACTTCGATGGTTGAGAAGGTAGCTGAGAAGATTACGTGAAGTTCTTATTTCTTAGATTTCTGCTCAGCTTACTGGAAGTAATGTTATGCAGGAAACAACTCACCCAACTCACTATCATGTTCTGTACAATGAGAATGATAAATTCACTCCTGATGATCTGCAACAGCTGACAAACCATTTGTGTTACTCATAAGTGTAGCTCTGTTACTGCCTGTTTTCCCTTGTGGTTTCCAATCATAATGGCTACCCAATTTTTTTCAGAAGATTATGACCTGCTCAGGATTGTTTTTTTTTTTTCTTCTGTCAGGTCCATGTATTCAAAACTCTACATTGGGTTATTTGATCCTCCAGTGGCTTCAGTTCACTAGTGCTTGCTTCGAATGTGCTTCTGAAATTTGGGAATTGATGAGTGCAGGTTTGCATGGAGCACAACTGCTGTGGCTGTTGGTAAATCCAGCAAATTCTTTAACAAATAATACTTAGATCACTGGTACAAATCTATGTGATCCAAATGCAGATTTTTATGTGGTTCAAATGCAGATTTTGATCATGAAAAAATGTGGTTTTTCTTTGAATGCAGCGGCACCAGCAGCATATGTGCATCTTGTTGCTCTGAGATTCTGCAAGCTTCTGGACACAGAGGCTGGTTCTGACACAACTTCTCCCAAAAGGTCCCATAGTGGCAGCAGCATTGCTGAAGTAAAACCAATGCAA
>Ga0116230_10002774_pt1 | contig 16933 bp, 8 predicted proteins | sample S1TSphfallax_3_FD_88678 | JGI IMG/M metagenome (GOLD analysis project Ga0116230, IMG submission 88678) | Host-associated microbial communities from peat moss isolated from Minnesota, USA - S1T2_Fd - Sphagnum fallax MG | ecosystem: Host-associated > Plants > Peat moss > Unclassified | place: USA...
GACCTGGCCCGACACTCCCGGATTTTGACTTGACCCGGCCCGGCACTCCCGGATTTCGACCGATCGGGCCTGGCGTGGGGGGTGGGGGAGGGAGAGGTTTGTTACAGATAGACCTGGCCCGGCACTCCCGAATTTCGACCTGACCCGGCCTGGCACTCCCGGATTTCGACCGACTGGGCCCGACGTGGGGGTTGGGGGAGGGAGAGGTCTGTTATAGATAGACCCGGCCCGATTCTTTGCCGCTGCTTCACCGGCCTCTCCCTTCCCCCACCCCCCAAAACCTCCGTCACAGACAGAGAGACTTATTGAATTAATATATATGATTCGTGCCTTCATTCATAGAATCAGTATAATTTATTCTCAAAGTGCCATCACTAGTGGCATCATAACAAATATTACACATGTATCCATTGGAACTCGTATTCAAGAATACCATCCATTGTATTGTTAATTTCTTCATTAATGTTAAATCCCTTAGAATGTAAGGATGAAGAAAGAACCTAATCTCTACAAGACACTTTTCTTTTCTACAAATTGCTAAAACCCTCATGTTGAATGCCTTCTTTCGCTAGAGATATAAGTTCTTTTCTAGCATGGAATCATCTTTTATAGGACAAAAGCAATCATTTCCCACCAAGGATCCGCAATATGGTTAATTGGAATTGGGAAAAAGAATCTTCATTATTCAAACGCTTCAACCATGGATATGATGGTTACAATTATACAATTCTCCATGCCATTAGCACCATAAATCGATACTAGCAATGGATCCTTGCATTGTCCTACTCCAATTCGAAGCCTACCATCCTTGCTTGAATCCCATATACAAATTTTATCATCAACATGCATATTTATGGTCATGTTTTCCAATTTTTAAATATAATTTACCTACCAAACCCCAATGTTCATAGAGTTAATGGATGAATATTACTACCTTGGAACGTAAAATTGAACATAAAATGATGAACCCTTCAATGCAACACCCATTCCATTAGGAATAGTTTTTTTATATTTAATTCAATTGAATGTCGACCAATTACTAAAAAACTTTGAGAATATTAGATTAAATAAAACTGCATTTCACCCAACTAATTACAAAAATATTTCAAAAATATTACATTAAGTTACACTGGATTTCACACAATTACTTCAACCTATAAATCATTTTGTGGATCAATGCATAAGGGCCATCAAGAAAACACCTGTCATTTTCTATAATCTGCTTGAAATGGTTACCCAAAAAAAAATGTTTAGCAGCCACCAAACATCTTTCTTTTTCTATAGATTTGTTTAACAATAGATATTTCCTCATCATACTAACTAATGTAATATAACCATTTGAAAGCTACCAGGCATCCTATGAAAATTTGGTTGAATGACTTTGTATAATATTGTAGCTATAGTTTTACTGTGATTATGTTGTTGTTGGTATAGCCTAGGTTGGGAACAAATTAATGTCAATAATTATCCTTATAATGAAATAATTTTTTCTTGTGTTCAAATTTGAGTTGCAAGAATACTTTCCAAGGGATAAGAACCACATAAATCTCAAAAGATCCTTTGTTATTCCTATTTCATGGTTTCTAATGGTTTATAGCTAAACTGATGTTTGAATTGTGATGAAAAAATAGCATGCTTCTTGAAGGCAAGCTAATGATGCATCAAAATCATGCAAAATAATTTGACTAGAATTTGTGAGTGAAAGTTCCAAGACAAAAAGGATTTGAGATGATAAAAATGGTGAATCTTTATAATCATTGTGATGTTAATAGAGAATTGTGCAATACTCACCTTTTTTTTGTGATGGTTTTGTTTGTTTTCAAGAGATGGGATCGAATACAAACAATATTCCTCAAGTAAAAAACATTGTCAAACCCTATCAATGTAGCACGTTTTTAAGCATGCAAACCCATGTTTTAGAATCGTCCCTTTTGACCTAAAGAGAAGGATGACAAATGAACTTTTTATTAGAAAAGTTGTTTTTAAAAAACATTAGATGTATGAAATGGGAATTGCAAAATGAAAAGAGACAGGATTTTTGCAGGTTGAAAAAGTCGAAAATATATTTTCATGAAGAAAAATGTTGAATGTGAAACTGCTTTTCAAATACATAATGATTGAACACATCAATACATAATGTTTTATACTATGGAATGAGCTAAACTATTGAAAGGAGACTTGTGATGTTAATTGATCGCAAGATTGATGTGAAGGTTTGAAAAAGTGAAGGAACAATGGGTAGGAATAGTGAAAGGGTTGTAAGAAGCTATTTGATGGAGCTCTTTGAGTTGGAGAATTTCACCCTAAAGTTCTTTTCTCCAAAGCCCTACAATGAATATGGAATTAGTTTTGAATAAAGGTTAAATGGTTGACTACACGTTTAACTTAGACTGAAAAAACTTCTTGAACAAGAACTCAATCACATTTTGTTTTCTTAATTCTCTTGCTGCTAATCCCCTTTGAAGCTGTAGATCCTTGGTGTTCCAAATTTTCCCCCCAAACCCTAACTTCACTTCACTTTTATTAGACTTCAAAAAAACTTTTTGATGGAGAGTTTGATGGCATTTTGTCTTCTAAGTTTTATTGCCCTAAATGCCCTTCAAAACTTCAAATCCTTAATGTTTCGGATTCTTCCTCCAAACCTTAACTTCACTTCATTCTTATTAGATTAAAAAAAATTCTTGATGGAGAGCTCGATGGTGCTTTGTTTTCTCAATTTTCCTACCTTGGATGCCCTTTGAATCTTTAGATCCTTGGTGTTTCAAATTCTTCCCCCAAACCTTAACTTCACTTCATTGTTAGATTAAATAAACTTCTTGAAAGAGAACTTGATCACATTTTGTTTTCTTAATTCTCTTGTGTTCAACCCCTTGCAAAGCTCCAAATCTTTTTGTTGCAGATTGTTTCCTAAAACCTTAATTTCATGCTTGGGCTGAAAAAAAATCTTGAAGGAAAGCTTGATGACACTTTGTCTTTTTTCGGGAAAAAAAAAAACTTGAATTCCGACCCAAAGTTGTCAATTGCCTAAACCTCCCCATTACAAGAATGGCTCATGAAACTTATGTTTAACGGATCTCTCACCCTTAATTATTTGTAATGATGAATGTTGAAAGTGGAATATCCATTCTGCGATTAATGATGCAAGAGATGGTATTGAGGTTTCGGTATTAAATTGGATGGAAATTATGCCAAGTGGCAATGTTGTTACTCGATTTTCTATCTTAATTTATTGTTGAATCTTTACGGGATACTAATATCATTGGTATAACATTTTTTGGTGTTTTTGTTTAGAGGTTTATGGTTTAGGGTGTAAGACTTAAAATTTATGTTATAACATTTAGGGTTAAAAATAAAATGTTTCATAACTAAATTAGGGTATTTGTTGACATTGTATATTGGGATAGGGTAGTTGTGTTATTTCATTTAAGGTTTAGGGTGTAGGGCATAATATTAGGTTATGTGGGATATATGTTAATATAACATAGGATTATACCTTCAAACATAAAGGGTTTCAAATGCACAACATATGGTTTATAATGTTATTATGGAATTTAGGGAACTTTTGGGGTTGATGGTTTAAGGTTTAAGGTTTAAGGTCTACATTTTAGTGTAGCATTTCAACTGTATGTTTAATTAACATTAATTTAATTTTCGGTGAAATGTTTAATACTATATAATATGTGTTTTAATAATTGAATTTTTATTGACATTGATTGAAATTACATACAATTATATATAATAGTTTATAATTTTGATAATATAAATACAATTCAAATGAAATTGAATTAAAAAAAAACTTGTTTACCACTACAACATTGAAGTGAATCATTTAAATGATTAAACTGTCAAATTTGCAATCAAATTTAAAGATAAATGTGTTTTAAGGTTTGGGAAGAGGGATTTGAAGATGGTAACAAGATGGTGGAAAAAAGAATTTTACTGCTTGAGAAAACAAAACATGTACAATTAATATATCTATGCTTGTGTTTTACTACATTTTCATCATATCCAACCATAGGTAAAGAGTATAATCAATAAAAATAAGCATGCATTGTTTTCATGGATTTCTTCAACATGCATTAGTCTTATCCAAAACATATTAAGTGATTAATTAGAGTTATAATTAAAAATAAAAAATAAAATTACATTTCACTTGTATAGGATATTGAAACAAATTGAATGGAAAATGATTAAAATTTGGCTTGAAATTTGGTTCACATAATATTACCCCTTCAATTTCATAATATCCCAATAAACCTTTTCATCCAATCCTCACTCCCTTTAATTTCAAAGTTATGAAAATTTTGTGGAATTTAACAAAATGGTTATTATAATTAACATTTGCCAAAATCCTTGGTACGAAATATTTTCATATCTAATCCTTAGACCCTAATAATATTATAAGAATATTCCATTATTAAGGGTCAAATAGATGGGGCAAGGATCAAAAGCCCAATAAAGGTTTTTTTGGGATTATTCCTATGTCCAAACGAATATTTTTGTGAATATAATTATTTCTCCTAATTTTTGAGTAAATAAAATAAAATATTCATATCTAAAACCTTCATTTGGTTTAAGAATTTATATTACAATTTTGCTTCCAATATATCATAATTTTACTAATTATTAAATTTTAGTTTACATTTATGAATCCATGTAATTTATCCACATAATTACTTTTAAATTGATCATAAATCAATTATATCTATATATTAAAAAAATTTATATTAGTCATATTAAATATGAAGTATGATTCAATCTCAATCATTTAGTTTCATTTGAATAATATAAATTAAATTTAAATATTAACTAAATATTATTCATTTTTACACATATAAATTATCTAATATAATTGTGTGGTAATATATTTCAACACGTAAAATAAATAAATTTATTTTATACATATATTATATAAAATTTCATTTAAATTTATGATAAAATTTTAATGCATAGATAATTTTTTTTTCCCACATCTCAAATTTTATTTTAATATTTTAAAAATCTCAAAATATAATGTTATAAAATATTATTTATAATATATATATTTTTACCATCAAAATTTATCTCAATGTATTATATTTAATTTAGTTACATTGAATATTTCAAATGGATTATATAGATCATGTCTATTATTAAAGATATTAAAGGTTTTTATATTCCCTATATGTATAATATGAATTAAAATAAGTTCTTTACATGTTGTAGTCTATTATGTTCATTTGTATCCGTATTAAACTTTTATTAATATTCATTATAAAATAATTGTATGACCACCTGGAGTACCACAAATTCATTTAAGGTTAATAATTATATAATTATACAAGGTGCCATGTTATCCACTTGGTAGTAGTTACCTATAAATCATTTTATAAATATCTTAAATTTAGAACATACAATGGGACCCATTTTCCAATGATATAGGATATTATTTAATTAAATATAAAAACGACCATGACATCATGATAATATTTTCCATGTCATTTGAAGTAATCAAAATTCAGTCATAAATTATATATGCGTATTTCATTATTTGAAAAAATGATAGCAAAATAATCCACACTGATGTTTTATTACCTAGCACACATTCGAAAACCATGTTATGTGAAATATGGTCAATGGAAAATGGATGAAGTATGTCAATTTTGTAAGTTTAAATCATCCATCAATCATATAAATGATTTAGTAATCTATTATTCATATTTATTTCACATAGATAATGAAGTTGTAATATATGAATGTGGTCAATGATAGAGTTATTTAAGACAATTAGACTTCATTGTTTCCTTGGTTGAAAAAGGATATAAAGCGTACTAGAATGTTAGCTATGAAGTTAGAGTCCAACAAATAAATGTTTTCCCCTTTAAAAAAGGAGAGCCCCCTCCCTAATAGTGTTGTGGTACCATGGTCAAACTTTAGGAATTATAATAAAGGTATCCATCAAAATGTTTTTTCATTGTTTGCCAAGTTTCATGGTTTTATGTTATTTAATTTAGGCACAATGCATGTGTCCATGCACCCCATGTTACCATGCATGCACTTTAAATGCCTAGGGTGCATTCACCTTATATTTAATGAAAAGTAGGTTTGTGCATGCTAGTCTTTGCACTCCAATGTGGTTATAATTTGTTTCAACTTTGTGGTATGTCCTTTGTTAATGGAAATTTGACCATCAAAAAACGTCCATTATGATGCCGCTACATAACAATGACATGGCAATTGACATGTGAATGATAAGTTCATACTTGGTTGCCATGAAAATCCAATGTCATGCACATGGCAATGGGCATGCTTAGTACCCTTTTGTGCAACTAGGTGCATGTACCAATTCTATGAAACCCTAATCACATAGCCTAAATTTGTTATATTGCTAGTGACAAATCAATGATTCAATTCGGCATTAGTTATAGAATAAATTATATATCTTTTAAAATCACCTTGTTTTTGGGCTTGCCTTTGTCCTTTCATGTTAAATTTTGAACTATCCTTAAAGTTAATCAAGTAGAGGACCAACATTCCAAATTCAACAAAAGATGGCAACAATCCCTCTTTATCCCCTCTCTCACAATGTTTTTTGAAATATACTAGAGTTTAGCTTGCATGGTTAATATTTCATTTTTTGACTCAATATTTTGATGAATGCCCACTATTTTGGTGGGTGCCCCTTAACTCACAAATATTGGTCAAAAACGAAAGCCTTGAATTGTTGAGGGTAAATAATGATCAACAACATCTTTCAAAGTTTGTTGTTTACATATTATTTTGCAGTTTTTGATGTTGTCAACTACTTCAACCTTGAATGTAGAAGTAGCAATAAAAGTGAATACAAGATGGTTCATTAGTTGTCGTGAACTCTTTCCGTCCATTCCCAATGCTTAATATTCTCAGTGACCCATTGATCTTTTTGCCTTTAGTAACACACACTTTCATGTGCTTGACTTCTTTGTGTTTTCCTTGCATTATCACTTACATGCTAATCTTGCCACCGTGCTTCATTAGGAATCTATGGGCAATTAGACCTATAAAAAATTAAAAATGGTTAAGGGTAGATCAATGTGGCATTTTCAAGCTAGTATCAATGTGAGAATATCAACAATTTGTACAATGCAAAAACCTATTGTCACACAAAATGATAGGAAATAATACACCCATTTAGTTTTTGAATGGGTATTAAAAATGATATTAGTTTTGTATTATAAGTTGACCAACTGATTTTGGTTTTAAGTCTAAAACTAGTTCTTGCATATTATAGGATTTATAAAAGAACTTTTATACAATTACCAAATTGTCTTTAGACATGTTGCTACATGTGAAAATTTGATGGAATGTTAATGCTTTTGAACCACATTTTGCTACTACCACCTAATATATATTAGATGCATGTGGCACTATAGGCATGATGTTATATAATATGAAAATCTTATGGAATTTTGGTGTTTCCAAACCACATTCAAAACCCAATGTGTCAAAAATTTATGTGCATGCATGTGACCGGCACCATCATGATTATGAATAAGCATACACATGATATAATTATTTCAGCTCTTCTATAAACTCATGCACAATTGATTTGCAAACAAGATCCAATTACAAATCCTTCGTTCCCCATCTATCAATTGATAAAACATATTACAAAAAAATTGACAATTGTCAACTTGAATGTAAAAAATTGGATTATTCACTAACTAGGTTTTATAGAAGAGTTTAAAACCAAATTCAACATAGCCACTTCATCCTCGTTCAAAACAATGCAACATAACCTCCCCCCCTCCCAAACATTTCCTTATATAACATGAACTTATATATTCCTCAACAACATTGTGCATTGGGTTGCCCCAAGAACACATAAAACTTTTGGTAGCTTCTCTTTAACCTTTTCATGGCTCATCACCTTTTGTTGTTATTGTCCATCCATTAGCCCCATGTAATCAAACCTACCTAACATTAGCCATTATAAACACTTCATATTGAATATTTTCTTCCAAGGTTCATTAGATTCCATGCACCAATATTGTTAATGTTACTAAATTTGGCAATATATATTTGATTCACCTATCTTGCATATTTGATAAATTAGATATTATTATTATTATACATTGAAATAAATTTTCATAGCAAATTTAATATGATATATTATAAATTTAAAATCTTTATATTGTAATTTCAAAATAAAATAGATTATAAAAACTTATAAGTGGTAAGACAACATATATAATTTATTTGTACATTAAAAACTTGTTAATATCATATTAAATTAAAATTTTATATTATTAGTAAGGGACGTTACTAAGTCTACCACTAGTAATTACTCTAAGTTACTAGCTTGATGCCTACAACATTAATTAGTTTAGAGATTTCTACCCTTTAACATGATATTTTGTGAAATTGTGTGTACTAGGAAACTTTAGGTCAAAATGATGAGGAAACTATTTTTAATATAAGCTAGAACTTTTATCATGAATTTACATCCCATGTTTTAGGATGTGTTGGTGGAAATTGATAGACGTAAGGGGCACCATGTGGTGCAATGCCTCTTTGATTGAAAATCATTTTGTGGAGTGATAGTGATATGAGTCTTTAGCATATAATATACGCATTAGAAATCATGTGTACATCATGATGAAAAAGACTTGGATTGATTACTTAGAAGTATAATTTGGTACATATAATACACAAAAACAAATCCAACTAAGTTGTTATCAATAAAGAAAATTACACCAGATTCATTTAATTAATACATAATGGTTTGAGATTCCATGTTATGTGTAATCATCGAATTTTCAAATTTTTATCATTAATTAATATTATGGGAAAAATATGTTTAAAGCTTGGAATCACAACATTGTCAAACTTTTGACAATTATAAATACCATTGTCAATAATAATACATTGTCCTAATCAATAAATTTAGCAATAGTAACTGTAATACTAAATAATTATAGGAAAGTTACCTAATAGAATATTTTAAAACTAAATTTAAAATAATGACATAAAATAAACTATTTTAGTAATTGTAATTTTTAGCTTGATGGTTTTTACAAAATATTCTGATGTTTAAACAGTTAATTCCAACATTTTAAGGTTTCTTGAAAATTATATACATGTAAGACATTAAGCCCTTTCCTAGAAAATGTTAAATAAGCCAAAGAAAGTAAATGCAATCAAAACAAAAATATTGTTGCGATTTTTCCCTTAGTCTACCCTTTGCACCATTCATATTTTCTAAAAACAATTAAGTGATACTTGGGCACAATTTGCATTCATAACCTTCCAATGTGTTATGAATGTTTCAAAGGCCACATAACATGTCCAATGACATGTTACATATCCAAAATACCCATAACATGTGCCCAAAATGTATTTAAGTATCACAAGGTAAAAACAAAGGGCCAAAAGGTAGATTGGGGGAAAAAATCATAATAGTACTTTTTCTATTAACTGCATAAAGTACTTTCTTTGGCCAATTTAACATAGACTTCTACTCTACTCAACAATAATAATTGATAGATACACATTTTGGTCCTTTACATGTACATTGCCAATTTCAACGAAAATTTGATTAATCTCATCCTTCCCATTTAGACACATGCTCATTCTCTTTATTAGATTGTGTACATGATATTTACCTTTATTTTAAATTCAAGAAATTTCAACCTAACATCTAGTTTGAAAGTAAAGAGATTGATCTAGAGTAAATGTTTTAGACCAACAAATCTGGGTAGTTAATATGTATTTTATCTAATTATAACTATTGATTATGTGTATAGTTGTAATTAAACACATATTAATCACAACTAGCAAAATATAGTAATCAAATTTTATGGATATTAACTAGTAGTCGGGAAAGTTGTGATAACAAATAATCTAACATAATTTGAATATGAAAGCTTAATATGTTGATGTGACTATATTAACCAAAACGTGTTAAAAGTTTTATTACCCTAAATATTGGAATTAGTCATATCGTTCATCTATTGCGTTGAGGATGTGATCCATGCCATGGTTGTATGGATTTGCATCCTTGGACAATGAAATAATTTATAGTTTTAGAAACTAGCTTTTTTTCTATTCAAAGCTTCATTATCAATTGACATCATTAATTGTACAAAAATTTGGATATTAATTTTCAATGTGTTACTATCAAAATAATTATAAAAATTGTTATTATGGAAAAATATAAAAAGTTGGAAACACATTTCAGATGTGAAACTTTTGGCAATCAATAAATCATACATTATTAGGATGCCATTATTGATTAATATTAATGAAAATAATTTATGATCAAATTACAAACAATTATTCATAATATTCTTCTATTCATAATAATATTATTGGGGATTGATAAATCAAAACCATCTAAATTCATAATATTCATATATTATTTTCAAAATGCAATGTGTTTTTTTCAATGAAAAAATTATAGCTATTAAAAGGACAAATACACAATTATACTGATGTGAAAAAGGCTAAGAGGCTTCTATTAGGGGCATGAATGGAGGAAAGGAGATAGGGGATGCATCTCCTATCACTAGTAGAAAAAGGCCTTTTTTCAATTGGTTTTTGCAATTGATTTTTAGTTGTAGGCAGCATTTACAATTAAACTATTTTTAGTTGCATTGGACAAATTGCATAAAACAACAGTAAAAATGACATGGATTGTGAATGTATAAAAAAATCACAGAAATATAGTTTTATCCTTTAACTTATTGTATATGTATTATCATTTGTGACTTACCATGTAATTAATTTGGTCACGCTAACAACAAATGATGTGTTGTCACGTGGCACCATTAAAAAAACTAAAAATGTATTTTTATTTAATTGAGAAAAAAACTTCACATCATTCATTTTGTATGGTATTAGTGTTTGACACGTGGAAAAATATTACTTTACCACATGGCATATTAATTGTGTCCGTTTGTTTTCAAAGCAAACTATTTGGTGCCATGTCACATATAAATTGTGTTCATTTATCATTTGAAGGCTAATTATTTGGTGACATGTGACATGTTAAACCTTATTTAATATTTATAATAAACTAATTAATTTTGGATTGTTTAATTTAAAGTCAATAGGATGTCAACATGTGGATAGATAATGAGGGTCTAGGCCTAAGGAAGTAAGTAGATAGGTTTAAGTTAATGAAATAGGTTTAAGAAAATCCTATTTTTATTTTGGGTTTTAGCCTTTAAGGTTGAGCTTCTTTTATTGGCTAATCCCTTGAATGACATTTGCACTTAAAAAAGTTTTAATGCATTTAGTTATATATTACACATGAAAGAATGAAAGAAAAAAATATGGGTTAAACATTGTAGTTGCAAGTGTTATCAACTTATTCATAAGTTATTTGCAACTACTTCCTAATATCCATACTATACTAAACTAGTTTATCCACTAATTATATCAATTATTAGAAGCAACAAAAGTTAATAAGTAGTAATATTATACTATATTATTATTATTATTATTATCTCATTTGTTATAGTTACTACCAATTATAATATTAAACATTTAAATATTAATATAATAAATGTAAATAATAATTCATGTCGTTATATTAAAATATAATATGCATTAAATAAATAAATATAGTTTCTTATAGTAAATATTAAAAATTAAAATAATAAGACTAATAAAAAATATTTATTAAATTATTATGGTAAGTGGTGGTTAGCTTAAACTATCTATTTTGTCATTATTATTTTTCTTACTATCTCACTTGTTATAGCTCTTATTATCAATTTTTAGAATCAAATAACAATATTTAAAATTCAAATGTCCATTTTTAGACTTGAAATATTAATTTTTAGATTCAAAATTAATAATTCAAAATTCAATTTTCAATTTTCAAATCAAATAATTTTTTTGAATTTAAATTTAAAAACTTAAGAATTGAAAAATAAAATTTCAGATTCAAATGAATTTTTAAATAATTCAAATAGATTTTTAACGAATTAATGAAAAAGAAATTTGCATATTCAACTAATTTTTTCAATTTTGAAATAGAAATATACATACATACATACATACATATAATTAATATGTACAAAAATATATATTTATGATATATAATATATCATAAATATAACTTTAATACATACATAGAAATATAAGCCTAATTGTGGATGAAAATAAACTTAAAAATCATCCAACTAATATGATGAAAATTTCAATAGTTGGAACATAGTTGAATAAGTGATCAAAAGTAGTTGAAATTTGATTTATAATTGCAAATATTGCCAAACCTAATTGCAAACGACTATAAGTTGCATATACGTAAGTGCAGTGGTTACATCTTTTTGTTGATTTTTACTAATGTATAGGGAGAGAAACCTCCATCAAATAAATTGACATCCGCGCAGCATAAGCTGAGAGAAAAGAAAGACCTAAAAACACTTAGCACACAAGGACAAACCACAAATGAAAAATTGAAACTAAACCCCTTGTCCTGCATCCTTCAACAACCTCCAAAATGCAAATTTTCAACACCATTAAGACATGTGAATAGTCAAGAGATGGAGCTCTATCACACTATGCCAACACTTCTAAATGTTCCACTTAAGACTCCTACATGTTCTGATGACACTCTTACATGCTCCCCCCATGCTTCTAAATGCTGTTATGTAATTCTGATGAAGGATAGGTGGTCACTTGCTGATTCCATTTTTGACAAACCTAGCTCTTTCAAAATAGGCCCAAGGTGATTTATTTGTTCATAAAGATAAGTTCAATAGCACCCAAAAAAAATCAGTGCAAAATATGTGTTGCAGAATGTGTTGAAATTACTTTTGGGATAATTAATACTTTAAAATGGAGAGCTTAGTACCTTTCACTTTTTAAGACATCCTTAATATAGGTGAATTTTCTCTTTATAACACTATCTATTAATTAATCTCAACCTTGAATGGATGTATATATTAATTGTAAATATCTCTAATTTCAATGTGAAACCCTTTTGTTTGGACAGAAAGATCTAACTCTTCCATCCCCAGCCATCTATAGTTGAGGTGGCACCAGCAAATTTAGGATGGAGAAATGGCTCCGACAGCCGATCAAGGACTGGGACGGATTTGGCAAATAGACCCACTTTTTTCAGATATTTTCCCTGTTTGCAATTCGCACGAAAGTTCGCACCAAAAGAAAACACTCAGAGGAACAGTTGTGTTGGGCTAGCCCAGCCCAAAGAGTCGTTACAGCTGCCTCGTTGCACTTTTCTATCGGCCCCACCGTCATCGCAGGTTGTCGGTAAAGGAGACAGTAGGGAAGACCCTAAAATGTTTATGTGAATATGAACCCTGCCCAGAGAAGGATTCGCAGAGCTCTTTGGTCGTACGCACTTGCACTTGGCGTGTGGATAGAGTTCGCCGTGTTAAAATCGGAGAAGGTAGATATATTTTGGATAAGCTTGCAGCAGGAGTAGCATATGAGTTCGAGCATCGTGTGATGTTCGTCAAGTGTTGCACAGTAGGAAATCGATCGATTGTGCTTTTGGTGTTCTCTCACTCCACCATGACGTCGTGTTTTTTTGGGGTAGAGTCCTTTTTGAGGGTTTGTTGCAGTATGCAGACTCTAGATCTGTTGGCGAGGACTTTTTGTTTGCAACCTGAACAGATCTCTACCACGGAGACTTTATTTAAGGATTGCAAAGAGGTGGCGAGGACTTTATGTAGGCAATGTGAACATGTCAAGTTTAATAAATCCTTGTGCACACTCCTTGCAACCACATACTCAAGGTCCCTCGACAGCGTCCTTCCTTTGAGCGGGCCTGTGTACGAAACAGTTGTCACAGAGATGAGGCGTGTAATGCTCTGTGGCGAAACGTTGGTGGCTCAGTGTAAAGATGAGAACTGGTGGAGGTCAGTGATCAGCTCATCCGATTCCGCGGCTATCGAGAAGAGGATCCTCCTCCACCTGAAAGAATTTCGTTTATGCGTCAACATGTTGAGGCTGATTGCTAACAGCGGTGTACCTCCAGACGGCACATTCCTCAGGCCAGTTGTCCTCGATCCGTCGACGCTGGATGTGGAGGAAGCCTGTCGAAAGGACATTGAGAGCTTGTTCAGTGCCATAGAAGGCTACAAAAGAACGTCATACGCCAAAGGAGATGTGACGAAACTTGCAGAATATGTGCTTAACAAAGTTAGGGCAGCTAATTCTGATCATAGTCATCTACAATTGATGGAATATGATGATGTGAAACTTGGAGACTTTCTCGGGAATGGATCATTTGGATCAGTGTTCAAATGTCAATTCCTTGGAGTGAAGGCGGCTGCCAAGGTTTTCACTGCCTCAAGCAGCAGTGTGATCAAGGCAGTGGAGAATGAAGCAAATTTACAGGCTAGGTTACGACACCCGAATGTGGTTCAATTCATAGGATATGCAGTCAAGGGAAGCCAGCATATCATTGTTACGGAGCTCATGACCATGGACCTCCGGAGGTATTTGGACGAGAATCTTCGAGGTCAGACCCAACCTCCACTTCCACTGCTTTTAGCTGTTGATATAATGCTACAAATGGCAGAGGCCATGAGATACTTGCATCAGAGTGGGGTGATGCACCGGGATCTCAAGGCCAACAATGTTCTTATAAATGTTGTGGAGAGTAAGAAGTCGGGCATTTCTCCATCTGTGCAAGTAAAGGTCACAGACTTTGGGTTCTCAAAGTTGAACTTGGACAACTCCAGGTTCACCTCAAAGCAAATAGGTGCAACTCGGTGGAGAGCACCAGAGGCATTTGAAGATGAGCAGAACACAGAGAAATACACAAAGAGAGCAGATGTATATAGCTTCGCAATCACTTTCTTCGAGGTGCTCACTGGAGAAATGCCATTTGCCAACATACCACTTACTAAGCTTCTTTCAAGGATTCGCTGTAACGAGAGGCCAACTTTACCAGCTGAGGACTATTGTCCTGCACACCTATCCACAATCATAGAGAAATGTTGGGCCACCAGGGCTAAAGACCGACCTAAGTTTCCTGAAATCTGCTTGATGTTGGTGAAGGTCAAGGAGAGGATTATAATCAATTCATGTCCTATTCCCTCTGCCCAAAGCTCTACACCTCAAAAATGCAACAGCGATGGTCATTAAACTGGAAGCATCATTGCAATGGGCAACGCTGAAAAGGAAGTGGCATGCAGCTAGCTAACATGAGTACAGGAGCCTCAGTGAGTTTTCAAAGCTCAGCTTTGGATATTCAAGTGTGATCGGAAGGCAGAACAGATTCCATGTAAGTATTCCTGATTTATCAATCCAGAGATCAGGGCATTTGGAGTTGTCAATGTATATTACTTCCCAAAACATCTCTTTGATAAATCACTGAAGCATCCTAAATTTCTTGGTGATACTACACTAGCCCGTAACTAAGGTCAAGATTATTCCAGAAAAGACGTAACAGATCGAGATTATTTGAGAAAAGAGGTTGATCTGCAAAGTATTGTTGGGTCAACAGCTTGTACAGCTGTCTTGTTGGGGGAACTTCTGCTGATTGCCAATGTTTGTGATTCCAGGGCTGTGCAGAGGTGGCAATGCAGTGAGTGACTCTGTCACAGGATCACAAAACTCAACTAGGGTTGAGTGACCTCCTTTCCTCTATTGTTTGCCTAGCTATAAGAGTTGAAACTTTTGGGGTGTGTCTGTGTGATGCTTTCCAGAAGGCAATAGCTAGCTGCCAAATGGTGTTTTCTGTGTTTGGGCTTGGGCTGGTCTCTTGTGCACGGCTGGTTTTGGTTCTTGCCAAAGAGAGCACCTTTTGTTTCAACAGGATGTTGAGCATCCTCTCAATGTTAGTCTTTTCAGGTTACCTGATGGACTAGCCATTGGCTGTAGATAGGGGAAGAACCTTATGATTGTGTTTGAGATTACCTCAGAAACTCTTCCCAACAAACTTAACTACTGAGTGTAATACCTTTGTTCAGATGTTTCAAACTTTCTGTAGTGATCCATCAGTGTTTCAACAATCAGACATCTTGTTGCGGCAAAATCCTTTGTTCCTGGAAAAATGCAAGCTTCTAGAGACCTTTTTGTATCATGTCTTCTTTTTGAGCATGGGGACCTCTGATGGATGTCTCATGGATACACTGTAAGGTGTTACACTCTACATTAGTAAATCCAAAATTCACTTCTTTGAGATTGTTCAGCTATTCTTGTGTGGCTGTATTTCTCTTTCAACTCTGAGGTACACTGCAAATCAGGACAGGTTCAATGAGAAAAATTCTTGATGCTGATTTTTATGCAGAACCTAAAGAACTAGTGTAGGGGTGTAACTAAGACTCAGCTGTGTAGCCAAAATCACTGCAATTATGCACAAAATCTATTCAGTGTCATTGTCTGCTTCATAATCTAGCAGGCAAAAGTTATCATGAACCTAAACATTTGGAGATCAGGAGGCATATTTTGTGGGGGCGCAAGGGGGGGGGTGTTAACAAGAAACTCTGCTGTGTACCGAATAGCAAATGTGACCTTATCTCCTTTCCATTGCATTTGACAATAAATTGTGGGCTTCCATGGAAGTTCAACTATACAAAATCATTAAGACTCAAAGTCAAAATTGCTGACAATCTGCAGTACTGAAGAATTTCTTTACAAGTAGAGATAATAATTACAGATATAATTGAGAAATCAATGAACCTCAGACTTGACAAATGGGTCATCATGTCATCTTTGCTGCTTTTCCAACATACTGGAAGAACAGCAGTGTCGTCTTCAGAAGCTGGATGAGAGTCCAAGTCAGCTGTAGGAACCATCAACAGACGATCACAGCACTGATCAAATGCACATCAGAGCTTTGCCTTGGTGAAGACTGCAAGAAATCAACACCGGTCCAGTGATCTCGGTCCACATCATATGCAAAGTCACAGCAATACTCAGTGCTCCACAGGTCTATGAAGAACCAGATTCCTTTGAAAAGAATGGAATGCACATTGTAGCCGACACC
>Ga0116230_10002777_pt1 | contig 16927 bp, 15 predicted proteins | sample S1TSphfallax_3_FD_88678 | JGI IMG/M metagenome (GOLD analysis project Ga0116230, IMG submission 88678) | Host-associated microbial communities from peat moss isolated from Minnesota, USA - S1T2_Fd - Sphagnum fallax MG | ecosystem: Host-associated > Plants > Peat moss > Unclassified | place...
AGAACGCCATGAGCGGCGTCATGCATGAGGATCGCGAGGCCCAGTTGGCGCGCGCCGATGATCATGATGGCGAGCGGGAGGGTCAGGGGCCAGACAAGGCCCATGACGGTCGCCGCGCCGATCACCAGCCAGCAGTGGGCGACCAGGGCGAGGCCCTTCCAGGACGATCGCGCCGAAAGGCGGCGCCAATCATCCGGCGCGAAAAAGTCCTTCGGGTTGATCCGCGCGGCGACGGCCATGCGCCCATTATAGCGCGTCTCCGCGCCTCTGGGGATGGGAACGCCAAATGGTGTCGCAGCTTCATCCATGGGCAGGCCTGTCTTTGTCCTAACCCGAACGCGCGCCGAGAGAACTCTGAAGGTCCTCGCCGCTGACGCCGAAAATGGCGGCGAAGGGCGACGGCGCGGCGGCGTCCCAGGCATGACGGGAGCCAATGGTGATGCCCCCATCAACCACGAGGTGGGTTCCGGTCACGAAACGCGAGTCGTCGCTGGCCAGATAAAGAGCGGCCGCGGCGATGTCCTCCGGCAGTCCAGACTTGGGGATCGGCTGGGCGACAGCGGCGTTTTGGGCGATCAGGGCGGCCATCTGGTCCGCGCCGTCGCGGGCCATGCCCATCGCCGTGCCGAAGATGGAGGTGGCGATGAGGCCCGGGCATATGGCGTTAACCCGAATCTTCTGGGGCGAAAGCTCGGCCGCCGCGCAGCGGCTCAAGTGGATCACGGCCGCTTTGGCGGCGGAATAGGCCAAGGGGCCCCAACCGGCCTGAAGTCCGGCGATCGAGGCGGTGTTGATGATCGACCCGCCCCCGCGCGCCCGCATGAGGGGAAAGGCGTGTTTCATGCCCAGGGCCGGGCCGCGCACAAGCAGCGCGAAGACCTCGTCCCAGCCATCCGCGGTGATAGCCTCGACACCGCCCGGCAGTCCGGCATGGCCGGCATTGTTGAAGAGGACATCAAGACCGCCAAAGGCGCTGGCCGCCAGGGCGCAGGTGGCGGCGATGTCGTCTTCGACCGTCACATCGCAATGACTGTAGCGCACCGTCCCGGGAAAGCGGCGCTCCAGAATGTCGCCCTTGGCGTCCTGCACGTCGGCGGCGACCACATGGGCCCCCTCGGCCACGAAGAGCTCCACCGTTCCCAGGCCGATGCCCGAGCAGCCCCCCGTGATCAGAGCGACCTTGCCGTCCAGACGTCCCGCCATGTTCGGTTCCTTAAACCTAAGATTATGCGCCCATCACCACGACGACCTTGCCCATGGCCTTGCGGCTCGCGAGGTGGGTGATGGCCTCGGCGCCCCTCTCCAGCGGGAAGCGCTCGGAGACGTGAGGCTTCACCTTGCCAGCCTCATAGAGCGCCATAAGCTCGGCGACATTGCGCTTATGGCCGGCGGGATCGCGCGCCACCGCCGCGCCCCAGAAGACGCCGACAATGTCGCAGCCCTTAAGCAGCGTGAGGTTGAGCGGGATGCGGGGAATGCCGGCCGGAAAGCCCACGACGAGGAACCGGCCCTCCCAGGCCATGGACCGAAGGGCGGCCTCGGCATAGTCCCCGCCCACGCCGTCATAGACGAGATCGGCCCCGCCCGGTCCGCAGGCCTGTTTGAAGAGATCGGCCAGGGCTTTCTGTCCGTCCCGGTCAAAGGGGCCGGCGGGATAGACCACGCCCTCATCGGCGCCATGGGCCTTGGCGAGGTCGACCTTGGCCTGCGATGACGCCGCGGCGATCACCCGCGCGCCCATCGCCTTGCCGAGCTCCACCGCCGCCAGCCCCACGCCCCCCGCCGCGCCAAGGATCAGCAGGCTCTGGCCTTCTTTAAGAAAGCCGCGATCCTTGAGGGCGTAGTAGGAGGTGCCGTAGGTCATGATAAAGGCGGCGGCCTCATCAAACGGCATGTTGTCGGGGATTGGCATAAGGCGCGAGGCGTCCACGACCATCTCCTCGGCCATGCCGCCAAAGGCGTTATTGGCCAGCACCCGGTCGCCGATCTTCACGCCGGCGGCGCCTTCGCCCAGGGACTTCACGACCCCCGCCACCTCGCCGCCGGGTGAAAAGGGCCGGGGCGGTTTGAACTGGTATTTGTCCTCGATGATCAGCACGTCCGGGTAATTGACCCCGCAGGCCTTGACCGCGATCACGGCCTGACCGGGACCGGCGACAGGGCTGGGGGCTTCTTCGAGCACGAGTGTTTCGGGCCCGCCCACGGATTTACTCAGCAACGCCCTCATCGTTTCCTCGTCTTTTTCGCGCGCCGCCGCTTTGTGTTCGGCGCGGGGCGACGCTATCGGAAGGCGCCCGGCGGCGGAAGAGCCCAAGGTCCGTCGAGAAGGGGGTCCCATGTCAAGATCGCGCGCCAGGCTTGTTCTGCACGGCGGGGCCGGCGCCCTCCCGGATCGGGATTATGGGCCGCAGCTGGCTCACATGCGCGGGCTGATCGAGGCGGGTCGGGACCGGCTCGCGGCGGGCGCCGCGGCTCTGGATGTCGTGGTGGAGACCATCGCGGAACTTGAGGCGTCCGGGCTTTACGTGGCCGGCCGGGGCGCCTCTCCCAATCTTGTCGGGGTCTATGAACTGGACGCCAGTCTGATGGACGGGCCGAGTCGCGGGGCGGGGGCCGTGGCCGCCCTGGTGGGGTTCGCCTCGCCGATCCGGGCGGCGCTGGCGGTGATGGAGACGACGCCCCATGTCCTTCTCGCGGGCGCGGGAGCGGCCGCCTTCGCGGCGGCGCGGGGCCTCGAGGCGATCAACGACCCAGACGCCTGGTTCGCCCCCGTGTGGAGTGAGACCGAGATCTCCGCATCGGGGTCGAAGGTCGGCACCGTCGGCTGCCTGGCGTGCGACGAAACCGGCGCCCTGGCCGCGGGAACCTCCACCGGCGGGACCTTTGGCAAGCTTCCGGGCCGGGTGGGTGACAGCCCCATTCCCGGCGCGGGCGTCTGGGCCGATGACACCGTCGCCGTCTCCTGCACCGGCGAGGGCGAGATGTTCATCCGCGCCGCCGTGGCGGCTCAGATCGCCCACCGGATGCGGTTCGGTGGAGAGTCCCTTGCGGCGGCGGCCCAGGCGGCGCTGGATGAGGTCGGGGCTCTCGGCGGCGATGGCGGCCTGATTGCCCTGTCAGCGGACGGAGATATCGCCATGCCCTTCAACTCCAAGGGTATGAAGCGCGCCTGCCTTTGCGCGGGCGGATCCATAGTCTCGGAGGTTTTCTGAGGCTCTAGACCAGCTCCGGCCGGGTGTCGGCGGCATAGGTCAGGGCGAGGAACACGTCCTCCAGGTCAGGATCCTCCGTGCGGAGGTCCTTGATGCGAATGCCCGCCGCGCGCACCTGGCTGAGCACCTGTTCGACACTTGCCCCAGCCGTCTTGAAGACGACGGCCAGATCGCCGTTGGCGCGCAGTCGAGAGTCGAAATCCCCGATCAGCGGCGCTTCCGGCAGAGGCTCTTCCGGCGTGACCACCACGGTCCGCGTGTCGAGACGCCGCAGAAGCTGGCCCGTCGGCTCGCAGGCGATCACCCGGCCGTGGTTGACGATGGCGATCGTGTCGCAGAGCGCCTCCGCCTCCTCCAGATAATGGGTCGTCAGGACGATCGTTACGCCGAGCGCATTAAGAGACGCCACATAGGTCCAGAGCTGGCGGCGCAGCTCCACATCCACCCCCGCCGTCGGCTCGTCGAGCACCAGGATCGGCGGATTGTGAACCATGGCCTTGGCCACCATCAGACGCCGTTTCATGCCGCCGGAAAGCTGGCGCACATAGGCGTCGGCCTTGTCGGTGAGGCCGAGCGCCGCGAGGAGAACGTCGGTGCGCCGTTCCGCCTTGGGGACACCGTAAAGGCCGGCCTGAACCTCCAGGGATTCCCGCGGGGTGAAGAAGACGTCGGCGGCGATCTCCTGAGGCACCACGCCGATGGCCGCCTTGGCGTCACGCGGCCGGATGTCGATATCGCGACCCCAGATGATCACCTGGCCCTCGGACTTGCGGCTGAGGCCCGCCAGAATATTGATGAAGGTGGACTTGCCCGCGCCGTTGGGGCCCAGGAGGCCGAAGATCGACCCACGCGGGATCGCCAGATCAATGCCCTTCAGCGCGGCCATGGCCGGGGTCGTGCGCGTGGCCGGATAGGTCTTGAAGAGGCCTCGCGCCTCGATGGCGTAGTCGGGAAGGGTCATGCGGCTCCGAATGGCCCGGGCGGACTCGATTGACGGTTCCCCAGGCTCCCGCCTATCTAGATATCGCCTGGGCAAGCGCCAAGCGCCACGTCAAAAGCGGACAATCCCATGACGTCCAAAGAGACCCCCGCTCTGCCAGACCCGGAGTTGGTGGTCGTCCGCTCCCGGCGTGTGGCCTGCGACGGCGTCGGCGGCGCTCTGGGTCATCCCCGCGTCTGGCTGGAGATGGGCGAGTCGGACTTCGTCGAATGCGGCTATTGCGACCGTCGTTTTGTCCTCGCCAGCGGGTCCCCGGGCGCGGAGAGCGAACTTACCGCGCCCGGTGTCTATGAGGGTCCTGGCGGCCATTAAGAATCGGCATGCATCCTGAAGCCGGCCTTGTGCGTTATCGGCGGGTCGAAAAATTTCTTCAGGCGGCCACCATGAACATCAAACTCGCACTCACCCTCGCGGCGACGGCCGGAGCCGCGAGCCTCCTCGCGGCATGCGGCGGCATGTATGGCGGCGGGGACGTCGGCTACGGCTACGGCCCCCGCGGCGCGGTCGCTCTGAGCGACTGCGGCGGCTATTATGACGGCTTCTATGGGCCCGTGGATGATGGCTGCTGGGGCAATGACGGCGCTTTCTGGTATCATGGTGGCGACCATAATTGGCATCGCGACACAGGCGGCCATTTCGGTCACACCGCCATGAACGGCGCGCAGGAATTCCACGGCAAGGGCCCGGGCGCTGGTCATCATTTCGGCGAACGGCCCGCTGGCGGCGCGGCTCACGGCGGCGACGAACACCACGGCTGACCCTTCCGCCTGCGTCCTCTGACGTGAGGGCGTGACCTCCGCCCCCGCCCGGCCTAGTTTGCCGGTATGATTGACGCCCTGACGGCGGAACCGCCGATCCTGGATGAACTCGCCCTCCCCGCCCCAGAACCCGTGGGCGAGCGGGTGCGGCTTTATCTGGTGGACGGGTCGGGCTTCATTTTCCGCGCCTTCCACGCCCTGCCGCCTCTGACCCGCAAGTCCGATGGCCTGCCCGTCGGCGCCGTCCAGGGCTTCTGCAACATGCTCTGGAAGCTGCTGGTGGACATGAAGGCCGCGCCGGACGCGCCCACCCATCTGGCGGTCATCTTCGACCATTCGGAGTCCACCTTCCGAAACAAGCTCTACGACAAATACAAGGCCCACCGGCCGCCGCCGCCGCCGGATCTCGTTCCCCAATTCCCCCTGGTTCGCGAGGCGACGCGGGCCTTTGGCGTGCCGAGCCTCGAACTACCGGGTTATGAGGCCGACGATCTGATCGCCGCCTATGCCTGCCATGTTCGCGACCGGGGCGGGGAGGTGGTGATCGTCTCGTCAGATAAGGACCTTATGCAGCTGGTGGGGGACCGGGTCTCGATGCTCGACACCATGAAAAACCTGCGCATCGGCCCGGCGGAGGTGATGGAAAAGTTCGGCGTGCCGCCCGACAAGGTGGTGGACGTCCAGGCCCTCTGCGGCGACGCGGTGGATAATGTGCCCGGCGCGCCCGGCATCGGCATCAAGACCGCCTCGGCCCTGATCACCGAATATGGCGATCTCGACCGGCTCCTGGCCAGGGCCGGGGAGATCAAGCAGGAGAAGCGGCGCGCCACCCTGATCGATTTCGCCGACCAGATTCGCCTCTCGCGCCAACTGGTCACGCTGGATTGCGAGACGCCCCTCCCATCGCCGCTGGAAGCCCTGGGCGTCACGCCGCCCGATCCGCCCGTCCTGGCGGCGTTCCTGGAATCCATGGAGTTCCGCACTCTGGCGCGTCGGGTGGGCGAGGCGGGAGGGGCCGGTCCGCCGGCGGCGGCTCCCCGCCCCGCGGTGGCCGAGGACGCGGGGCCTATCGATGTCGGGGCCTATGTTTGCATCCGTGACCTGGAGGCCCTCGACACGTGGATCGCAAGGGCCCGGGCCGCCGGCGCTGTGGCCTTCGACACGGAGACGGATGATCTGTCTTCCGCCAATTCGGGCCTTTGCGGCGTCTCCCTGGCCATTTCCCCGGGCGAGGCCTGCTACATCCCTTTAGGACATGTCGCCGAAGACGGCCTCGCCCTGGAAGCGCCCGCCGACCTCACTCAGATTCCGCTTGAGGCGGCCATCGCGCGGCTGAAGCCCCTTCTTGAGGACCCCGCCGTTCTCAAGATCGCCCAGAACGCCAAATACGACCTTGCGGTTCTCTCCCGCTACGGGATCACGGTCGGCCCCATCGATGACACCATGCTGATTTCCTATGTGCTGGAGGCGGGCCTGCACAATCACGGCATGGATGAACTCTCCAAACTGTGGCTCGGCCACACGCCCATCAGCTTCAAGACCGTGGCGGGGACCGGCAAGGCCCAGAAGAGCTTCAAATATGTGCCCCTGGAGGCGGCCACGCGATACGCCGCCGAAGACGCTGACGTCACTTTGCGCCTGCACCGAGTCCTGCGCCCGCGCCTGGCCCGTGAAGGCCTTCTGAACGTCTATGAAACCTTGGAGCGGCCCATGCCCCAGGTTCTGGCGAACATGGAGTGCCACGGCATCCATGTGGACCCGGATCTCCTGCGCCGCCTCTCCCAGGACTTCGCCATGCGCATGGCCGAGCTGGAGGCTCAGGCTCACGTCCTCGCCGGCCACCCCTTCAATCTCGGCAGCCCCAAGCAGATCGGCGATATCCTCTTTGGCGAGCTGGGCCTCAAGGGCGGCAAGAAGACCGCCACGGGGGTTTGGAGCACGGACGCGGCGGTGCTGGAGGATTTGGCCATCCAGGGCCACGACCTGCCGCGAACCCTCCTGGACTGGCGCCAGCTCGCCAAGCTCAAGGGCACCTATACCGACGCCCTGGGCGCGGCCATCGCGGACCGCACCGGGCGGGTTCACACCTCTTTTTCCCTGGCCTCCACCACCACGGGGCGCCTCTCCTCCTCCGATCCCAATCTGCAGAACATTCCCATCCGCACCGAGGAGGGTCGCAAGATCCGCGCCGCGTTTATCGCCGAGCCGGGACATCTGCTGATCAGCGCCGACTACAGCCAGATCGAGCTGCGGCTGCTGGCCCATATCGGCGACATCGGCCAACTGAAGCGCGCCTTCCTGGACGGGCTGGACATCCACGCCATGACCGCCTCTGAGATGTTCGGCGTGCCGGTGGAGGGCATGCCCGCTGAAACCCGGCGCCGCGCCAAGGCGATCAATTTCGGCATCATCTATGGCATCTCCGCCTTTGGACTCTCCAACCAATTGGGCATCCCGCAGGATGAGGCCGGGGCCTATATCAAGACCTATTTCGAGCGCTTTCCCGGCATCAGGGCCTATATGGACAGGACCCGCGCCCTGGTGCGGGAGCACGGCTTCGTGACCAGCCTGTTCGGCCGCAGGATCAATATCCCCATGATCCGGTCAAAGTCGGTGGGCGAACGCCAGTTCGCCGAGCGCGCGGCGATCAACGCGCCGATCCAGGGGGCGGCGGCGGACATCATGCGCCGGGCCATGATCCGCATGCCGGGGGCTCTGGCGGCGGCGGGTCTCACGGCGCGCATGCTCCTGCAGGTGCACGATGAACTGGTCTTCGAAGCCCCCGAGGCCGAGGCCGAGGCGGCCTGCGCCCTGGCCCGAAAGGTCATGGAGAACGCGGCCCTGCCGGCGGCGGAGATCTCCGTGCCCCTGCTGGTGGAAGCCCGTGCGGCGGCCAATTGGGAAGCCGCGCACTAAACGGCCAGCAACCGCCGGATTGGCGCGAAAGTCATGCGGTGGATCGGGCAGGGGCCTAGCCGCTCAAGAGCGGCGGCATGTTCGGGAACGCCATAGCCCTTATGAGAGGCAAAGCCGTATCCCGGGTGCAAGGCGTCCATCTCCATCATCAGACGGTCGCGGGCGGTCTTGGCGAGGATCGAGGCGGCGGCGATGGACGCGCAGATGGAGTCGCCTCGGACCACGGGCCTGACAGGGCAGGGGAGGACAAAGGCGTAATTTCCGTCCACGAGGGCGAAGGCCGGGAGCAGACCCAGGGCCTCCACCGCCCGCCGCATGGCGAGGCCCGTGGCGCCCAGAATATTGAGACGCCCGATCTCCTCAGGCGAGGCGAAACCCACCGCCCAAGCGCGCGCGCGCGCCTTGATCACGGGCTCCAGGTCCTCGCGCTGTCGGGCCGAAAGAGTCTTTGAATCATCAAGACCCGAAATCGGCGCCCCCAAGATCACCGCGGCTGCGGTGACGGGTCCGGCCCAGGGCCCCCGCCCCGCTTCGTCCACGCCGCAGACCGGCGCGGGCGCGGCGCGCTCCAGGCGCATATGAGGTCCGCGGAACTTAGGCACGGGCCATCGCCTCCACCTCAGCCTGACGGAAGCAGTGATCCACATGGTCGTTCACCATGCCCACGGCCTGCATGAAGGCATAGACGATCACCGGACCGCAAAAACTGAAGCCCCGGGCCTTAAGCGCCTTGGCCATGTCCTGGGCGACCGGCGTGCTGGCTGGAACATCGCCCACCCTGTTCCAGCGGGTCTGCACCGGCGCGCCACCCGCCAAGCTCCAGAGCCACCCTCCAAAATCCTCCCCCGCCTCGCGCATCTCGAGATAGATCCGCGCGCTTCGGATGGCCGAGTCGATCTTGGCGCCCGACCGGATGATAGCGGGATCAGCCATCAGCCGCGCGCGATCCGCCTCGCCAAAGCGGGCCACGATCTCGGGATCAAACCCCGCGAAGGCGCGGCGGAACGCCTCGCGTTTGCGCAGGACCGTGATCCAGGCGAGGCCGGCCTGAAAGCCGTCGAGAACGAGTTTTTCCCACAGGGCGCGGCTGTCATATTCCGGCACGCCCCATTCCTCGTCATGATAGGCCACATACAGGGGGTCGGCGGGATTGACCCAGCCGCAGCGGATCTCATGGCCCTCATAGAGCTTGATACCCACCGCGACCTAAGCCCCCTCGGACGACCCCAAACGATCATGAGACTGCTCAACGTCGGCGACTTCAACTGGATGACCGGCGCGGAGAGCCACACCGCGAACCTGTCGCTGTTCGACATCCGCCGCAAGTTCAGTCATGCGGCGACGCGGGCAGGATGGCTGGTGGTGGAATTTTCCGACCGTGCGGTAGCCCGCGCCACGGCGCCCTTCGGTTTGCGTGCGCTTGGCCAGAGAGTCGCCGACCGCCGCTTCCTTCAGGTGGTCGATGAACTGCGGCCGGACCTGATCCTGCTGCATTTCACCGACGCCATCTCCAACGCCGCGCTGACAGAAGCCCGAAAGCTGTCGCCGGGCGTGAGGATCGCCGACATCAATATCGACCCCATCTGGACGCCGAAGAACCAGCGTCGCCTCGCCGCCCGCAAGGGCGTGGCCGACGCCCTCTTCGTTACAACGGCCGAACCCTCCTTAGGCCAATATGCCGGGCCAGGGGCGTTCGCGGCCTTTCTCCCCAATCCCGTGGACCCGGCCATCGAGACGGGCCGGTCATTCGACATTGAAGCGCCGGCCTATGACCTGCTGTTCCCGGCCAGCGACGACGCGCCCCGGGAGGTCGGAACCAGAGACATGGCGCCAAGCCTCGCCACCGCCCTGCTGGCCGCCGAGGTTCCAGGTCTTCGGCTGCTGGCGCCAGGCGTGGGGGACGAGCCCCAGGTTCGCGGCGCGGCCTACTTCGAGGCCCTGGCCTCCGCGCGGATGGGCTGGTCCCTCTCGCGCCGCGCGTCCCTCCCCCTCTATGCCTCCGACCGCATGGCGCATTTCTTCGGCTCAGGCCTGACGGTTCTGCTGGACCGGCGCGCGGGCTTTGATCGCTTCTATGACGGCGGCGAGGCGGTCTTCTACGGCGATCTGCCCGAACTGGCCGCCCAGGTTCGGCGCCTCATCGCCGATGACGCCTGGGCCCGCGCCATCGCCCGGCGGGGATGGGAAAAAACCTGGACCCTGTTCCACGCCGATCGCGTCTTCTCCTATCTCCTCGCCCAGATGTTCGAGGATGGCGGCGCGCGCGATTACGAATGGCCGTGCGAGCGCTGGGTTAGCTAGGAGGCTCCTCGCGCGGAAGCCAATCGGGCCAGAGCGGTCGCCACGCATGGCCATCAGCATAGGTGAGCGGCCCCGCCTCAAGCCGGTCCAGGCGCAGCAGAGCCATGGCCCGATTGCCCTGCACCGACCGGATTTCCCCGGCGCGCAGATCCCCCGCCAAAAGCTCGCCGCCGGGCGCGGGTGGCGGACCATCGAGAGAGATGGGCGCCATGCGGCTGCGCACCGCCGCCCGACGCTTCATGCGGGAGGTCGTTTCCTGACCCACAAAACAGCCCTTCTTGAAGTCGATGCCACCCAGAAGATCGAAATTGGCCTCGATGGGATAGGTGGCCTGGGAGGCCCAATCGGATGTGGCGGGAACGCCAAGGGACAGGCGATGGGCGTCATAGGCGCCCTCGTCCACCAGCGAGGGGCCGACGGGAATCGCCGCGCCATAGGCCCTGAAACCCAATCCAGGGGCGCGCGGGTCGCCACAAAAGCCCTCGGGCGGATAAGCCATGCCCCAGGCGGCGAGAACGGGGGCCGAGGATGCGGCGATCTCGACCTTGGCGCGAAGGCGATAGAGGGTCAGACGGTCGACCAGGGCCTCCTGATCCGTCGCCGCGCAGTCGATCAGGCAGTCCTCGCCCTGCCCGACGAGAAAAAGGTCGAACAGCAATCGACCCTGGGGTGTGAGGAGCGCGGCGAGGCGGATCTCGCCACGGGCGAGCGTGAGCGCGTCCTGTGTGATCAGGCCTTGCAGGAAGTTCCGCCAATCCGGCCCGCTTAACACCACGACGGCGCGAGACTGCAGTGCCGCAACAAAGCTCGGACGTGTCATGCGCAGGCATGTGGCGCCGCCCTGGGTGGAGCGCCAGGGGGCGTGCGCTATAAGCTTCACATCATGGCGGGCCCGCGCATACCCATTCTGTTCATCAGCCACAGTCGCCTGGGCGACTCCGTGCTGTCCTCGGGGCTGATTAAGGCCCTGGCCGACAGAACCGAGGGGGCCAGCTTCACCATCGTCGCCAGCACCCTCACCGCCCCTTTGTTCCAAGAGGTTCCTGGGCTTGAGCGCATCCTGATCCTGGAAAAGCGCTCCTTTGGCCGGCATTGGCTGAGCCTCCTGCGCCAGGTGGGTTTCCGCCGCTGGAGCCTCATCGTCGACCTGCGTGGCGCGCCGGCCACAGCCCTGATCAATCATCGTCGTAGAACCGCCCACAAGAAGCCCCCGGTCCCCATCCATAAGGTCGTGGAGGCCGGCCGCCTTCTGTCCGGCGCCCAGGATCCGCCCGCGCCCCATATCTTCACCAACGACCTTATCGAGGCCCGCGCCGAGGCTCTGACCGCCGGAGAGGGGCCGATCCTCGCCGTGGCGCCCACGGCGAACTGGGTGGGAAAAACCTGGCCGGCTGAGCGGTTCGCCAAGGTCGCCCGCGACCTTCTGGGGCCGGACGGGGCCCTGGCGGGCGGGCGCCTCATGGTCCTGGGCGGGCCAAGTGATCGGCGGGACGCCGTGCCCGTGCTCTCCGCCCTTCCGCGCGACCGGGTGATTGATCTGGTGGGGCGCGAGGATTTGTTGGTGCTTTACGCCGCCCTGAAAAGGGCGCGGCTCTTCATCGGCGGCGATTCAGGGCTGATGCACATGGCCGCGGCAGCCGGCGCCCCGACGCTTGGTCTCTTTGGTCCCTCGGACGAGCGCCTGTATGCGCCTTGGGGGCCGCGGGCGCGCATCGTGCGCGGGCCCCGCGCCTTCGCCGCCTTCAAGGCGATGGATCCTGGCCTCAATCAGGCCCTCTGCCACATGATGGAATTGAAGGTTGAGACGGTGCGCGAGGCGGCTATCCGGCTCCTCGCCGACACCGCGGACCTCACGGCGCCATCCCACGATCAGGCGTCCAACAATATCGCCGTGATGACAAATGACCGTGACTGAGACTTGCGAGGCCGCGGCCTTGGGCCTTCGGGACCCGCGCTATGCGCCCCGCAACCTGATTACGGCGCGGCGCGATGATGGCTCGATCTTGCTCACCCATCCCGGTTTGGCGGGCGAGGGCCTGTCCACGACCATGGACGCCCTGGAGCTGTGGGCGGCCGCCGCTCCCGCCGCGCCGTGGTTGGCCGAACGCGCGGGCGCCGGCTGGCGCGTGGTCAGCTATGGCGAGGGGCTGGAGCGTGTGAGAGTCCTGGCCGGCGGTCTGAACGGCCTTGGCCTGCCGCCAGGCGCGCCGCTCCTCAGTCTGGCGCGAAACGGCATTGATCACGCCCTCGTCGCCTTCGCGGCCATGAGTCAGTCCATCCCCGTGGCGGCCATCTCCCCGCAATATGGCTTGGCGGGCGCCGTTCTCTCCCGCCTCGCCCACGCCGTCTCGGTGACGGCGCCGGCCGCGGTCCTCGTCGATGACGCCCGAGACTTCGCCAAGGCCCTGGAGAGCGACATTTTGAACGCCCTGCCGGTCATCGCCACGCGCCATGCCCGGCCCGGCGATCTGAGCCTGGGCGAGCTCCTGCGCGCGACGGCCGCTCCCAACCGCGCCAAGCCGGACGATATCGCCAAGTTACTTCTCACCTCGGGGTCCACGGGAGCGCCCAAGGCCGTCATATGCCTGCACAGGGCCGTGGCCGTCACCGCGGCCCAGGTCGCCGCCTGCTACGACGATCCCGAACCGCCCGTGGTGGTCAATCAGGCCCCCTGGAGTCATAGCCTGGGCGCCAATGCCATATTGCAGATGATCACCCACAGGGGCGGCACACTCTATATCGACGCGGGCGCGCCGGTGGCCGGACGGAGCCTGGAAACCGTTCGCAACCTGGAGGAGATCGCCCCCACATATCACAATATGGTCCCCGCCGGTTGGGACCTGCTGGCGGGCGAGCTTGAGCGCAATGAGGTCCTCGCGAAACGCTTCTTCAGTCGGGTGCGCGTCCTGCAATATGGCGGCGCGGCCCTCAGCCAGAGCACCTGCGACCGCATCCAGGCCGTGGCCCGGGCGACGGTGGGCGAGGGGATCACCTTCGCCACGGGCTATGGCGCCACCGAGACGGGCCCGACGGCCACCAATGTCCATTGGCCGAACCTCACCATGGGGCTGATGGGCCTTCCTGTGCCTGGGACCACGGTCAAGCTGACCCCCGCCCAGGGGCGCCTCGAGTTTCGGGTGAAAGGGCCTCAGGTCTGCGCCGGCTACTATCGCAACCCTGACGCCACCCGCGCCGCCTTTGACGAGGAGGGCTTCTATATTCTGGGCGACGCCGCGCGCCTGGCTGATCAGGATCGCCCTGAGCTTGGGCTCGTCTTCGACGGACGCCTCTCCGAAAACTTCAAGCTCTCCAGCGGCGTTTTCGTCACCGCCGGCGCGCTCCGCGTCGCGGCGCTCTCCGCCATCGGCGGGGCGGCGGCCGACGCCGTGGTCTGCGGAGAAGGCCGCGATGGGGTTGGCCTCCTCATCTTTCTCAATCGTCCCTTCTGCCAGGCCAATTTCCCAGGCTGCCTGGAAGGCGACGGCGAGATCCTCCGCGCGGCGATCACCCAGGGCCTGCGACGCCTCAACACAGGCGCCGCGGGCAGCTCCGGGCGGATCGCCCGGGCCCTCATCCTGGACGATGGCCCCGACGCGCCGTCGGGCGAGATCACCGACAAGGGCTACATCAACCAGGCCCTGGCGCGCTCACGCCGATCAGGCGATGTCGCGCGGCTCTTCGCGGAGCCGGCTGGGGCGGATGTGATGGTTCTCCCGAGTTCCGATCAGGCTACGGCAAGGTAAGCTGGAGCCGCCCAAGGTGGGGCTACGGCGGCGGTCCGAACCTCAACCCTTAGTCGTGTTCCCCGGCAAGGTGCAGCCGCCCGCGATGCCCGACGCCTGGGAACAGACGATCGCCGCCGTGGGAACCATCGGCGTCGGCACCTTCACCGGATACTTCAGCATGTAGCCTTGCAGCCCGTCGGAACAGCCCACCTCGAGGAAACCCTCCTTATCCGCGGTGACGCCCACGGGCCGAGACTCGGAGACCGTGCAGGTGTTTTTGCCGACGGCTTTCAAATCCGCCGTGAGTGCGGGAAAGGCGTCGGCCGTCTTGGTCAGGGTGCAGCGGTAGCCGACCAGCTGAGCATGGGCGCAATCATAGACGCCGGAGGGGCTCGCGGCCGTCGCGCCGAAGAAGCCAATGCCGCCATCCTTACGATTGGAGCAGGCCAATTCCACCACCTCGGCATTGGGGATATCGCTGAGACCCGGCAGGGGCGCATAGCCCGAGACCGCGCAATCGAAGCCGGCCTTCTTCGCCAGATCGGTATAGAGGCCGGCCTGTTCGGTCTTGGCCTGGCGGGTGTCGGTCAGCTTGCAGCCGCCGAATACCGCGTCCGCCTCCACGCAGGGAATGGCGTCAGATAGGCTGCCGTTGGGCGCTTCCACAAGGATGAAGCCCTTACCGTCCGCGCAGGCCTCCTCATAATAGATTTTCCCGCTGGTGGCGGCGCCGATGAAGCCCCGGCCGCCCTCCTTGATCACGCACGGCTTGCCCGCCGCCGCGCCCAGCTTGTCCACCACCGAGAGCTGCGCCGCCCGGTCGGTGAGAAGGCATTTCACATTGGCGGTGTCGGGAATCATGATGCAGGGCTCGGCGGCCACCGGCTTATCCAGACGCGGGGGCGCCGAGGTGACGATGACATAGCCGCCGGGGTTATCGCTGCACGCCGCCTCGAAATAGGCGTTGGTGGGGGACTGGCCGATGGCCCGAACCTTGTCGGGGGCGCAGGTGACCTGCGACTTGGCGATGAAGGGGATAATCCCCGCCTTGGGATCCGCGTTCGAGGCCAGCGCACAGCTCGTCGTGCTGGGCTTGCCATCCGGCTGGGGCTGATTGGCCTGAAGGCATGTATAGCCCGAGACCGCGTCGCCCTTCTTGACCAGAATCAGGCCCTCCGAGCCCTTGCAGGACACCTCATAGGCCGCCTGTTTAATCTTGGTCTTGTCATCCGTGCCTTCGCCGATGAACCGGGCCTCATCCAGTTGGCAGTCAGAGCCCGCCGCCGTGATCAGGGCTGGCGCATCCGCCAGCCCCTTGGTGCGCGATTCCTTGGAAATGGTGACTGCGGGCGCCTTGGCGGCGGCGGCCCAGGCGCCCACGGGCGCCAGGATCGACAGCATCAGCGTCACGGCGAGCCCCACGCGGATCGGCCTCATGGAACGTCTCCCTCATATGAGATTGGCGCGAACCGTCGGTGTCGTCGCGCGAGATTTCGCGCGCACCCATGCCCGCACGCACTTTGCGGGTCAAGATCGGCCGGGCGCCCCTCTTCAGATGTCAGGCCGCGACCCAGCGGCGCGGGGCGGGATCGAGGAGATCGGGATCATCCAGGGCCATGTCGTCCCAGTCGAGGTCGGGGGGCGGGTTGGCGGCCGCGGCGATAATGGCTGAAAGCTCGCTGACCGTGGCGGCGCCCGCGATGACCACGTCGGCCTCGGGGCGCGACAGGGCGAAACCGAGGGCCGCCTGGAGCGGATCGCTGCGTCCCTCGGCGATGAGGCGGCGGGCTCTTGAAAGGCGGATCGCGGCGGCCTTGAGGTGGGTGGGCACGCGGTCGGGGGGCCGAAAGAGGGGGCCATTGAGAAAGATCGCGCGCAGGTGCACTTCGACACCCAGATCACGAACGGCTTTGAGGCTACCATCCACCAGCAAGCGCTGATCGAGAAGGCTTGCCGGGGCCTGGATCAGATCGGGGCGGAAACGCCGGGCCAATCCCACGGGGTCGTCCGAGGCATAGGCGGAAATGCCGATCCGTTCAAAAAGGCCGGCGTCGCGCATCTGGCGCAGGCGATCCCACATGGCCGCGCCAAAAGGGGCGAAGAGATCGCCCGCAGCCTGAACCATGATGGCGTCGGCGCTTTTCAGCCCCAGACGCGCCAGGGCCGCCTTGGCCTCGAGCTCCACGACATCGGGCCCGCGATCCCCCCGCGCCGCGCGCACCGTCACGCGCAGGTTGCAGGGCCTGGGCAGGACGGCGCCCATGACGGCTTCGCCGTGAGGCGAGGCGGCGCCGGCGTCGAGGACGCAAAGGCCGGACCTGTCCGCGAGGCTCAGGATATCGCGCACCTCGGCCTCCGGCGACCGGGCCTGAGACCGCGCCCGCCCGTCGAGGCCGAACTGGGCGACGCCCAATCCGAGCTTGGAAACCAGGGGATGCATGGCGCGCTGACACGTCCTCGATGCGGCCACTGACGGGGCCGGGCGGAGGCAACATGACGCAGAGGTGTAAAGAAGGGGTATCGAAGGGCTTGCGCGAAGGTTAACGCCGCCAAATGATTGATCTCATTTCGCCCTGGCCGGTTTTTGGCCTCGCCGATGATGTGCGCCCCGCCCTCGCCCGGGCGGTCGCGCGCGGCCAGTCCGTGGCGCTGGCCACCATAACCGCCTGCCCCGGCGGAGGTCCCCGGCCCGTGGGAACCCAGATGACCTTCGCGGTGAATGAAATAAGCGGTTTCCTGTCCGGGGGATGCCTGGAGGCCGACCTGGCGATCCATGCCGAAGAGGTTCTGAAGCGGGGCATGCCCAAGCGCCTCGTCTATGGGGAGGGAAGCCCCTGGCCGGATATCCGCCTCCTGTGCGGCGCGCGGATGGAGATCCTCGTGGAGCCCCTGGCGCCCGACGATGCCGCTCTGTTGCACATGCTAGCGGCCACGGCGGCGCGCAAACAGGTCTTTTGGCGCAGCGATGGCACGCGCCGCGTCTGCGCGGAGGCGCCGCCAACAGAGCCGGGCGCT
>Ga0116230_10002779_pt1 | contig 16922 bp, 10 predicted proteins | sample S1TSphfallax_3_FD_88678 | JGI IMG/M metagenome (GOLD analysis project Ga0116230, IMG submission 88678) | Host-associated microbial communities from peat moss isolated from Minnesota, USA - S1T2_Fd - Sphagnum fallax MG | ecosystem: Host-associated > Plants > Peat moss > Unclassified | place...
AAAAGAATGAGGTGTATCTTCTTTCTCCAAACTTCAAACTTGCATCCAAATAAACAAAAATACAAAAGTGAAAAAGAAACACTTTATTTTTATTATACAAAATAATAATAAAAACAGAAAACATATACAAATAAAAAATAAAAAGATAAAAGTTTTTTTAAAAAACAAAAACATGAACCAAACATTGTTGAAATAACACACCTGTGCATTAGGCACAGGGTTCAAACTAGTGTGTTTAAATAGGACAATGGGGATAGGATTGACACAAACAAGAAACATGTCATGCAACATTCTTCATCAATTTCTTTCTGTTTTACTATAAAAACCAAAAAATGATTTTTTTTTGTGATTGGATTGACAACCCATTGTAACCTAGTCTGCCCTTAGTGGAATGAGCATTAGACTGAAAGGAAAGAACCTTGAGTCTTCAAGGTTGGCAACCAAACATGGAAATTTTTTACAAGCAACAAATTCATGGTTGAAGGTGATCATTTTTTTTTGTGAATAAATGCTTTTGATGTCATGCACCTGTTTTTTTCTCTGGCGAACTGGTGCAAATTTTCACCCCAAAAAACTTTAAAATAAAATATTCTTTCGCAGATTCTTGAAATTTTAGCCAAATTTGATCACATCCTAAAAAAGAGTTAGCCAGAATTAGACAAGTTCCTGGAGTGTTGTCAGGTTTTTCTGCCAGATTGTCTACTGTTTTGAGAGTTTTCCAATAACTTGTGGCCATCAATGCTAAATCCTTTTTGGGATAATTGCCACTAGTGCTCCATCACCAAAATGATAAAAAAGAAAAAAGGATAGTGTCATGCCACAATATTCTTAAGGAGAATATTAGGCTTCACATTGAATAACCTGTCAACAACTTTGACAATCATGTGTTTTCAATTAATGATTGCCTTGGATGACCACCCTTGCACAATCTCCCAAAGTTCTTGGAAATAGGGATTTTTTAGACTTTGGAAGAGAAATGGGGTGACCATATTGATCTCATTGTTCACCTTCTAAAAAGTAGCAATACTCAAAGGTGAACATTTGTCTAATCCAAAGACATGAACAATAGTTCTCAAGGCACCAACCTCTAAGCATGGGTGACAATTCTATATTTTTCAAAGTAGCTGAAGGAAACTTTGCACCTAGGGGTAAAGAATCAAGCTATGAAAATAAAGAAAACATTAGCATTGAGAAAGGAAACACCGTACATGATTCCAAATCATGTAGGGTAACCATAATCAAAGAGGGGTATTAATCCAGATGAAAATGGGTGATGAACACAGTTAGGAATTTAAATTCTACTCAGCCAATGAGATGATGCAGAATACCCCAAGAGGTTCAATTATTTTCCTTTGGGGATGGGGAGGGGTTGGATTTTAATGTTCCCAATAAGTTCCCACAAAGTTCTCACTGTGTTCATATCAAATTCTAAGTGTGTTCTCAACATATTCTGCAAGTTCCCAATGTGTTCCCATGATATTCCCATTAGCATCACACCCTATGTCATAACCTTGGCCCGCAGTTGAACTCTCAATAAACTGTGTAGGTGAGGTAAAGGAAAGCACTTCTATAATTATATTTTGCAAGTGCAAAATTCTATTTGAGGGAGTGTACAAAGTTTCAGAATTAGTTTTGTGATGGGCCAATCAAAGTGACTCATATTGAAGACAGAACAAAGACTTTGGGATGCAACCCGCAGCTAATTAACGATAGAACCAACAATATGTACCGAATGTACACCAAATTACCAGTGGATGATTCATGGCTTAAAGCATGCGCAATTGAGGGCTGGACTGCTGAAATTTTGCATGTAATATATCTCATCATCCATATTGTGATTGCAAACATTTTGTCATGGCACGACACATGAGACACAAGACTCAAAACTTCATAAGCCTTTGAAAAATCATGCCACATCATTCTTTTTTTCAAGTCAAAAAAATTGTTGAAAAGTTTTTTTATTTTACTTCACAGGAATCCTGGACAAGAGAAAATTAATCATTTGGATAGCACCCAAGTCTCAAGGTAGATGGTCCCATAATCCATTATCCCATCATATACTTAAAGCCAAAATCATTATTGAAGAATGTTGTGGGATACCCTTGCATAAGGGCATGGGTACCTTTTTGGCACAACCATTTGGTTAGATAAATTCCTGTTTGGTCAAGTACTAATGTTGACACCAAGTACAAATCCATAGGAAGTTTTTTTTGTGTGTGTGTGTGGACTAACTAACTACCCTATGGATGAATAGAGAGAGGCACATTAGGGGGGTGGGTAGAGGTTAGCATTTGACAGTGTTTATTTGAAAACATTTTCAGGGTCCTGGGTTGAGTCCTTCCAATAGGCCATATCTTTGTGGTTGCAACAAGTGTTGGGCAAGTATATAGTTTGTTGGCTCATATAGAATATGGTCTAAGTAGTGATTGAGATTTCAGACCACTTTGATCTTTGGTTATAAAATAATTGGGCTTGATACTTATATTAGGTGGGTGTATTGCATACCATAGTACCTTGGCAGCTCCAACACTAATTAGATTATTTGTATTCCCTTTCGAAGTTTTCATAAAAACATACCCCCAAAAAAATATTGCGAAAGAAAATAAAGAATATTTCAAAATATTCAGGATTTTAATTTTTTTTTGACATGTAATGTTCAAAATAAATAAATAATTTAACAGTAGTCACTACTCTTTAACATGAGTCTTCTCTAGTTGTGTTTATGTAATATGGAATGGTCAAGTGCCTCCCCTTACCTGGGGTAAGATGTCAGGCAAGCCACTCTGAGCGAGCTAGGCAACACACCTGTGACCCAACATAATAGTCAAGAGCAAGACCACTCCATGACATTAAGGTCTGTGGTGACAAATTCAACCATTTAAAATATGTGCATGTGCAACAAAGATTTTGAGTGCATGATCATCAACTGAAGATTATGTCAAATAATGCAGTAAAAATATTGACATATTCTGCTAACTGCCCTAGTCCTGAATTTAATTGGAAAAGACGACTTTAGGCTATTACAATTATCACCAGGGATCTATCTATGAAGGAAGGTTGTTTGTTTTGTTTCCCAGGTTGAGATCTCCCCAACCACAGTGCCTTTTGCTGTGTTTTTGAATGTTTTAATTTTATTGAATATTGAACAATTTTTTTATAAAATTCATTTAAATCAAAACTAAAAATCATAGAGGGATTTGTGTGCATACTTCCTATTGTTGAAAAGCCTTAAGTGAGCAGGATTTAACCAAAGGTGAAATTTTAGAACCAAGGTGCGTGCAAGAGATATTGAATTTTGAATAATTTTTGTGGTTGGAAAATTCAATTAAATTACAAAACATGGTTTTGGAAGGAAAAAATAAGTTGGGTACTAACCAGTTCACACTTGGGCCATGGGCACAGCTTACCTTAGTAGATAAGGTGCAATATAGTAAGTTAATTATCCCTGTCAGAAAATGCTCATGGAGTTACAGACAGTACAACGGGATTATTGGATGTGTGCATTACCGGAGCTGACAGTACTACTTAGCCCTTCGTACTGGTCAATATCCTATTCGCAGCTTCCAGACCTGTCAGACGCTACCCTCTAGAGTCTACGCTAGATCCTATTACTAGCTACAGTGGCTAGTAGTAGTACCATTGGTTTTTTTGGCCAATTTTGTGACGTAGCTAAAATGGCGATAATCCATAGGAAGATTCAGCCAAATGTGATTACAAGATACATTTAAAAGTTAGAAAACTTAAAACTTATTCTATATTTTGGCTACTTTTCTTCAACTATGTATATAAAGCTTGCGATTTTTCTGAAATTTTGAATCTCTAAAAGCACTTGAATTTAGCACTTCTAATTTTTAATAGAGGTTTTTGGCTTTATATAGCCAGCACACACACAGAAAAAAAAAGCAAAAAAAAAGCTGGTGGCTACTCTCTCTCCCGCGCCGAAACCTAGCTAGTGTGTACGCTCTAGACTACGTAGGTAGTCTATTTTGAGGTTAGTCTGTCTAGAACCTAGTCGTAGGTGCCTACGCATTCGTCTTCCCTCTTCCTCCTCTGCTTCTCTCTTCGTGCGTCTGCCCTGCGCGCAGCGGAACAGTTTTGGTTTGGCGCTGTGGAAGTCGGATCTTTGGCGGACTGTTGTTGCGCTTCATAATATTATGGAGAGCTGACGATGTAGGAAGCATCTGTTGCGTTGTAGAGCTCAATTTTTTTTGTTGTTTTTGTTGTGTGTGTGTTTTTTTTCCTGGTGAAGATTTTGTTCCTTTAAGTCTAGTGTTTTGCTGGGATGGGGTGATGTGAGGTGCGGGAATTTTATCTGGGAGGCTAGGATCGATTTCTGTAGATTTGTGAGCGGGTTTTTTTTTTGCTTTGATCGTTTCTTGTGGTTGAGAATTTTTTTTGGGGGGGTGACAACCGTTTGCTGTTTGCTCTGAGGAGGGGAAGGAGGGTGAGAAGTGGGAGACGAACTTCGCTCGGAAGGGAACTCGGTGTGTGGGTTTTTGTGTTATACGAAGTGACGCAGTACAGCATCCGAAGCGCGGAACAGAATAATTCTGGAGGTCCCTGCGAACATTTGCTGTTGCGAGTAACCGGAACGACGATGTCATTTTCTGTTGGGGAGTTCGGCTTGCGGCGAGACTAAGAAGACAAGAAAGGGGCGCGGCTGCATTTGGCTGCGAGGAAAGATCTGCCCCAGTGAATATGCGATGGGTGGGAGGTAGAATACTTGATGTATGAGTCCCGGGAGAGAGAATTGAAAGATACAAAGCTTGGTGAAGAGGAGCAGGAAGTCTTGCGGGATCAGAAGTGAAGCTGCTGCAAGGCTCAGATCATAGTGTTCCAGAAGCTCGTCGTAAAGGAACAAGGATTCTCGAATTGTGCCCACGGACTGCGGTTGTTACTGGCTCCAATAAATCCTTCTTCGCTAAGGTTTTACTGACTCTTTGATTTTCGATTTTGTAGTACTAGTGGCTCACTTTGTACTTTGCCTTTGGGCTTGCCACGCCTGCTTGTGTGGCCGGAATCTTTGTGGCTTGTCTCAACCTTGAAGAAGGGCCAGACAGCCACAGAATTCCCCACTACCGCTACATCGAAACATGGCATCCATGCCTAGTCCTATACGACTGATTACACAGGACGTAAACAGCTAAAAAAGCATTAAAAATAGCATAAGCAATAGGTTCGATTCGACTACAGTTGAAAAGCACGAGTCGTAAAAATCATGTTTTCTCAAAGTGCGCCCTTATATCCTCACTGTCGTCTACTTGATGCTTTTCCGGTTTTTGGAGCTAGACTGCATGACTATACAATAGGCTTGAATGCATCCCAGAGGACTGGTGCCAGCTGCATTGCATTCTGAGGGAACACTCATGGGGACCTCGATGATGTTTGTGCAACCCATTGCAAACATGCACAGAGCAACCCTTGAATGAATGGGGGAGTTTTTGTGCCACATTCACATTTGAGGGGAGCTGGGACTTCTGACTATGCATGCCTATTGTGCTTTTGGATCATTTGGAAAGGAGGTCCTGGCAGGCACAATGGCAGTGAGCTTCACATGAATGGGAATACAGTTTCCTGTTACAAGTCAGAGTCTGTGTGTACCTGCATGCTGGAAGTTCCCATCATGTGGAAGGGAGTTTTGAAGGTAACCCTCAAGATTCCACTATTTCTCCATTATGGGGAGTGTACTGACCATTGTCACTTGCTGTATTGCATGTGTGCCATATTTGAAGTCCTTCACCATGGTAGTTTGGTGTCAAACACAGCATATACCTTAAGCCCATTGACCTTGGGAGGACATAATAACCATTGCTGGATTTCTTCACACTCTGAACAGATCAGCAGTGAAAGAGAAGAAATGTATTTAACAGATGTTCTTTGCCTATTCCTGCCTACTCCTATCAATTTGTGTATTTTCTTTATTCACAGGTAGCAGCAGCACATGTAGTTTCACACTCTTCAAATAGAAGAGGTTTCTCATGCCAGGAGCTGTGCTGTGGGTGCATCTGAACTAGCATCAAGAGAAATTTTTAGTGGTAGCTTTTCATTCTTGTCTTGAGTGTGTTTTCCAAGGGTTCTAGAGTGTTCAACCTTGGGGAGTTCTTCAGCTGCCTCACCTGGGGTGACAATTCTTCAGTTGACTGGTTGAAGAACAAGGAGGAGACTAGGTCTATGAAGTCCATCAATAGCTTCTAGGTAGCAAAAGCTGCAAATTTTCTTGGCTTGATTTCCTACTAGATAATTTGTTCCTCTTGTTTGGTCAGTCAATTTTGAAGCAGTTGATTGGTACTCCAATGTACAAAAGTTTTGGCTAACTTCTAGCTCTTCTTCTACAATCTTTTTTTTTCCTTTTAATCATCTTTTAAGTTCAATTCCTGTCCTGTTTTGCTTTGTAAGTTATCCTCAGTATTTTATGGAAGGTCCAGGTATGTTACTGACATCCCTGAGTTCTCCAACTTCATGCATCCAGATAACAAGTGTATTGGCAGTGCCAACAACCTAAATCATTTTGGGAGCTAAATTGTACTTCTGATGCTTTCTCTTTCTGCAATTTCTTTGGATTTAGCAACATTGCAAGATTCCAAAGGCTTATAAGCATTGGCATTTTCAACTTGAGCATTCTCACCCAGGATATGCAGGTATTACCATGATCCATTTGCCTCATATGGATTCCAATATTCCAGATTCAGCAAGATTTGGAGTAGTCAATAGTCAGTAATAACATAGGTTCTTAAGGGTTTTGTAGCTCCAGAGAGTTCTTCATAGCTTGGAGAATTGAGGTTACTCTCTTTTAAAGTTTGTCTTCAATCAGACCAGATGTTTTGTTGACCAAAAGAATATTTCTGTTTGGTGTTTCTGTCTTTGGAGTCTTCAAAACAGTCACATCAAAGGCTTCTTAATCCTATGCAGGGAGCTTTTTTGTAAGCCCAATTTACAAGTCCTCTGGGGCTCTTACTCTCAATGTTCTCCATGTCTTGTTTCTCTCTCTTTTCTTCCTCATATCCTGCTTAGGGTCTTTCCTTTTCTTGCCTTTTTCTTTTTGTGATCCTCTTTCTTTGTGTGTTTATTGGGTTGCCTCCTCATCTTTTGGGTTTTGTTGAGCTTGTCTGCATGGGTCTCCTCTCTTCCATGCTTTGCTAATTGGTTGCTGTTATGTTGTCAGATGTGAAATACCCATACCCTTACTATCATGTCATCTGTTGGTTCTTTCCTGGTTGACTGAAGTCATATGTATTGAGAAATTTTCAGTACTTGTGAAGATATTTCAGTTAACTGGGCTGTTTAGGAGGGACTTTTAAGTGTGTTCCTGAGGAAGAGAATGCTCAGAAAGAGCATACTTACTTCTACATCTGCAGGTTGCTATGTCAGTCAGTCAGAGGCATTCAACCAGTGGTCTCTGACATGCCTGGTCTGTGAGTGAGTCAAATATATCTGATAATGTACAACAACAGTTAGGGGGCCAGGTGTGCACTATGCATGTTTGAGAGATGTTGATTTGCACTAGGCAATCCCTGACATGTTTGGTTCTTGCAGTTCTTTTCATGGAGGAGCCTAAGTGGTGGTAAGAGGGCTTGATTGCAGGTGGTAGATAAGTGGGAGAAGCTCTCATAGTAGGAAAGAGACACTTTGCAAAGTTGCAACTAAGTTTAAGCGGATGTGATTACCTGATTTGGTGCTCTAATTATGTCACCTGGTACCACCACACCTCGTAGACTATATATCTATGTGTTCAAATCTTTTTTGACTGGCAAAGTAGTTGCATGATCAGTGAAATGTGTAGAATCAATCTCCTATGAGCTACATGCTCAATGCCTTCTGTCCTGGCTTTGTTGTGGCAGAGTATGAGTCTCCGTGCTCTAGATTGGGATAGGGGTGGTGGGATGCTACACACCCTTGATCTTGCACATGACCATCTCCCACTACTGAAAGGAAAAGGGGCACCTCAAGACGGAAGTTACCATTGCCATTTGGCTTCTATGTGAGTGTTATGTGTCTACTCATCACCTCTCCAAAGTAAAACTTGTTCCAAATTCACATGATTGAGAAGGGCATTGGGTCATCAGTTTGAGAGTTGGTTGGGTAGATGCAGGTAGATCCATTGTGTTTTATGTCTCTGATTGGATTTTGCTGGTGTGGAGATTTGCAGGCTGGGTTGGATTGAGGATGGGCATGTAGAAATGCAGTCCCAAGATAGCAATGGAAGTAAGTCACACTGGCAGTCTAGTTATGCACCTCACTGGAATGGAGGAGAAGTAGTTGAGGATGCGGTGACACCATCAAAGCCATCTGGTCCATCTTCCAACAAGGAGGGCACACTGGAGGCAGTAGTGAGTGAGACAGCAGCTGCTGAGGCTCCAGTGGCACCAAACATCAACTACCAAGATGATGAGATGGCCTCATGGTTACAGTATCCACTTGATGATTCCTTGGAGAGGAACTATTGTTCTGATTTTTTTGGAGAGCTGCCAAGTTCAAACATGCAAGTGGTGAAGGAGTCATTTGTGGGACAGGGAGTAGGCCGTTTGCAGCATATGCCAATATCCAACATGGAGGGGAGTGATGCTGTAGGAAACAAGGCTGCCAGTGCTGAGGCTGCAATGGCACTAGGTGCAGGCCGTGCAGCAGGTGTAATACCCCAGACTGGTGCAGAGGCCTTCAGCAAAGTACGGACATTGCAGCCCTTAGTCTCAAAATGGCCACCTCACAGTGTTACCCCCCATTCTTCAAAGGGTTTTGGTGTCTATCCAACAACAGCAAGCCAAGTTCCTCCAAGAACCTCCCTGCTTGCTTCAAGACCACTCTCAGCTCCTATGCCACCTCCCAAACCACAGCCACGGCCAGGGACAAGCAACTTGCAAGTTGAATCTGCTAGAAAACTGGCCTGTGCTAACTTCTCACATTTCTCAAGGTCAGCTGCAATAATGAAGAACTATCATCAGGTTGGAGTATTTTCTGGCATGCCATCCAACATGCTTAATAAACAACCCTTGGCAAAAGCAAATGTTGAGGCAAGTACCTCAACTGGTTCGTCAATTGCTGAGTCAACAACAACAGGGAGGAGTGGAATGGACTCCCAGAAAGACATTGAGATTCATCTTCAAGGCTCCAACAGCCAGCAACAACAAAACCCAGGTGTAGATTCCAGCAGGGGAGCAGTACCCCCAATCCCTGTCACTAGAGAGGAGGTGGAACCACTGGTGGTGGAAGGGGAAGCTGTGGTTTGTAACACTAAGCCTGCCACTGCTGAACAAGATACATTTCGGATGTCAAGAGTAACAGGTAGTACTAGTCTAGAGTCTGCAGACAAAGGGACACCTCAGCAGGGGAGACAGGTTCCAGATGCCCAGGAACCTACTATAGCTTCCTCATCAGGTGGGTCTGGCAACAGTGCAGAGAGGACTAAAGAAGCTTCAACAAGCAATAAAAGAAAAGCTGCGGTGGCAGAAGAGATTGAATGTCAGAGTGAAGTGAGTATATAAAACACTCTGAAACATCCTCCCAGCCAGTTTGGCATGCTGTAGCTTATGGTGGTTGCTTTGCAAACATGTGCTATAGGGCGTCCACTTGTGAACCATTCTTGCTCTTTATCTGTTTTTGATTGACATGATCCTCCTGAGAGAGAAGCTTCTGAAACCTACTGTTCACTCTGTCCTGCATAACAAACTGTCTCCTGCCCTAGATTTCTAAGACAAGCTGTGATGGCTTTCCAGGATGGAGACAATGAGTCAGCTGACTTGAAGAAGCCTCCAACACAAGGGCGTACAAGCACAACCAAGAGAACTAGGGCTGCTGAAGTCCACAATCTCTCTGAGCGTGTAGGTTTTGAACCTCTTGTTGTTGTGTATGCAATGGTGTGTTCAGAGTAGTCAAGATCTGTGTGACTCTCAACCTTGTTCTCTGAGTTGCAGGGATAATTTTTTGGACAACCTGATTGTTGTAACATAGGGCTTTGCCTCTCATTTCACATGCACTTGACAGTTGTGACGTGCTTGTGATTGTAGCGCCGGAGAGACCGAATCAATGAGAAGATGAAGGCTCTGCAAGAACTTATCCCAAACTCAAACAAGGTATGTATCTCTGAGGATTGTGTCTACAGATATAGGTATTGAGCAATGTCATGCTATTACATGACATCTTTTGTCATGTATTAGCTAGCTCATGTGCTTGGTTTGTTTTCAAGAGACTTTGCACAGAGGATCACTCTGTAAACTAGGTGATGTATTTTGTCACTGGGACTCTTGAACTGTATTTTCGGTTGGATGCCGCACCTACACAGCAGAATCTCTTGTGTATATATGTATCTCTTAGGGATAAACTGAGATCATTCATTTCTTGAGGATTTGGACTGTATCACAATTACATTGTATTTGTGGTAGTGTTCCATTTCCCATGATGATCTTGTGATGTTGCTGAGCACTGCTATTAACGCAAGGATGAAATTATGATTTTTCATTTCAGACGGACAAAGCTTCAATGCTGGATGAGGCAATTGAGTACCTCAAAATGCTTCAGCTTCAGCTTCATGTACAGGGATTCCAACAATACCCCACATCTGTTAATTGAATATTTTTCTTTTTGACAGGACTGATTATTTTAAGCATTTTTGTCACTCACAACTGTTCCTTCTGCTGTTGGTTATGTGAACAGATGATGTCCATGAGGAGTGGGATGAGTCTACCACCAATGGTAATGCCTGCTGGTATGCAACATCTGCAGATATCACAGATGACAGCCATACCTCCCCTAGGGATGGGTATGGGGATGGGCATGGGGATGGGGATGGGGATGGGCATGGGCATGGGCCTAGGCATGAGTATGATGGATATGGCTGCATCTGGCTCAGGGCGACCTGGTATGCCCTTGACTGGGCCTTCACACAAGGGTATGCCAGTTACTTCTATGAGCATGGTTGATGTTCATGACCCCAGACTTGTAAACCCAAATGTTATGGACCCGCTGAATGCTTATCTTGCATGTCAGCATCAGCCTCTGCAAATTCCACAGGTGACACTGACCTTACCAATGTCTTTCTCTTTAATCTCTGGTTTGTATCAGTCCCACTAGATCCAGTTGCATTGCCTCTCCTCTTTTTGTGGGGCAGTTTCTTCTGACTGATACAGGGGTCATTTTCCTTTTGCATGATATCTTGGGGATTTTTGTTTATTTTTGCCCTCATGAATTTTGTCTGGAATTGTTTATGTGTTCAGCCTATGAACGTGGACATGTATAATGCATATATAATGCAACAGCATCAGCACCGTCAGCATCAACACCAGCAACATCAGCAGCAGTCAACTAATATGGGTGGAGGGCCACCTCAATAACAGTATGTTTATCTTGACTTGAACTTTATTTGTGGGCTTGTTTTCTACCATTTTTGTATGAACTGTCACTAAATCTATCTATTATACAAGCAAGAATGTGGAGGGAGTGACTGCATGTTATGTATAGGAGAAGGGTCTGAAAATAGACCCTTCCAGATTTGAGATCCTGGCCCAAGGCTGGTCTGAAAATAGAACCTTCTGGATTTGAGATCTTGGCCCAAGGCCAGTAGGCCAAGGGAACGGGTCAAAAATCCGGAAGGGTCTATTTTCAGAACCTTGCCCTGCGTAAAGACTAAAGACTAGCGTGATTTTTCTTTCTGCTTCCTTTATAAATAAAGACAAAAAGTGATAAAATGGGAAAAACTATGCTAAATGAAAAAGATAGAGTACTGAGTTTGAAAACTGCACCTTCCACATTTCAGAAGGTACAGTTTTCAATTACTGCAATATTCAGGCCAGGGAGTGTCCTGAAAATACAAAGGAAAAAATCAAGCTGATCTTTACAGTGGGAGAAAAGTATAAGAAATTTGCAGGAGTTTGAGAGGAAGAATCTGCACCTGCTAAGTCTGCAACCATGTATCAGACTGGTGAAAGCTAACTGGGATATGTGTCTTTGGCTGGATGTGCAGATCAGATACACAAACACATGCTCAGTGTCTAGTTTTGTAGTGTAACTGTTAGGAGGTGCGAGAGCAAGGATGAGAGCATTGTGTTTGGTTAACCTAAGAATGATCCACTTGGGTCAGGTTGACATCCATGTGTATAGTTTGCTGAGGTTTTATGGGTGTTGCAAGTGAGTACAAGCTTCCTATGTTCAGATGGTGAAGGTTCCAGGTTTATTTCACATGGAATTCTTCCTTCAGATTATGTTTAGAAGTTGCAGGGGTCTAGGCTTGAAACTTGGGCATACTGAGAACTTGTGCTGTCTTGAAGTTACAAGAAGTTTGAGCAGCATTGTTTGGCAATACTGGAATGGCAGCATGTGTTGCCTTGTTGGCAAGACTGTGCAATCTGAAGTCCATCAGCCAGTCCTGACTTTTGCTATCAGGTAACAAGCTACAAGGTTTGTGTTGATAGATGTAGGTATTCATTAAGGAACTGAATCACATTCATAATGGGGGTTCATGCGGGCTGAACCACAGTTCACTTGTACTGTACAAGATTGGTGTACCATACAATGCCAAAAGAGTTACACGGTGTGTTTTCTTCACCTGCTAGTGTCTAGAAACTAGAAAATGTCAGAGTGATCTCCTCCTTTTGTCTCAGAGAAACTATCTTCACTCTTTTTGCAGTCCAGCACTTACCAACTTTTGGACTGCAGCAAAGTCAATATAGGTGCCATTTTTTGCACCTTTTTACTTTGCAGATTGCTCTTTCATGAAGTTGCTGACCTGTAAAAATTTAGGATATCAGTTCCTCTAAAGAGCAGCAATTTACGTTCTTCAGGATTTGCCATTTTGGCGTTTGGTGAAAACCTGTGAAACTGAAATTCCTGTAATAATTGTAGTTCTTGTTACCCACTTCTCAAGACACAAATTTCATACAAGTGTTTGCCTTCATCTCTTGGTTGGAGCAGTATATTCTGATCTTCCATCCATGGTACTGATGAAATTAGTGCATGGTTATGACAGGTACTCATACAATATATGAGGAAAGTGACAGTTGACAGTTTGTAGAGTCTAATATATGCTTATAATCATCCTTGGTGTCATGTTCACTTCAATATGTTGTTTTGGAGATTTGATTACAAGCTCTTAGCTACGAAAATTTTCATGATATGCACTATTTACAAGATTTGTGATGTAAATTACACACCCTGTCCAGATTTGCAAACAGCTTTCGAATGAAAACTTTTCCATTTCTAGCTGAGTGGCATACACATGGATTTGTCATTTTAGTTGCAAAAGCAATTTCTACACAATTTTCTATCAATGGCTTGCAATATGAATACCGTCTTTTATCAACTTCAAACACATAAACATCATAGATTAACAATTTTGGCTATCACAAATAGAACAAGAAATGTGCATGCCAAAGCTTTTGAATGTTCCAGATTGTGGTAATAGGAGTAAAAGTTTCATTGCAGTTGTATAGATACTATAGTTTAGGCAAATATAGTAATGCCAGAGTAAAAGGGAGGGTGAAGAGATGATGGATATTTCTTTTTGCTACTAAATTTCTGCAAGAGTGCAACATTTCAGTTGTGACATATTTGTTTTGAAGTTTCACAAAGCATATCATCACTTCAAATTAAAACACCTAAAATATTGGGAAAGAATTTTGGCAACTTCCCTTCCACTATGCCACAGGGCAACATAGTCGGTTTTTCTGTGATACTTGACATCGTCCATGCAGTTCTTGGTATTCACATTCGGACAGTGCCAATTTAGAGTAAAAAACGGCCGCTCCTATTCACTCAGTCTACGAGTATTATATCCATTGTTGCTCAGAGTCCAGAGCTTTCCTTTTTTTAGTTATCTTTTGAAGTCTTCACACTCTAAATGGTCAGATATCTCAGATTCAATCGAGCATACACTAAATAGTAACCATCTTTATACAGAGAACAGTTATTTGCTCTCAAACAATGATTTAAATTCTTAGCTGGAAAAAATAGCATTTTCTGAGCCGATGATACTGAGTACAGGGGACTATACTGTCAGGAAAACATCAACTTGTCCACATTTTAATTTCAGAACAGGTCTGTAGTAATCATCATTCAGCCTCAACCCCGCTCCGTTTAGCAAACAGAAACGTCGGACATCAGAAACGATGGAACAAATTAGCACATAATGACTACTGTCCGAATTATGACTGCATCCCTAACTACTGCTGAGAAGAAAAGGTAAGAACAGGCCAAATCAGTTGGATACAAAATGTCTGCGAAGTTACTATCAGAGTACATCCTGTGAAAAACAGATGTTGTCAGCGAAACTCCGAAGTCAGTATGAGCCTCCCATGAATCAGACTAGCACGGTATACTGCAAGGCTGAGATTAAACAGAGGCACAAAATGACCGAACTACACAACCATAAGAAACAATCACTAAGCGCCAAGAAAGAACCCCTAAGCATGCAAAGCGTACACAAAGAGACTGTTACTCTACAGAAACTCATGCACCGCGAATCCAAAAAAACTTGGAAAAGCAGGGATCCGAGAACCAGGAGACAACACACGCAGATCTATAGCTGAGTCGTAAGGGGATCAGACTGACGTGCAAATCAAATATCGCTTATCTACAGACGTACGGGTACGTTCAGCGAAAGCGGTGTTTGTCATCACTTCCCAAACAGAAGCCAAACCACTAATGAACTTTGCTGAAATCGCAAACGACTGACCGCATAGAATCAGAGCTTTCGCAGTCAATCCTCATGATACACGTAGTGCATCCCTAGGACTGGGGCGACAATTTTCCCTCATCATGTTCCCTACCACCAAGATTGATACAGGATACACAGCGCCACAGAAACACAAGAGTACATCAAGAAGGTGCTCCTAGCTAAGCAAGGCCTCAGCACCGCTTGTAGCCGATTTACGTAGTTCTAGCCCCAGCCAAAACAAGGTTTTGTAAATAGATGGAAACCACACAGACGGAAGCACAGCTCAAGACACATTTCGCGCTGCCAAAAACCGAAGCAAATAGTCAAGGCAAAAAAGCAAACCAGGAAGCACGCGAGAAGCCATTAGCAAAAGGGCCAACATCTGTAGAATCATGTGAACAGGTACAAAGTAATGGTAGAGGGACATCCCAACCCATGTCGCAAAAAGCCCGTCCTATCAATCTCCGCCTCTTTTGACGAGGTGTTGAATCATAGCATGAAGCTCACGACACCAGATACCTCGAGGCACAACGCTTTCAAAAACAAAACGACACTTGACACAAAGCGCTACAGGAGGCAGGGACACTGAAAGCTACTAGTTAAACTAAGCTAAAAAGTCGTTTCTCGCCACCGAAACATAACCTCACCACGAAAAAATGTCCTATGGCTCCTGACACAAAATTCCTCTACTTGCAACCCGCGATCACAGTTTCTTCAGGTGCGCACGAAGGCAGATATGTAGGAAAAACAAAGACGAGATCGATGCTTCTGGGCGCCGCAGAAAATAGTAAAAAAGAGGAAACAAATCCAAACCCTAATTCAAACCCTAAACCTAAAGCAACTCGTTTTGTGTCTTCGGATGTCTTGTTGAATCTACATTCATCTACAATCAAGCATGTCACGATGTGGGTACTTTTAAAATGGCGGTGGGAAACAGGAAGTTACCTGCGTGGGCACTACCGATACATAACTTGAGGACCACAAAAAGAGGTAAGACTCTAGCCTCTCTAGAGACCCTCCTGGGATTTTAGGTACGGATCACAAGAGCCATAGTCCAAGTGGAGGGGAATTCAAAGCCCTCGAAGGGTTCAAAAAGCAACCCCTCTGATATGTAAAAATTCATCAAATTATAGATTTGATATGCTGGTTGGCACTAGGACCTTGTGAAATCCATGGGTTGGGCATGACTAACAATGACCTCAAGGAATGGGTAGGAATAAAAATTGTTCAAATAGTATTTATGATTTTTTTTTAATTCATAATTATAAATTATTCTTTCTCATATTAAATATCCATTAGAGATATCCGTAAAGTCAGGAAAAGACAGCACTAGTACCCAGAGTCTGGTCATATGCAGGGTGAAATTCAAAAAACACCTCCAAAAAATTACGTTAGCATTCGAAGGGGTGAAACTCAAAAAACCATCAATTTTGATTGTTCCTGAGTTTCACCTTGTCTTTCTCTTTTCCTCAGTGCCTCCACAGTTGCTACATAGATTTTCATGACTGGAATGAACCAGCAGCCACCAATGCACCAGTTCAAGATGAGGCCGTTCAAGCCGTTTGGGGGATGAATCAAAAACACATCCTCTTCCCCTGCCCAGGGATTTTTCAGCCCCCTTCTCTGCCCCAAAGTTTTCCCCTTCTACCTACTTCCATGTTGCCCTCCTACCTATCTCCCCCTTCCTACCTCCTTCACCTCATTTCCCACCCACTCCATCTCTAGAGCTCAGGAGAGCTCCCGAACTTGATTAGCACAGAGCTTTGAGGAGACGTGAGACACAAGGCTTGAGGAAGGTGGAGAGTTCAACATTGAAGGAGTGTGGAGAGGAGAAAGCAATAGGAGCGCTTCATCCCAAATGTAGAAGCGAGAGAAAAAAGGTAATCTCCTTCCCTTCTCTACATTTTTTTTTCTTCTCTTTTTTTTCTTTGTGTTTTCCTTTCTTTTCTTTTGTTTCAGAAGAAGAAGATGCCAAGGAGAAAGCGCTTGAAACAAAAGAGCAAAAACAAGAGCCAAAAATGGGAGCCAAAAGTGAGAGGGCAGAGTGAGAGCTTGAAGGTAAGCTCCCTCCCTTCTTTGCTTTTTTTGTCTTCTCTATGGTTTTTTCTTTTCTTTTCTTTTCTTTTCTTCTACTTGAGAAGAAGAAGATGATAGGAAAAAACGTTTAAAACAGAAGGGCAAAAGCGAGAGGGCAAAAAACAGGAGCCAAAAGTGAAAGGGCACAGTGGGAGTTTGAAGGAAAGCTCCCGCCCATCTCTACATTTTTTTTCTTCTTTATGGG
>Ga0116230_10002781_pt1 | contig 16921 bp, 15 predicted proteins | sample S1TSphfallax_3_FD_88678 | JGI IMG/M metagenome (GOLD analysis project Ga0116230, IMG submission 88678) | Host-associated microbial communities from peat moss isolated from Minnesota, USA - S1T2_Fd - Sphagnum fallax MG | ecosystem: Host-associated > Plants > Peat moss > Unclassified | place...
GTGTTGTTTGTGTGTGGGGTGGTGGTGTTGTTTCTTCTGGGGTGGGAAATGAGAAATGAGAGGGGGGGGAGAAAGAAAAAAAAAGGGGAGGAGGGGGGGGGGGGGGGGGGGGGGGGGGGGGGGGGGGTGCTATAAAGCAAGTAGCTATTGAAGTTCGCAGAGGAGACAGACCACTCCCACCAAGAACCTGTGCTGAAATGGGGTTTTTCTGAGCATGCAGATTGAGCTTTGATTGATGCGGGTTGTTTTTTTCAGGTTGTGTGGAGCTATAACCCACGGCCGATGGGTTGGGGATGTGGAAGAGAGACTGGCTGAGCAGCTCCTCCATCAGCAGCAACAACTGCTGCTTCAAGAAGCTACAACTAAATTTGCAAGCTCCTCCAGATGTTACTAGAGCTTCTTCTTCTTCTTCTTCTTCTTCTTCAGTGGGTTTGAGGCAAATCTCATTGTGTGGACTTTTTTCGCTTCTCGAAATTGCAGCAAACCCTCATCATACGTCCTGTTGTCGTAGCAATCCCATTCAGGTTTTCTGTGGTTTTTTTCACTTAGTCCACAAAACAGATTTGTCTGTTGTTTTGCAGTGCCCAATTGAACCTAAAAATCAGGCCAGCTAGTCGCAGCAACCCCTGATGTCCAGAAGGCGTTTTTTTCGTGTTGCTTTGATGGAGCTCTTGTTTCTCCAAAGAGGAGCTCCATGAAGGTTTATCAAAGCTGCTGCTGCTGCTGCTACTGCACATTCGGTTGCAGATATGGCTCCATGAAGCTGCTGCTCATTCGGTTGTAGCTCTTGTTTCTCCATAGAGCTCCACGAAAAATTCTCCCTCGAGCTCTTTCACTTCCAAACAGTAGTAGAAGAAAACCAGTGCTAGAAAGGCTTTGCTTCCACAGTACCCATCTGAAGGGAAAGCAGCAGTAGAGAGCTACTACTACAGCAGCAGCAGCAGCAGCAGCAGGAGCTAGGGAAACACAGTACAAAATCCCAGACTTCTGCTTGTTGCAGATACCCAACAATCGAACAAACTCCATGGTTCTTCTGTTTTTGTGATCTCTTTGAGCTATGGCAATCGATCTTCTGGATACCCTAGAGACATTTGGATCAGTTTTTGAACCTTGAAAAGCTGGAGAGTCGGGTTGGGGGAGAGCTGCTCAAGCATTGTTTTTACAACAACAACCCTCTTTGAGAGAATTTTAGGTCTTGATTGAGGAGGGGGGGAATTTTGTGGAATTTTGATGGCGGATTTATTCAAGGAAGAGGTACAGCTGAATGGAGCAGGGGTGACAGTGCAGCTGAGCAAGGCAGGATTGCTGCGATGGAGTGGCAAAAGAAAAAACGGTACCTTAATGATACCTGGGGATCTCATTGGCTTCAAGGAGCAACAAGAAGATGCTTCAAGCATCATTTTACACACTTTCTGCCACTGCTCCTCCTCCTCATCAATGAGTCACAAATTGTGTGGACCACGACGGGGGGGTGGTAGAAGAAATCGGATCCGTAAAGACATGCTTATCAAATTTGCAAATCCCGCATCTCATAAGCTTTTCTGTGACAACATCCAAGAGTTTCTAGATGCATGTGGTATGTAATCTATCTACTACAAAAGCTGATAGGACTTTCTGATCACATTCCTGTTTCCTCTGCTGATTTTCTTATAACTGCCGGCTGATTGTAGCCAAAAAAGTTTTCCATTCAACTTTTGGATGAAACTTCCTATGGCAGGGAGGCCAAAGAAGCTTCTGGTGATTGTGAACCCATTTGGTGGAGATGGTGTGGGAAGGAGAGTTTACATGAAAACAGTGGAGCCACTTCTACAAGCTGCAGGCATCACCATTATAATGAAAGGTAATAACTCATATTACTGCACCCATTTTTATTGTGCCCAGTTTCATGCATTGCATCCATCTTTGATTGCTCCCAGTTATGCTGCTTTGCACCCATCTTTGATTGCACCCAGTTATGCTGCATTGCACCCATCTTTTGATTTGCACCCAGTCCGTCAGACTGCATTGCATCCATCTTTGATTGTGCACAGTTACACTGCATTATTCAGTAGTATTTCTATAATTTTTATGTTAACCCTGAAATTCGTCTCACTTTGTGGGATTTCAAATTTTCATTGCACATGTTTGAGCCTGGCTTTGCAAAAGAAGCAAGTTCAGGGAAAACCAGGTTTTTTTGGGTTTCATGAAAAGCATGTATATTACAAAGTGTAGAAGTTTTGAATAATTTTATTTTCCAAATTTAGGTTGGATTGGGTGTTAAAGAAGAAATCTTTTACATGGCCAGAGAGAGAAAAGTTTTTGTCAAAATTCAGACTCCATGTAAACATGGCTAAAGTAGAACGCAGTAAATTTGCTTAGTTAACTCTGAATCAATCACTGCTGTTTGATGACTGGGAAGTATGGAAGGGAAAGCAACATTTTTTACTATATCTTAAATTGACATGTAAGCAACTCAGCATTTCTTTTCTGGTAAATTATGCTCTTTTGCACCATTTGAATCAGTAGATTTCAATGGGTATGTGCTATTTTTCTGGCAACAGAAACACAGTTTCAACAACATGCGAAAGAATTGGCCAAGTCATTCAATCTCTCGGAAATAGATGGCATTGTTTGTGTGAGCGGTGATGGAGTTCTGGTGGAGGTATATTTCCATTCCTACAACCCAATTTGTGACTCTGCTGCAGGCCAGTAGACTGTTGCAGTGGGCTCTCTCTCTCTCTGTCTCTTAGTTTAGCTGTTTGGAAATCCACCCATTCATGGATGACCATTAAAGGTTTCACTGGTTTTTTTCATGGTGGCCAAAATACTAATGAAATCCACAAAAGTGGAAAATGTGGTGTTCAAAAATAGGTGTTGAATGGGTTGCTGGAAAGACTGGATTGGGAGTCTGCCATCAAGGTGCCACTTGGCATTGTACCTGCTGGTATGTTTGTAATTTCCATCTGCTAAAGAATCTATATAAAATGTGCAGCATTTGTTTTGCAAACAATATTTGTACTTCTGCTGTAAGCATTGAATGGAAAATTATAATAGAATCTGATCAAGATTGTAGTACCCACATTTGAAGCTGGAAACATTAGTTTCAGAGCTTTGCAACTCTCAGTTCATAAGTTCCAAGGACATCACATATCACATGTTTCATGAATCAGGAACTGGGAATGGAATGGCAAAGTCGGTTTTAAATCTTTCAGGTGAGCCTTGTGATGCTGCCACCGCCACATTTGCAATAATTCAAGGTATGTATACAATTCCAAGCTTCCAAGACCTACCTACTACTTGTGTACATCATGTATGGATTTTTCTAAATAAAACAAGTGTATTCTGAGAACCAGGAAGAACAATTTCAGATGTGCAAATTGAACACATCTTTTTGCAAACAAAAAGTGTTCAGTTGCAGCTGGGTTATACTTACTCCATGACCTTTTGTTATTGCTTCTATTGGCTGACAGGGCATAAACAAGCGCTAGATGTTGCCATGGTAGCACAAGGCAAAGTCAAATACCACAGCATTCTCATGCTTTCTTGGGGTATGTCAAAAAACACTTCCAATTGGAATTAGGATTGATGTCTTCCTCCAGCAATCACACTCTTCAAATTTGGATTTTTTTTGCTCCACTATGTAGATTGTTTTTGACCATGAAACATCAAATCCAATGTGTCATGTGGGGTGGGTGACAGGTCTTGTGGCAGATGTGGATTTTGAATCGGAAAGGTATAGGTGGATGGGTAGGTTACGGTTGGACATCCAGGTATACATTTCTTTTGTCGTCCCATCACTTATTGCTCAGCTTGTGCACAGAAACTTTGTGTACCTTGGTTAACATCTGACATTAACCTCTGCCACACTGTCAGCCAGAACCATGAAGGGTGGTTATTTACTCTGCAACTGGTTTTGGCAGACGATTATCAGGATTGTGAACCTGCGGAGATACAATGGCAGCTTTGCATATATACCTAGTACAGGATTGGAAGGAACTGGTGACAAAAATTGTGAGCCAGATATGTGCAGTATGTTACAAGGTGCAGAGACTGACAATGACCCCAGTTTGCTGAAGAGTGGTCACTCAGAGCCACAAGCATTTGCTGCCTCTGAGTGGCAACCTATGGATGGCGCATTTCTCTCCTTAATGCTTAGTAATGTGCCTTTCGCTGGTGAGAATGTCATGTCAGCCCCTCTAGCAAAGGTAAAGTATCCCTTTGGAAATTCTCAATTCTTAAATTGGTGTGCAATAATTCTCAAATTAGAGAGACATTTCCAGAACAGGTTTCTTCATATATCAAGCATCACCATAGCCATTGTTTACTATTGCAAATCAACACATAGTCACATGCATTTAGAAAAGGCATAGTATTTTGATTGAATATTTTTTTGTTGAAATGTCATCTTTTGTTTCTTGTCTTCACTCGGTGCAAACATTATCTGACCTTTACAAGGAAACACTCCTTGTTGTTCTTGAACGTTTTGTGTACAGTTCTCAGATGGGTGTTTGGATTTGGTTATAATAAAGGAATGCCCTCGATGGAAGCTTTTCCAGCTTCTTCTCAAAGTTCGTAGTGGAGAGCACATCAAGTCCAAATATGTCCAATACTTTAAGGTAGCAGTCATCACCATGGAAACCCCAAATTGGAATATGGGTCAAATGTTGGATTCCAAACTTCATTTGGAATCCATTTGAAAACCCTAAGCCCTCTTTAGACACAAATTTCCAATTAAATTGTTCTCTTTAAATGAATAATGTTGTGAGGATACTTTGATACACTCCTTAATTGGGCACACATATCTACAGCAATTGACCTGAGATGCAGGGCTTTGAAGTTCACCAATTTGGGCATGCAATAGAGAGTTCTGGATGTTAGGAGTTTGCTTTATCAATAGTGAAAACACAACATCTTCTGGATCAAACCAAAGGTTGATCAGATTTTGGGTTTTGGGATTTCTTTTTTCAGGTGAAGGCATTTCAACTCACTCCAGCTGGACGATTTGCTAGTAATACGCAAGGGGGATATATTGACCTAGATGGGGAGGTTCTTGCTCGAGGGTGTGGTGCCTTTGGCGATGGAAGCAAGGATCCCATGGTTTATGGTCCTACAATTGAAGTGTCAATCAAAAGAGGGTTAGCCACAATCTTCCGCCCACCAAGACCTCATTCAGATTCATCATTTTCATAAAAGCACCTTTCAACCCAACAATAAATCACTTGGATGCTTCTCCAAGAACTTGAAGAAGGCTTGGGTTATAATCCTCTCTTGTGTGTAGACAAGAAATGGTCAATGCTTAGCTTGCGTGGTTTGGAGTGCCAAGTCTTCATTTGCTCCAAAGCATTGGAGTCCTAGGAACCCCCTTACTTTCTCTACTTTAAAAATGTCATCGAAAACCCTTCTGTCTAGCACCTTCAACAACTTATCTATGTTTCTCTTCTTACCACTTTGGCATGAGAATTAGCTGAGGCAAAGAGCATCTGGAAAACTATCACCCTGAATTGTCTTTGGAGATTATGACACTAGGCCTTTTAGTGTTACCTCAGTTTTCTTATTAGCCTTGAAATTGGTTACTTACTCATGTTATTCCTCCAAAAATAGCAATAGTCAAAGCATTGTCCACAGATCTGTCCTCCAAAACTGGAAAATATTAAAGCACTAAATTGCTGGCTGATAAAACCATAACACATAAATTGTTGATGATGGGTATTGCAGAATTGTCTAAATAGTTTTTTGGGTGTTGTCACTATTATAGTTTTATACCAAGTTTTTATGTGACCATCTGATCCATCCATAGACTACCAAGGCCATTACTATTTTGTGAAGTGCAAACTCACCTCCACTTAACAAATGACTGAATCGAACTCATTGTAGTTGCTCAAGTTGTCAAATCAACATAGGACATTAGAATGTACTTGGAGTTGCAATATATGTAAAGGCACAATTGAGTGGACAATTTGTCCAAAAGGAGTCATGACAATGTGTGTGGAATGTATCAAATTGTCTACTCTTGCAATGAACTATTGGTAGATATTGAAGTATCAATGTTAAACTGGGAAATATGAACCTTAGAAAATCACAATGGAAGATCAAGATGGGTTGCAATTGATAGTATTAGATATCAATCATTTTGTATGTGAACTACAAAGTTTGGAGTTGTGAGCACCATCAATTTATTCATTATGTTTTTTGCCACAAGCAAGTTCATGTGTGCCTAAGGCTTTTCTAAGAGTGATTGAGATGTAGAATTGTAAATTTCCAATATGGTATTGGAGCTTTGAGTGAGAAATTAGATGGTGAATAATTTAGGACCATCATCCCTCACATCTATAGGACTTCTTTTTGTACAATTAAAACTTGAAGATAGGTTTAATCGAAATAATTATGATATTTGGAAGATTTGCATGAAATATATTTATAAAGATTTATGTGGAATAGTTGATGTGTCATTCCCTAGACATGCCATTGTAAACAATCACACTCAATTGTTTAGGAAAGATGCAAAAAAGCAAGAGCTAATTTGTTGATGAGTTCGAAGAATAGCCATTAACATCATGTAAGTTCCTTAAAAATATCTAAAGAGATTTGGGATCAATTGCAATTCATTTGTGCCATCTAAGGTGAATGTTATGAAATAGTTTTATGACCTAATTATTATAGGAATTGATTCAATTGAATATCATCTGAATAAGTTTGACAAGTTAAACAAACCAATTGGTTACAATAGGAACAATAGTTGTTAATAGTAAAACAACAATATTGCTTCTTGGGAAGATACCAAAATCATATGATGGTGTGGTGGTTTCTTTGTCAAGCCAAATAAACCTTACTATAAGTGAAAATTCTACTTAAAGAAGGAAGCTGAGGGGAAAGTGGGCATTCAAACTTGGATGAAAAGAAAATATTTTATAAAGGAAAACCTTCATTCCAAAAGAAAAAATTCACACAACAAAAGAGGTATCTTGAGACCAAAAAGAGTTCTAGCTACAAAAGTAACCACTCTAAAAAAAATTTGAAATGCTTATATTATAAATAAATAAAAGTCACATGATTAAGGATTGCAGAACAAGGATTGTAAATGAAAGAAAATTTCAAGACAAAGAAACCCAAGGGAATGTTATTTCTCAAAAGAAACAAATGGTGATTTTATTGTCTCTTAAAGCAATATTAAACAAAAAGATTTTTGGTTTATAGACTCAAAAACTACACAGCATAGATTGATACAAATAAATATAATTTTGTAGAATATAAAGAAAGTTCATTGGAATAGTTTGTATTGTTAAAAGATGACAATGATGAAGCCATGGTATGCTATGGTAAAATCATTTTTAGATTCTCTAATAGTGAGGAAGTTTTTGTGAAATATGTATAATTTACATATTCTTTGTTTAAAGAAGGACTCACTTTTAGTGAAAAATCTAGTCCAAGCTAAATACAAAATCTTATTCCAACATGATGCTTACATAATAAAAAATGGGGCAAGAAAAGTTATAACAAAGTTTTTTTGACATGATGATTTTCATAAATCAAAGAAAATTACTAAATAAATATTTATTATAAGCAAATTACAAATGTCAACATCAAAATGATGACATAGAAGATTGGGCCATGTAAGTATAAGGAGATTGAAACAATTTCAAAACACTAATTTATTGAGTGGACTTTTAGTATCAAAAGTTACAAATTTGAAAGTATGCAAAAAAAAATTAGAAAGTAAACATCATAAAACAAAAGAAGAGGGATAAAACAAAACTTTCAAAAATAGTTCACTTAGACATTTGTGGTCCTATGAAAGTCATGTCTCTTTATGGCAAGAAAAATTGTCAACTTTTGATAGTTCAAAAGTCAATTTTTGAAAAGTTCAAAGAATTCAAAATTTTGACAAAGAACCAATTGGTGAATAACTTAAAATTCATGTAAAGATTTATTAAAAACAACACACACCATATATTAAGAAAATGTCCAAAAGAGTAAAATTAAGAAAAAGGGAAAAGTGACAAGATGTCAAGTTGCCTCAAAGTAGGTGTGAAAATCTCTCCATGTTTATAATCAACCGCTTGTGGTAGGTCGATCATATTTATATGTCAAAAACCAACGGCTTGCAATAAATTGGATGTGGTGATGGGAGGTGTGTTTTGAAGGGGTGGAAGTTAGGAAATAACTAAGCCTACAGCTGCCGCCCAACTTAAGATGGAAGACGCTTGCATCCTTTGTAATGTGATTGAAGCTTTTTGATGAAAAAAAGTGATTAAAATAGAAATATTAAGGCCCTCTAACCCTTTTAAGCTTCAAATTGCATTCGTGCAATTGTGTAAAAACATAACATGTTTGTGTAAGTAACCAAATACCTCAATTGTTGAAGGAAGGAATTGATCAATGGGGTGTTAGCTGTGATAGCTCCTTTCCTAGGTTTGAGTTGCATCGGAGGCGGCAAATCCTTGAGTTGCACAAGATCGGGAAAGTAAATTAGCTCGAATTGGGTTGGCAATGACAACATCAGCTAAAGTGCGAATGTCATCTTTAGTAAGCACAATGTTGATTTGTTGATGAGAGGAATTGAATGTGGTTAAAGGAAAGGCATGTAATTATTTTGTCCCACGTGGAAGCCAACATCTCCTGCAATGGTAGCAAAGGTGTTGCAAATTACATCATGGGTTCCAATGTATTTGTTATCATGAGCACAACATAAGAGGTGGATACCCATAGGGTTGATGGGATGTGTGCACCACATCAAGGGATGCCTACAATTGAACAATCAGGTAGTCCAAGTTGTGTATGAAATGTTATGGAAAAAATTGGAGAAGATAACCAAAAGGCTAGAAAGATTGGTCAAATTATAAGCCAAGCACCCGCCCTTGGGCTAGAACATGATAAAATTTGGGCACAATGGGCTTCAAATATCTTATCAGAAAGCATGTTAAAAAGGATATGATGGTGTAAACATTCTAAGATGGAATCTTGAAGTTGAACCATTTGTTGTTTGATGAGTTATTCAAATGGAGGAAAACATGCATAAGCTAGGGGTAATAGAAGATCACATGTCACCTTGAGGTGTTATTGGAAAAAAAAAATGTTGATATTGATTTGTGTTAAGGCTTCAAAAAAGAAAGAAGGGACGTTGATCAACCATAAACCTAACAACTATGATTGAGGCACCAAAGGCCTAACTCCCTAAATAAGTTGTTGGGGTGATGATGGATGTTGATATGAACCCAACACCACCAAAAGTTATTGGGAAGGAGGTTTGTTTATGAGCTAAAGGTCCTTCTAAGCTATCAAAATATCCTGGACCCAAAAGGTGTCGAAACATTTAAAGGAGGGAGGAGTCAAAGGAAATAAAAGACTTTGTGAAAGTGAAAAATGGAAGAATGCATCAAAGATACGATGGGCATTACACAAACAAGTTAGAATTCCAAAGGCAATTTGAACATCACCATTCTAAGGAGAAGCTCCACATGTCAAACATCCTTTAACATGACATCTTTGATGAAAGATGATGTGAAAGTTAAAGTGCCCAACAAAACCCCCAAAACTCTAATTCCTTCAAATGAAGTGGTAAACTAAGATGGGGTGTTGAAGTCTAGTTGCAAGTCAAATGGTGACCATGCTACGCATTTTTGAAGTTGGATAAAAAGACCTATCACACATAGTTTAGTTTGGAAATGTTCATATGTAGATGATACAATTGAAAGGGGGCCTATGATTTGAGTGTCATCTATAATAGATGGAAATAGACAAGAGGGAAAATGACTAGTTGTAGAACATAAGGCCCTAAAGTGGGCTAAAGCAAATAATGGCCCCCCCAAAAGATCACATTGACGAATTCCCATAATAAATGGGATGATTGTGACATCACCTTCAAGATTACAATGATTATAAAACAAAGGAAATTCAAATGCATAGAATGCATGAACAAAGGGGATGAGTCATATGATGTCCCCACCTATTACACAAAGTTCTTCAAATATGACCTTTCTTGACACTGAATTGAAAGCATTTACCACGTCCTATTAAAGAACAACCTAATTGAAGTGAAGGTCTAGGGTGCACCTAATGCCATGGATTATTACTTTACAACCACCTTTAGTTGCAACTCCAAATTGGTGTGGGGAAAAATGTGTTGCAAAAGCTTCACAAAATTGAAAGCATAAAAACATAGATTGTGAATAAATATAATGTTTCCCCCACTACAATGGGACAAACTCCACCTGAAGGCTTGGTCATGGTTAAAAGGCGAGCCACTCCAAGGATGCATGCAATTTGGGGTGGAATGTGATCTAATGCGATATGAAAACAAAGTTGGACCAATTAAAGGAATCCATTCATTGAATCTTCAAGGTGAAAACAATTTCAAAGGTGTTCAAAAACCATCCCAAAAGGACCACTTGCTGATAAATGCAACATGCATTGGAATGTTAATTTGAACGAATCAGAAGAAAGCTCCAAGTCCTAATTTAGCTTGTAATCTTTGAGGAAAAACAGGAAGTAGCCATTAAATTTGGGGTGTAATGCGGTGAAAGTTAAGGTGGTGTTAGAGGATGTGGGTGCGAAAAAAAATGGTGCCAAAACATGAGTTGCTCAAAAGTATTCCCTTGCATGCCTAAGGGTTAAACTGCAGAGCAGATGTTTTGTGAGTTGGAGGATCATGTTGGGGGAAAAGGATAGAGCTCGAACTAGCCGACAAAGCTTGGGCCCACAAAAAAAACTCCTTTTACAAGTTTTCCCAATCACATGTTAAAAAATGTTTAAGTCAAATTCGCATTTCCTTATGCCTTATTGCCCCACCACAAAAGGGTAAAATGAGACACCATTGGGGTAGTAGGAAGAACAACTGCCAAGTTGCCACATTGAATAGGTCCTATGTTAGCTTATACAATGGAAAACAAAATGCCATTTGTACATCAAGTTGTAGAGTGGTGGGATGCAATTATACAATTAAGGATCACAAAGGCCTAAAATGAAAGGCCCCAAACGCATTCAATGTTGAAACCCATGTCTAAATTCATGTAGGTAGGGTGGGAGTAAGGGAAGGTATTGAGTCGGGATGATCAAAAGGGTTTAGATTGGATGAATTATATATCTCACAAGAACGTTGATGATGATCTAACCTTTGACTTGTAAATTGGCACCTACATGTGGGGCACAAAACTTTAGGTGGAAGTTGAAGGTGTGTTGAAGAAGTGGGAATAGGTTGGGGGGGTATGATCATGGCCAATTGTAGGGACCAATAAAGTGGGAGGGGAAAAATGTCCTAGTTGTACATGATTGAAGGGGTTTGGGAAAGTGTAAGGTTGGGACCCCACATTCACATGAAAGGCTTGGGGCTGGTAGGGGGAATTTGTAGGTGGTGTATGATTTGTTGGAATCGGAGGGGTAAATAGTGAGTGGTTTCTGTTTTGCATGGGGGATAAGGTGGAGGATAGGTTAGTGGGGACGCATGATGAAATGAATGGGCGATGGGAACTATGAGGTTCAATGAAACTTGATGAGTTGGGGGACATGGGACATTTGGTGCCCATGAAGTAAGAGGTCTACTACGAACACATGCCCCATTTTTTAAAGAGTACCTACCACTACAAGGCAATCCTAAATTTACAAAGTTAATCACACAATACTAAACAAAATGAAAGGAAAAATATAAGAAACTTTCCAAGGAATATTTTGCTAAGGCATTATGTTAAGGCCAAACCTAAACTTCGTTATAAGCTTGGGTGTCACAATCACTAATCTATTGGATTCAACGAGACCTAAATAGTCTAATGCCAAAATATTAAAGTGGGACCTATTTGTGTAATTGTAGATATGTCCCACATTTTAAAGATTGCCTATGTCAACACAATAATTTTAAACCTATAAATCCAACCTCATAAGACTACATAGATCAAATGGGAAAAAAAAATGAATTATCACAACCAAGCAAGTCTTATTTCAAAATATAACTAAAATTTAGTTATGCCATAACCTTTGACATCATCATCTTTACTTTATTGGTTTTAACACAACATATACACTTTTTAAAAACTATTGTGCAAGAATTAAGGGCCTAGAAACTTCTAATTTGTTATTCTTTGGACTACCTAACTAATGTAACACCCAACTTCAATAACACAAAAACACCTTAGATTCAATCATTTGCATTTAAAAATATATATATCTCAGAAAACATATTATTGGTGAATGATCAACCATTAAGTATTGACATGGTCACACTTACAACGCATATTTATTTATTTATTTATTTGTAGTTATTTCTATTTTTTTTTCCTTTGCTATTTTTTCGGGATTATGACAAAAACCAAGAAAAACCAAGATTGTGGTGAAGTCTCTATCTTTGTAATAAAAACACTCTATTGTGCTTCATTTGTAATAATGACAAGTTTTTTGGTCATAAAATGTTTTCTAAGCTTGATGAAAGCATTGTAAAAAAACCCACCACAAAATAAAAACCTTAACAAAAGAAAAAAAAAACACACAAAACCCATCTTCCTTTAGCCTCTTCATCTTTGTTGTTTTGTTGCCCATTGATGTTAGTGCTCATGTCATCACTATCCTCTTCCTTTGCTCTAGAAATTGGTTGCTTTCATATGTCCCACCATGCCATGAAAACCTAGAAAGTAGATTTACAACTAATCCCCTTGATGGAGTTGTAAATAGATTACCCACAAGGCTTCTTTATATTGAAATGGAAATGGAACCTTTTTTTCCCATTTCTTGAAGGTCCCTCAATTACCAAAAAAAATCTCTTTGTTTTTGTTTGTCCCTCTTTGTTTTTCGTTCTCTTTTTCTTCTTTTCATGCAATGTTAACTAGTGAATGCAATGAAACAACAACAGTAATGGCAACAAAGCTACTATTGCCACTGCCATTGCCACCCATATTGTTGCAAACCCATCATTGCCACTGTTAGTGATTCTTCTTCATTCTCATTTTATCCTACCCCTATGGAAGTGGAGGCTATAAATCTTCCTTCTTGAGTGCCTTCACTACTGCTACATATATTCTCATTGTTCTTGTCTGTACAACTACTATTTATTGAAAGTTGTCCTTTCCCCCAACTCCAAAGTTGGGACCCCGATTCCTAAACTTGACATCTAATTCCTACCTTAGACCTTTTTTCATTCGCCGCCAATAAAACCCCAAAATCCCAAGAGTAATTCACAAGTTCTTCCACCCCCACCCTAGCCCTCGTAAACTCCCTAAGGTTTTGGTTTAGACTAGGATTGAAGACTGAAAAAATCTTAGATTTGACAATGGGTGGGGGGGGGGGAGTACAAAAGTCTTGAGTTCAACAATGTTTTTAGAATAAACGGGATAGTAAAACACTTAACCATAAATTATGATGGTGTTTCATTTATAAAAAAACATCTAACACTACAAGAAAATGCATTAGTATATGATGCAATAATATGTTAATTTATCACACAACTACTAAATAAAAGCCATTGTGACCATGACATATATATTCAAAATTAGTCACCAACAAAAGCAATTCTTGGAAAGGTTCCAGAAAAAGGTTAGAGTGAAAAAAAAAAGTTCAATAGCTAACTTCAAAATCTTGGATGTTGTGCCTATAGTCACATCCCTAAAGAAATGAAAATAAAGTTGAATATCAAAATATTAAAATGTGTTTTCATTGGTTATAGAAGAAGGGTTAAAGGATACACGATGTTGAATACTAAGATCAAAAAATAGTTTTGTAATAGAAATGTAGTCTTTCATGAAGAAGGAAATATTAACATAATATTTGTACATACGAATGACTTTCCTACTCCTTTTCAAAATGGTGGAGATTCAAACACTAGAGAAAATCAATTCCAACCCATTGATATAGCTCAAACTTTTACAACACCGTTTAAAGTTGAACATATTGTACATCCTATCAAGTTATGAAAATAAAAAATTTGAATGCGAAACCTAAACTTTGAAGAAGAAACTAAAATGAAGGAAAGAATTACCCCAAGAAGATCTCAAAGACAACATAAACCTCCAAATAGATTCAATAATTCAATGATAGTCATTAAAACATTATCTATAACTGTTTAATTGATTAAACCAATGAGGCTATGTTTAGTACAAAAATCAAAAGTGCAAAAATGTTATTATTGAATAATGCAAATCATTGATACAAAATGGAACATGGGAGTTAGGCAACTTACCAAAAGAAAAAAAATATAATAAATGTGTAAGTGGGTTTTCAAAAAGGAAATTGAAAGCAAATAGTAATATTAGTAGATATAAGGTTAGAATAATGGCCATAGGCTATTCACAAGTTCATGAACTTGATTATTATGAAACATTCTTTCCTATAATGAAAATTGCATTAATAAGAATATTATTGGCCTTAGCAACAAACAATAATTATGAAATACATCAAATGGATGTTAAGACTCAAGACCAATTTTTTGAACAAGTTTCTTCAGATAGAAATACACATGGAGTAGCGAAAAGGATTTACCAAACTTGATCATCAACATATAGTTTGCAAAATGAAGAAGGTTCTACATGGATTTTAACATTCACCTAGGGCATGGTATGAAAGATTTGATTTCAATTTTAAAACTTGTGGTTTTATTTGATGCAATTCAAATATGACAACTTAGAACATTGCAAATTTCTTATCTTGTTATATGTTGATGACAATCTACTAGTGTGTAAAGACTTTATGACATTTTGGAGATAAGCTTGCCCTTTGAATTTGATAAAATTGAGGCCTATTGAGTACTATCTTGCAATTTATAAATTGTTAAAAGTAGAAACAACCACACAATGACTTTGCATCAAACCAACTACATTTCTTAAGATGTATTCATTTTGAAAACATTATTTTAGCCACTATTCCTATGGAAGTTGGATTTAAATTGACTAAGAAACAAGATCCAACAACTACCCAAGAACTTGAAAAAGTGAGGAACATCCCTTATCAGAGTGCAATGGGGAGTTTAATGTATTGTATGGCTCATACCTATCTTCATATAACCTTTGCAATTGGAGTGGTATCTCAATTTTTATCAAATCCAAGAATAGCTTGTTGGAAAACAATAAAGCACATTTTTAGGTATCTCAAAAGCACATTACACCATGGACTAAAATATTATTGAATAAAGAGTAAATAATCAACCTTGATAGGCTTGTTTGATGTAGATTGACCTTCAAGGTCACAAAAAGTTGGAATTGCTATTAAATATCAAATATTTTGTATGTGCCTTCTCCTTTCATGCTTTGCAAAGACAATATGCTACCCTAGTGTCAAGGTTTGAAATTGTCACCAAAATGATCCACACACAAATAAAATGTTACATATCTGAATTGTAAAAGATAAACTCATGTTAACACCTTCAACTAATTCATTTTACTTTTTTCCAAAAGCAAGTTTATTTGTGCATGAAAGTCTTTTAGATATGATAGAAATGTACATACCTATGAAATTCCAATACGAACCAATTGTAAAAATTCACCTTGTTAGTGGTTCAAGTATGTAAATCACCAATCGACAAATTCTCGGAAGATTATAAGTCACCAAATTTACACAAAGTAAGTTTGCATCCACAAGCCTAAAAATGATTAGCTTTTCTTTAGTTTGTTATTTGATTACTTGACTACACACTACTAAAACAAGGCTTAAGCTTCATAGTTTTGATATTTTCCCTAGTTCATTGGTTCTTTCAGGTGTGAACATAAAATATGACAACATGTCTAACTATAGATGTATAATTAGACCTCAAGTCAATTCATAATAGGTGAATTAAAAACCATCTAAGGTCTTGCATCATAAAAGCTTATGCTTCAACCTCAAGTCAACTCACAATAGTTGAGTCTCAAAACCATGAAAAGGCCTTTCATCAAAAACTTGTCTTGAGAACTTTTTGACAAAATAATTTCATACAAAAGAATTATTGTCATTAGTGAACACATGTGGAATGTTTCTTTTAGCTCAGTAGAACATGGTAGGAGTCTATGAAAAATCTTTGAATGGGAAGTTGCAAAGATGTTTTCCAAATCTTTACTTATTTATACTTTATAACCTTATCTTTCTTTAATTTTTGATGTTAAAATTAACAAGTTTCTTGATTTACAATGTTAAAACTTGGGTTAAGGATTGGACCATTGAATTAAAACAAGAATTAACAATAAAATTGCAAAAAGAACTCTTCAAAACATCTTGAGGTTTTTTTAAAGCAACTCCACCTTGATACCCCCTCTTTGTGACTCTAATAGTGTTCATCACATCCAACATCACATAGGTACTACTTTTTTCCCAATCCCCATTCATAAAAGCAACTCCACTAATGGCATGCACAATATATTTTGGTTAAAGTGTACAACATTTATATGCAAATTTGTGCCAATAAATGTGTGCAAGCTTCAATGCTTATAAAAGGAAAATTGCATAGTAAAGTGATTGAATTTAAATAGTATCACCTTATCACCTTATCTTGTCCAATTTGTTTATTTATGAGTGGCAATTGGGAATAGTTGTATACCATGTTGGATGTGATAAACACTACTACATGCCCCAATGGGGGGTATGGGTGGAGGTACTCTAAACATGAAAAATAAAATAGTATAATGTGAGGGACAATCTTTTTTTTGGTGAAAATTGGCCAAATGGTGACACTACTTCAATTTTTGGCAAAAAATATTTTTTAGAAAAAAATTCATTAGCCAAACTTCCCCGTATTTTGGGGAGTGTGTTTTCACCAATTTATCTACTGGCTACAATTTTAAATGATCATGTACAAAAATGTCACTAGTTAAAGTGAAATATATATGTTTGGGGACATGTGGCAATGTTGCTATAATACGAAAATGAAATGAAAAAAAAAAAAAAAAAAACTTAGTGAACGATTATTTAAATACAACCACCCTTGCTTATTATTTTATTCTATTTATTATTGTTAATTATTTTTTTGTTTTTTTCTTTTTACAAATAAAAAAAACATTTA
>Ga0116230_10002785_pt1 | contig 16906 bp, 5 predicted proteins | sample S1TSphfallax_3_FD_88678 | JGI IMG/M metagenome (GOLD analysis project Ga0116230, IMG submission 88678) | Host-associated microbial communities from peat moss isolated from Minnesota, USA - S1T2_Fd - Sphagnum fallax MG | ecosystem: Host-associated > Plants > Peat moss > Unclassified | place: USA...
ACTTTTAGCTTCGCTTGGTCTTTAGTTCCCAGCGTTCGACACTATCGTCGGTTGCACAGTTTGATTCGTTGATTGCTTCCTAATAGCAAGGCGGACTACTTAGTTCGTACCATTCGATGCGTTTTAGATTTCCTGCAGTTATGAACTATCACTATGGCATAGCCCATGACTTAACATGTACTTGTAGCTCCTTGTTGAGCTTATTCATGATCTAAATAAATGTTTCAGTCCTTATGAAACTTTTATTACCATTGGTGCACTATCACATTATCTCCTTAATCATCAAGTTGATTTGAATTAATCCTATGTTCCTACGGCTTGAAGATTGTTCTATCTATATTGGGCCTTTCACTGACCCCCTCTCACCTGCTTCATAAATTCCCAACCTCCTTGCTATTCGTAAATACTAGAACAAAACCAATGTTTTGTTGCACATCGTGAATTTTGGTGTTTGTTTCTCTCCCCCCAACCTTCTAGAAATTTCTCACCCTTAATTACGCCACTGAGGTTCTAAAATTATGGTTTACTAACTTTTTGCTAAAGAAAATAACCAACCCAACCAATATCATATTTTTAAAAAGAAAACAACCCCCACACACCGTGCGCATTCATCAACCCCTATTCTAACACAAAATTGTTAAAAATCCCTAATAATTTCATCCCACTTGAATATCCTTAACGCAATTCTTAAAAATTGAAACTACCGGCCATGGCCATGTTGGTATGGTTCACACACCTTTCTTACCCTTGAAGTGTTGCGAATTAAAGAGCATACCTCGATTTTTTCTTTTTCCGTTATTTTCACCTTTGGACTCGCATTTGAATCTTTCAAGAAATTTGGGGGTGCGTCAAGTGAACTTCTATTACATATATGTCATATCATGTTTACATGGGCGAACTTTCTTACAATTCCCATCTCCTTGTTGAATCTATACCTCAATGGAAATAAATGGGAAATTGTCACCTTATGAATATGTTTGAATAATGTAGGTCTACATCATAAGCCCATCATGTTTTGCATCACTATAGTTACATTCTTGAAATCTGCATGCTTTAGTTTTGTAGCTACAAATATAAATTAATTAGTTTTCCTTGCAATTGTCATTAGTGGAGTTACATATGTAGTGGGGTTACATTTATATCACTACCTTGCAACTAATGTAGTAAAAATGTGTCATTGTAATCAACTAATTTATTCACATGTAACATGAACCTTGTAATTATTTTAGGCACATATGTAAGATTCAAGTTGTTGCATGAGCTTAAAGCCTAAACCTAAGTTGGAACTTGGGATGGTAAAATGTTTTTTCCCCTAGACACATGCAAGTGAAACCCAAAAAATAGCCACAAAATGAATGTTATATAGGTAAACCTAGAAACAAACAAAATGATGAATGTAAGAATTTATCTTCATTATGGATGAATGATTTATTTTATCATTAAGTTCTTATCAATCACAATTCAATTATATATTATATAACATTTGTCGAATAATATATTGTAAATTCCATTATAAACCTATTTGATGGCTATGATTTAAATGCCAATTTTTTCAATGTATTAACTATAATACCGTTATCATGTTAACATCCACCTTGTGGTCATTGTTTTTTAGAAATTAATTGATTAATTAAAAAATATGAGCAAATTAACCCAATGTTGTTGATGACAACGAGGTTTTTTTTCCTTCTCCAAAGATGCCACAACTTCCCTCAAACATATTTATAAGCATCATGGACAATAATGGGGGACTTTTTTCATTCTTTTAATTTGAAGGTACCACAACTTTCATCAAATCTAACTAATGTCATTGACAATGATAAGTTCTGAATGCTTAAAATATTTAAAAACTATTTATTGTCATTGATGACAATGGGGTTATTTTTAGTAATTATTAATTTTCAAGGTGCCTTAATTTTTCACGTAATACATATATAATGTTGTTGATAACAATGGGGGGCGGGGGTTAACACTCATCCCACGACAACATTTTTTTAATTGCTTAAACATTGTTGATGAAATGATTTTAAAACATAATTTTAAAAATTATTTTGGTCTCATCATCATATTTTCCATTATAGTCACATTATCCATCATTATTAAATGACATTCAAGTTTGAAATATTGATACTTGCACAACAAATGAAGATGGATATAAATAAAATTTTATTTATTTATCTTCCAATCATGGATGAATTTCATATAATGATTTATTTAATCAAATTCATAAATGACATTCTACCATATGAAATCATTCATCTATGGACACATTCATCCATGTAGATGGATTAAAATTGCAGTAAGTTTTAAGCTACAAGTTCAAAGCTCCATTCACAAACCATTTCCACATATATAATTACATTGTTGGCATACTATGGAATTACCATAGTCACACATATGTTTCCCATGTAGTGGCATGTAGATGGCATCAAATATTTATTAAAATTTTAAAACACTCAATAATGCCATGTGGCAAAATATTAGTTGCCAACATGATAATGATAATATTTTCAATTATTTTAAAGGTAAAATCTTAAATTATTATTCACTACCACATGTTCACTATTCAACATATAATATTTGTTTAATTATCAAATGGATTTTCACCATGTGGATACATTAGAGCCAATCCATAATATAATTACAAATTTTTTTATTATACTAAAAAATTTGTTATATTACTATCAATGACCGTGTGTACACCATTTAATAAATAATCTATGGTTCAATTGTTGGACAAATTTATGGCATGAATATACATCCTAGCTATGCTAAAAATGATTTATAAAAATATCAATATAAAAATTTACTTATTAAATTATTATTTATTGCCATGTGTATATCATTTAACAAGTTATCCAAATTAGGTTATTGAAATGATTTTTGCCACTTGGATACAACCTAGCTAACTATCAACCACCTCATTACATCATATGTGTTTACACATTTTAGTTGTAAAACCAATCACAAATCACCATGCCGTGTAGGAATATGTCATTAAAGATTGTAGTCGTAAAATTAGTTGCAAATGATTGTGCAATGTAGGCATATGTGACTAAATATTTTAGTGGGTGCAATCATAATCAAATGAGCCAACAATGATGAAGGACTCGAGGACTGTAATCCTTTTTGTGGTCAATTTCACTTTCTCATAGAAAGGCTCATAGAAAGGACTTTTGGGAAGATATCTTTTGCAATATGTTAGTAAAACTACATATATATATTTTCAATACATCACATTTTCTATATTAACTTTTCATGAATAACTAAGGAGTTTTTAAAAGTGTATAAATTTTACCAAATTTTGCATTTCGTTTTGAAAAATTATTTTGATTTCAAATTGTATGTTAATTATTTAATGATTTATTTTATTGTTTCATAAAATACAAATTTGTTTTAAATGACATGTACATTACACCCCATTTACATGTGGTAAAGGACTTTTGAAAATTTTCAATTATGTTCAATAGATTTTTAATTTTTTAAAGTTTCAAATTTCAAAACTTTCAAATTGTGAGTGTTTTTTTAATGTGGATAATCAATTAACATCATCTCAAATTGTTTCTCGTCAAAATTCCTTTATAATGAGAGTCTTTAGCTTAACAATACAAAATTGACTGCCTTTGATGTAACTACTGTTCAAATTCAAATGTCCTTTACTAAAACCAAAACCCCAAATTATTATTTTTTGAATTCTTCAACACTCATATTAATCATTTAGCATAACATTTCATGATTAACATGACATTAAAGTGGCACCACAAAAATATATCTAACAAGATTACAATTTTTATTGAGGTTTTGGCGGTTGCCCAACGTGCTTTTTGGCTTGTTTGATTGTGACTACACCCTAGTTGTAAATGTTAATTGTAGATGACCATGCCATGTCAATTGGATGAAAAGTTGGTGTTAGTTATATCTTGATGCAACTATCATTTCAACTAGGTACCATGTAATTTTTTTTCAATTAAAACCCTATGCAACTTGTCTTAAATGAATTGTGACCAAGGGAATTTGTTGTCACATATGTCATTAATGACTCAAGAATAGTCAATAAATTAGTCATTAATATGCAATTTTTTGTAATGTGATAATCTTGGACTTGGAAAATTCAAATGTGTGGATATAAGCATGTAATCATACAACACAATTCTTCAAAAAAATCATGCCAATGACTTTTGAAAGGGTTGTGACATGCATTATTGTGACATGTTCTATTTTTTTGACATTTATGTATGTGGGTGATTGGATAAGGTAACACACAATTATAGGATTAATGTGAATGTCTCATAGTTCAAGACATTTGTAAACAAGTTTTAGCATAATCCTAGTGTGAACATGGTTCAACAAAGTTGGTTCTTGAAAATATTATGTTGTCGGTAGAAATGAAATACTTTTTTAAAAAAAGTTGAATATCTTTCACTATGTGTTGGGTGCTTTGTTCAAAGTTTGGTTTTGATACATAATGTTAATGATGTAAGGCACATATTTTCTATTATAGAATGCACAACGCTTTTGATTACATGTGTGCATGTGCTTTCTTAACAAGATTATTGTGACATGTTTTATTTTGTTGACAACAATGAATGTAGATCTTTGGATAAGGTAGCACATAACAAATATTAAAATTATTTACAATGGATCAAAATCCACAACATAAAAACATTTGAAAACTAAAAAAAAATTTAATCAATCATTAGCAAGTTACACAAAAATACTAGTCATAAGTTGGGAAATTTTTATAATAATATTTATTAAAATCAAGGTGAAAGTTTTAATCTTTAATGTATTTGTCAACTAAAATATAATTATGACTATGAATTTGACAAACCCATGCTAATATCATGCACATTATGTTTCATTCCACCAAAATGTTGAAGTTGTTTTGAATTTTTTTAAAAATCATTTAAATATTTTTGTTAGGGTCCAAAAACATGATTTCAAATGTCTTCTTTTGGCAATGACAAAGTGAATTTAATTGGCTATTGCCACACATTTGTGTCACTTCTTGTCACATTGCAACCTTCAACATCATCATACATATCCAAGAGGAATGTAAATTGTTTGATTATTTATGGATCCAATACTTAGTTGGATTCCCCAATAATGTTCAAATTTAACAATTCATTGGAACATGAAATTTCATAAATGCATCCTTGCATCGGACCCCTCACCTCTTATATCTATTGATGAAATATACCTTAAACATATAATCATCATATTACCTTCGTTGTTATCTTCATCTTTAACAATAGGTAGAAAATAAAAATTAAGATTGAATCTAGCTCTAGATCAAAGCTTCCTACAACTTATTATGATGTAGTTTTATGAAGGTCTTTCTAGGCTATAGTTGTGAACAATTCACAAGAAAACAAAATCAAAGCATGTGGGTGTGCACATTAAATCACCTTCTTCACATGTATAAAACCATGATCACCATATGATTATATTCTCACTTCACACTAATCAAATGGACATGAGCTAAATATTGCGCAAACAAATAAGGCTTACTCACATTCATGTTCTTGGCACATGGTTGTCTACCTAGGCTATGATCATGATTCCAACCAACCATTGTACGATATTGTTAAATACATAAAATGTGGGCCACAATTATGATTTTGTTTCTTTTAAAAAGTTTTGGTCATATGGTAGAAATTTTGGTCTAGAAATATGGTCCAAAGGAATACATTTGTTTTGTTTTTGGACAAATTCATCATGTTTGAGCACTTTTCCATTCAAATTTCCCAAAAGAAATTACTTCCAAAAGCTTGATAGGGTACATAATGAAAAAGGTTGCCTTACATAAAGGAATATTGAAGATATTTAGCCAATAGAACCGTAGACATCAAAATATTAGTATTGCAAATTGCAATTTATTTCTTGCTTTTAATTCTTCCTAGATAAGCATTAGCCACATTTTTTAAAAATTACCTACAAACCAATATGCCAAACCCTTGTGAGAAAAATATTGAAATTGATGTTTAATCATGTTCTTAAGAACCCAAAACTAAGTATACTGTCTCTCTATCCAAGTTTTCACTTTCTTGATCTTGGAGCAACATATAGCTCCACTTTTACAATGCCAAAATTTCCAAGTTCAAGATAGAGAGCCATGCCAACACTAAGTTGAATGTTGTGATTTTCTCCCTATAATAATGTTGTTAGAATATTCACATATTACTTCATTCTTGAGTATACCACATTTTGCTTCCTTAGAATTAGAAAGTTGAAAGGGGAAAGATAGGTGGCAACAATAACAATTTATAATACAAGAAATATTGTGTACCCCTTTAAAATAATTGGTCTACCAAAATGCCAAATGTGTAATACATTTTTTGTGTATAATCTATGTTTATATTGTGTATATCTCTTTTCGGAGGGAGGGTAAAAGACAGCGAGTTAATTTTTTTCCCCTCCAGGGAAAGTGAGTGATAAACTTTTGGATTCTCTCACACTGGACCACCCACCATTACATCGGGTCGTCTCTCTCTCCTTTGGACCACCCGTCATTACATCGGGTCGTCTCTCTCCTTCGCTCTGGGTCAGTGTTTTGGTTCTTTCGCAGGACTCGTCACAGTGGCTGCCTGGCTGGCTTTCGAGCTGTTGTCAGAGTTTGGTGCGCTAACTCCACGCTCTCTGTCCCTAGCAGTCGTTTCGGGTAGTTGTCGAGGTTCGTAACGAGCTTCGAAACGCCGCATTTGGTGCTCTGCAGCGTTTTATTTTAGACTTCGGAGATCTGTTTGTCGGCGGAAGGCGAAGGGAACTTCTTTCTTTCTGTGTGTGTGTGTTTTGGGCGAGACCGAGGGATGTAAATCGATGAAAGATCGAGGCTTTGAACGCAGAAGGATCCGAATTGTGATATCTCAGTTGGAAGAGAAGGATTCGTTCTGAAACCTGCCGAGAACACGAACAAGCGGAGGCTTTTGAGAGGAGGTCTTGAGCTAGGATTTGTGCAGTAGTTAGAATGAATGCGGAGGTGGAGGAGCAGTTTGAGAGATTTCGTAATCAGTCCAATAGAATGCAAGTCTCGGATCATGAGTAGGAGAAGGAGGGAATCCATGTCAGGGGGTTGGGAGGTGTAATGAGAACCGTGCAGTGATGGATGTGTGAGCCACCGGGGCAGTGAAAGATTGATGATAACGGGAGGGAGAAGAAACCGGGGAGAGGACGGGTTACGGCATTTCTTGAGGGTGGACAAAGGATCCTCACGCTGGCGCCTGAAAAAGTTGCGCCCCAGGGGTGCACGAGTTTGTTGTCCTGCTCGAGTTGTTGTTGCTGCAGCTGCTGCTGCTGGCCAGCCCAGAAGGGCTTGCCACCCCTCAAAGTGGCCTCCAACTCAAGAGTAGACGACGGGGGGGATGCTTACACGGTCCCCTCTTCACATGTGCCACTTTCTCCTCCCGTTATTCCTTCTCCTGTAGCTGCTGCTGCAGCAGCATCTGTTGAGCCTCCTTCTGGCGTCAATGGCCACAGCCATGTCCCCACTGTCAAGCTCCCAAGAAAGAGTAACCTAAAGCAGTCTTCATTCTTCTTCCATTCAGAAAACGGGGTTAGGGTTTCAAGGGCAGAAGATCATGTATCAAACTCTGAAGCTGGAGAAGTCTCTGGTGTTGATGTGGCTGTAGATGAACCCGGGGAGAAACGTGAATGTAAAGTGCAATGGATTGATAACTTTGGCAAAGAGTTGATCCAGGTTCATGAGTTTGAACCCAGGTAACAACCACAACCACAACAAAATACTCTTGTTTCACTGTTTCCATCTGATTCTCATGTTCTTCTTGTCACATCTTGCTCCGCTTCAGACACTTCTTTTTAACTTTGTCTCTGTTTTCCTGGATCTCCATCCCTTCATTTTCATGGTTGTTGCATGAGCTTCAGCTTTACTTCAATCTAAATCCTATCCTTTTTAGCTCAGATGCCAACTGAAATGGAAGTCTCTTCTGAATCAGGCACTACTGCTATGATATGCTTTGTTCCTTCTGTTCGGGCATGTACACCTGTGCATGAAAATGAGCTGGAAGGCAGATTCAATTGTAGATTCTGCACCACAAAGTGTCTAAATGTCTGCAGCTCATGTGGTGACCATCCTTGATGAGAGCTACTCTGAAATCAGAACCCCTTCTTAATCAGTCTACAAGAAATGGAGCCCTAATGCATCTTGCAACACATGTTACAGTCATTGGACTACTGATTTAGATGCCATTAGTTAGATGCAGTTATTGGTGTAACTGCAATATAATGAAAATCTTGAGCTGTTTAGATCTTTTGTGACTTGATTTTCAGTTGCGTTTTTAAGTTGAAGCATTTGTGGTTTCAACCCTAGAAGCCATGAAAAGCAACTTTTGAAGCTGTGCTTTTCCATTTTTTGTTCTTGAATCCCTGTTGAATGCATCTCATTTTGAGCTTCATCATGGAGTCTGAGACTATCTTGGAAGAAGTTGTGCTGCTCAATCCTTTGCATGAATTTCTGTACTGATACCTCAAGGGTCTGGTCTCGAGTATGGATGAGGGTTTATGAATTCAAAAGCTCTAATTCATGTGTGCAATGTGTTGCATGATTATCAGTGACTCAGGTGATTCAGAAGATGATGAGGATGACAGGGAACCATTGCAGACATGTACATGTGTGATTCAATGATGGTGTTGGGCAATGGATCCCCAGGTTTGGTGGATTCAAGCATTGGTGACCCAGATTTCAAGTATATTGGTTGGTGTAGACCTCTGCTGGCCTCATTTCAACACTGCTGTATGGATTTAATTGACTGCGAGACAATGACCTGAGCACTGTTTCCTATCATGATGTAATTCTCTTGAAGCTCATGCACTGTTCTTTCATCACTCTGCTCAAGTGCAGGTTTCATCCCTCCACAGAACTAAATCTTCAGCTTCACCTCTGGAAGTGACAACTGGGTACAGGGATAACTTTTCCACGATTCCAAATTGGAGTCTGTCTATGAGATGCTATCCTCTTTTCCAATCTCAGGGACCAGCAGACTTCAGGTGCAGTGTGAGTGTGCATTTTCTACCTGTACCATGCAGGACTTCCAGAAAGCATGTTGGGAACATGCTCAGTTTGGAAAGAGACACCAGGGCTGTGGTGATGATGACTCAGGACTTGCAACCAAAAGAGCAATCCGGAAATATGAACTCTTTTACCCCCATGATTTTCAGCAAACATCAATCCCAAAAGAGGGGATTATAGGCCAAGAAAAGTGATGAGTTTGCAATGCAGTTTTGGCATATTGAAATGGCAAATAGAACTGTTGGATGCCATCTCTTTCTTTCTGTGCAAAGCCTTCTTTGCAGTGATACTGTTGTGGTCCCCATTTGTAGTGAGATGGGCAACTCTATTTTCTGTGTACTTGAAGGTGACATGCATGCTTCTGGCATTGCTAATGCAGGTCCCTTTAGGACTAATGCAAGGCAGAGTTAAGGTTATTAAACATTTTAGCAAGTGGGAGCCCTACAATTCCTCTCTTCTGGAGTTGAAAGTAGCAGAAGTGATTAAATTCAGTCAGGATATGCAGTTACCCGGAACTCTTGGTTTCAGTTTCAAAATGCTCAGGTTTTGTGATATGTTGAATCAGGGTCCACATGCTGGCTGGTTAATTTGTTGCATCAGTTTGCTCGCTCAGTCTTTCTGAGGCACTTGTGCAGTCACGATGTCTGGTTGGTGAGGACCTGGTGTTTACCTGTTTGCTTGAGACACATAGGGGTGAACAGAATCTCTTTGTTGGCAGTTGGCAGTAAAAAAGTCGGAATTGAAGAGCAATCAAGCTTGGCATTGTGGATAAAGTCTATCATTTCCAGTCTTATGCTTCAGAGGCTGTCAAGCCCAGGTAGACAAGCAGTCTAAAAATGAGGGGATGAATGTTGGGGGGACAAGAAACTCTTTTCTATTGGGTTCCAGATTCCTAGCTAACCACTGCTAAGCTCTGGTTCTGTTTTTACTAACTAGTGATTAACAACCCACTAGATCTTACCTATGTACTGTCCATCTACATGCATCTATCTACAATGTAGTAACATACTATCCTAGTCACCTACCCGGAGGACCTCTCCTTTGTAGGATAGGTAACCTCTTATCTTACCTACCTACTTAGAGGTTTCCAAAGATTGAAACCTACCATCAACTCAAGTTTGGACTCATCTACAACTGAGCCATAACAACTCAGTTGAGGTTCATCCCGACTTACTTAGTTGGGGTTTATCTATAACTGAGTCATAATGAACTTCCAATGCATGGTGCACTGGTGTTAGTTCAATCTGGCCCTCTAGAACATGCATTAAGGATAATTTCTTACATCTTGAGTCTACCTGCCTGACTTTGGGCTAACAGTGTAAATATAATGGATCATGTGACCCTTAGCACTCAACAGTGCATCATCCATTGGAAACCCCTAATGACTCAGTTGTGATTCATTCACACCTAAGTTACCAAGTTTACACATTGGTAACCTATTGTGGAAACCCTCCTATTTCCCTCTCAAACTACTATGTAAAGTAGTAGTTTGACTACTATGTATGTTAGAGCATCTCCACCATTAGTTGGAAGCACCTCTCAATTGGTAACTTGTCATAGTTGTTTTTGCATGCACAACTGCCCCCACCAAAGCATCCAATTGATATACTTCCTCCTAGGCTCGGAAGAAACATCTCAATGGCCTCGAGATCACATCAAGATATCATGATGAAATTTGATATCATCAAAGGAGTTTGAAAGTGTTTTTTTTTTTTTTTTTCATTTTTTTTTTAATGAGTCCAAGCTTGCAAAGCATGAAGCATTTTCAGAAAAAAAAACATTTTCAATTGTTTAAAAAAGACATTGTGAACTAATGTGAGGTGATTATTGGATGATTATAGTGTGAACACAAATAGGGTTTCGGGTTTTAGTTTGTCGTTGTTTACTTTATACACAAAGATGGCAAAAGGCATCTCATTGTTGTAATTGTTCCTAGATCATCCATGACCACAAGTGATTTCATGAAGGTAGGTGAGGGAAAGAAGGCTTGTTTGTTGTTTGTGTGTAATGCAAGACTTGTCTTTATAGAGCTTTTAATGGAGCAACATTTATGGTGAAACTTCATTATAAGGAGCAAGGGAAGCTTATGTTTTGGGGATTTAAGCAAGCTAAAGATGGAGCTAAATGATCATATTGTTGTGGTGAATATTTTTGAATTAGGTTTTTGTGTTTGTGACTATTGTATTTTTTTCCATTACACTCATAGCTACTCAATGAAAACAAGCAATGTACTTAGGATTTTATATAAGGGGTCGATGCTAAGACATGATGATAACTTCAAGAGATTTGAATTGTATCAAGTTGGGCATATAGAAATTCTAAAACCTTACATTTGTTAGAAAAATATGTAAGGGATTGGAACTTGGGTGTTTTGATGAAATATACAACATGAGAAACCTTTTCTCTAGGTATCCTTGAGTTGGAGTAGACTATGAAGATGAAAATCAAAACTTAGTTTGTCTTACTAAAGATGAACTTATAACCTAGGTTTATGCTAGCAAATCTACCCCATACTTTTAGTGATTTTTGAACATAATTTCATGTTTCTATTTTTTGGATATGGAAAATGTTTAGGGTGTAAGGGGATGGGAATTCACATCTTCTTTTGTTGCCATATAAAAACTAATTTGATGCATTACATGGTAAAATGGGTTTAGCAACTCCATGGATCCAATGAATAATGAAAGGTCTAATCTTTCATAAACCTCGAGAAGATTTGACCCGATGTATGTGGAAGGTGCTAGTGGCATAATAAAAGGTTGTCAAATGATGTTGAACATGAGTATTTTGAGCATAGACATTGTCAATACCAGAAGTTTATTTTCTTTGGGTTTTTAGTTCTTAAGAAAGAGTTTCAAGATAGTTGATGACATTGGTTATTTCAATGACTTGTGTGTTCAAAAGGTGGATTGAATTGGTTGTTGGAAAACAACATTTGTATTGTTGTTAATGTTGTTTTAAACATTGTTCTTTTAGGTTACAACATCATGAAATATTTTAAAGTTTATAGAGAGGTGTGCAAGTTTAAACAAAGATGCAAAAGTGTGGAAAGAAATGAAAAAATGTTCAAAAAGAGGTGTGAGCATAAAGAAAGGCATGCAAACAAAAAATCCAACATTGTGCAACCATGAAAACATTGAAAACCCAAAAATTGCAAAGCATTGCATGACCCGTTACACATAAAAAATCATTACTAACAATAATGAAATTCACAAAAATTAGAGGGTGAAAGCATGGTAAAGCATATTTTTAAAATAGTTTAATTTTTTAAATTTAAATTTATTAAAAAATGGTCCAATTTTTTACACAAGTATAAGAAATTAGATTGAAAATAATTGAAAATAACATAATAAAAGCATTGTGTTTTTCTTTGAGTTTATAATGAGATGATTACAAAATTTGAAAAACCTTGGAACAGTAGTTATATATAACAAAAATGTTTGAAAATGACTAATCAAGTTGAGTTTAAAACATATTTTTCCATTAGAAGTTTGATGTATTCTACTATAATATTTAAACGTTGACAACTTACAAGTACATTTTAAAGTTGCATCATGTTGAAAATGGAGAATATTCAATAATTCATTTATTTTCACCTACTTGTACAAGTTTAGACAACCTAAAAAGTACAGGAAAAAGTACAATTTTAAATTTTAAATTTATTTGAATGCATATTAAATATGTGATTATTCAACATCATTGTGATAAAATTAAAGATGATTCCCATGTTGATCATTAAATAAAAAAACATTTCTACTTTAAATATATTAAAACTTGTTTATGGCTATTTTTTATTTTTTGTGAAGGAACAAAAATTGTCTACTTTCCCTTGCTAGCACCTGAAAAACCATTGCACACAATGGAAATTCACTACCTAAATGAAATAAAACGATTCTATTGCAAATAAAACATCACTAGTTTTTTTTTTTTTAAGCCCAAAGGTATTCCTTAATGCAAAATATTTATCCAAACTTTTAAATTTTTTATTCCATCTTTATAATTAGCAAAATTGAAACCTCATTACATATGAAGATTCCATTTTTCAAAACAAAATTCAATGTTGTGAATGATCACTTATGCATGAAGGATGTCACTCACAATCTTCATATCATGTTTACAAGAATTTTGGATTATGCCAAAGCAAGATTGCAAACATTAAAACATTGTTCAATTATGCAAACCACTTCCTTTTGTCCCCTTACAGTTCATGAATAGTTTGCACAAATAAATAATGATGTCCATCAATTCAAAGTTCAAGTCATTTCTTGCACCTCGCAACATGTCAAAAATCAAAAGAAACATGTATAGCACATTCATGTGATTGTTGTCACCATTAAGGCCGAAATGACAATGCCATATCCACAAGCTTTGATTTGCAATTGCTTCTAGGATTATACAACAATGTTTATCATTTTCAATAAGTTAACCTTACTAAATAGCTATGCAATTTTTCCAATAATAATGCATGCATTCCAAAGAGGTGAACATCCTTGGCTAATCTCACAAGTGCATTAATTTGCAATTAGCATTCCAAATCTTCTTGTGTTGGTTGTTTCAAGCACACATGTTCAAACAACTTTCAAATGGTTTGCAAAAATCTTTTTAGACTTTCCATTCTTGTGTTTTCCCCTAGATGATAGTTTCATATATTGCATCAACTGCAATTCCATATTCAAGAATGCAAAAGCAGACATGCATTTAATTTTTTAAAAAAAATCCATCTTCCCTAATGCATCCTTGCACTGCACAAAATACCCATCATGTGCAATCACAACTTCAAGCAACTTCCCCAAAAAAATTGTCACATCCAATAATGACACCAAAAGAACCTATCATCATAAAAAAGATTGTAAAAAAAAAAATCGTGCATGATGCACACCTCACCAAGTGCTCAATCCCTATAGTTCTTCCATTATTAGCCTAATTTACTTCCTTTATGTTGTTTAGAGATTGATTTGAAATAAGAGGTTTTGAACAACCTAATCATTTTCACCATTATCATTAAGTTTTGTGGACAACTACGTTAGCTACATGTGACACCAAGCTTCCATCTTGGATCTTGCAAAAAAAACTAAAACCATTAAAAGACACAAATAAAAACCAAAAGTTCATTAAGGTGCACACACAAAAATGTTGAATGTCAAAACAAAGGTGTGGAAAATCATGCAGAAACTCCAAAGAGAGGCATTTATAATTTTTTTGGCAAAAGTTCAAAGAAAGGTGTGCAAGTGTAGAGAGAACATGTTACCTCCAAAGACAAATGTGAAAACATAAAGAGATGTGCAAAATTAAAAGACTAAAAAAAAAAAAAAACATTGTGAGATTCTAAAGAGAACTTGTTGGAGGAACTACAAAATCAAAACAAACAACATACCAACTTTTTTATTGAGAATATTAGTGGAAGAGATGAATCAAATTAAAGGCCACCTACATGTTGTAGCCTACATTGCATACACACAAACTATGCAATGTCATTTGGGTCTATGACAATGGAAATGTTCTTCCTACTTTAACCTACCTATTAATAGACATTTCAAAATATCATAGGTAAGTAGGTAGGGAATGTAATTAATTCTTACATAGGTGGGTAATGTAGTTGGTGGCAATGAGGTCAATAGATGTACGAAAATAACCCATGTTATTAACTAATGGGACATGAATACTAGTGTTGGGTGGTTACTTGTTTTGGCTAGTTCTAGTTAGTAAAAATTGAACCAAAACTAGCTTTAAAACCAAATTTGTTTCTAAAACCAAAATCAAAATTGAGTCTAATTTCCAATACCAAAACTAAGACCTAAAAAACATTTCAAGAACCAATTAAACCAAAACTAGACCTAAGGTCCCAGTTTTTGGTGGAACTAGAACTAAAATGTACCATTTAAAAAAAACTAAAGACTTGGAACTGAAGATTTTTTAAAAAAAAGAAAAAACCATTAAACACTAATGAATACCCTACTTATATAACAAGTTTAGCTAAAATTATATATTATTAATTATTTTATTTTAGAGGTGTTGAAATTTTAATTATAGAGATTTCTTCCCAAAGAAAATTGCGAAAGAAAATGAATCATTTTTTGGAATAATCTATGTGTTGAGTTTTATTTTTCGAATTTAATTCATTACCATGGGCAGCTTTGGCACTTATGTGTCGAATAATTGGTTATTTTTATTTTTTAAAATGGCACTTGAATTTTTAATTCTGAATTTTTTGGAAAATAAATAATATTTTTAATAAAATCACATCAATTTCCAAAACTTTTGAACTATCCTTGTGGTTGGATGGTTCACATTTAATATTATTTAGTTGGATAGGGACAAGGTTTGAATTTGAATGCCTTCAAGTGTTACTATAACATTTTGACTTAAATTTTTGAAAACATTGGTATTAGGTGTTGATTCTTGGAAAATAATTATAAAATGTAAAAGTAATATAATTTAGGCCAAAGGTCCCAAGTATTATATATTCAACAGAGATGCCGCACCTATTATTTACCTACAATATAATGAAAAAACTTTGTCCCCTATCCATACACCATCCATCATGCATGATGTGTCGCTTCACTTGACTTTGGTCACATAAGTCCAAACAATTTGAACCTTTCACTACATTGGGGCCTCTAGAGCCCATTTGATAATTGATTATTTGACACAAAGTAGTGCAAGTTTCCTATTGTATTTATGAAGCAAGGTAGTCTATTTTATTTGTCATGTGGAAATCTCCCAAACCATGGTGCTTCATCCCATGCTCTTGGTTTCTTTGGAAAACTCTCAATGAATATGGGTGCACCAACTTGGTTTGAGAATGTTTGGAATTACGATGTGGAAGTTTTGTTTGATTATTGAACCATTTTTTTCTATAAATTAAATAAAATTGAAACTAGAAATTGTACTGGAATTTGGGGTGTTCTTTGTGTTGCTAGAAAGTCCTTGATGAGTTAGATTTAATAGATTCTATTTCACAATTTTCAAAGTTAAGGTGTTGAAGATATTGATTTTTGTGTAGATTTTGTTGTTGGAAATTCAAAAATATTGCAAAAATTGGGTTTGGACAGAAAAATCGGTTGCTTCAATGTGTTCACACTTGGTTTGACTGCACAAGGTACAATAATATCAATGAATTTGCCCTCGCAAAAAGAGCCTAAAGAAAAGGAGGGATTTTGCCCTTATTCCTTGAAGAATGGTAAGGAAATTGTGTTTATTTGTTAAGTGTAGATCCCTCTCACTCTTAGGGAGTGGGTGTAAGAACTAAGAACCTCCCCTCTTGTGCATTGAAGGACGTATGTATGTTTGAAGAGTACAATAACCCTTGAAGAACAAGGTGTTCCTAAAATAAATGCTTGCCCAAAAATAGACACCAGTGGTGCTTACTTTGATAATGCCCCACTTTTGAGGGCATTAATTTATGTAGAGCATGCAAATAAATTCTTATGATACCTATAGATCCATTAGCTATCATAGGATGAAAACCAAAATGCCCAGTGGATCATGCAATTCACTTTTTAATGCCCCTTTACAAAGGAAAAGTTTTGCATGCATGGTAATGTGCCTTCCACATACACTAAAATTTTGCTACCAATTCAACGTTCACAACAATGTTTGCTTGCACTAACAATGGGTAAAGCCCACATGTGGGCAACATTCTCCAAATGTGAGGTATTCAACTACCATCTTGTCTAAAGCCCCTAATTTTGGGAATGCCCCCAATTTGGGGTTTTATTTTAGTAAATGTTAAACATGCTTAAGAAAGTAAGTGTGCTAGGAGGAAAATTTTGCCACCACAACATGACATCACCACACATCTCCCCCCCCCCCCCCCCCCCCCCCCCCCCCCCCTCCCCCCCCCCCCCCTCACCCCCCCCCACACCCCCACCACACACCCCC